>TARA_R110002051_G_scaffold67814_4_pt1 | contig 27489 bp, 22 predicted proteins | sample TARA_R110002051 | Tara Oceans TARA_R110002051 (sample SAMEA4397023) | marine metagenome | biome: Polar Biome; feature: [MES] marine water layer (ENVO:01000295) within the mesopelagic zone...; material: water (ENVO:00002006), including particulate matter (ENVO:01000060) such as......
GAATTTGATGTTGGCGGGCGCGGGAAAGCGGATGCCCCAGCGTCCGCCGGCCTGCAGGCTGATGGAACACAGCGCCACGGCATTGATGGTGTTGAGCACGGCGGACAGTGCATCGCTGGGCGAGTTCTGGACGATCACGATATTATCTCGGACTTCAATGACTGGTTTATCCAAATAGGTAGGTCATATCAGTAGGCATGACAAGCGGAGCAGAACACATGAGCAATCTTCAAAGTCCCGTCGGATCGCCCTTCACCGCCGCCAGTACGGCCGCCGAGGTCGTCGAGGGCATCGATCTGGCGGGCAAGACCGCCATTGTCACCGGCGGCCATTCCGGCATCGGCCTCGAAACGGTTCGGGCCCTGGCGGGTGCTGGCGCCCGTGTTATCGTCCCGGCCCGCGACCCGGCCCGCGCTGCCCTCGCCTTGGCCGGGATCGCCCGAACCGAGATGGATGCGCTCGACCTCACCCAGGCTGCATCGGTCGCTGCCTTTGCCGCAAGGGTAGTGGCGTCCGGCAGCGCCATCGACATGCTGATCAACAGCGCCGGCATCATGGCAGCGCCGCTGTCCCGCGATGCCAATGGCCATGAGGGCCAGTTTGCCACCAATCATCTCGGCCATTTCCGGCTCACGCTCGGGCTGTGGCCGGCGTTGCGCCGCGCGGGCGAGGCGCGCGTCGTCAGCGTATCGTCACGCGGGCACCAGATCGCCGGCATGGATTTCGACGATGTGGATTTCACCAGGCGCCCCTATGACAAATGGGTGGCCTATGGCCAATCCAAGACGGCCAATGCGCTCTTTGCCATGGGACTTGATGCTCGTGGCAAGGACGCTGGCATCCGCGCGTTTTCCCTCCATCCCGGCCAGGTTCTGACCGGGCTGGCGCGGCACCTCAGCGCGGAAGAAATCGCCGGCTTCGATACCAATGACAGCGAAGGCCAGCCGCGCGTCGACCCTGACAAGGGAATGAAAACCGTCGAGCAGGCGGCGGCGACGAGCCTTTGGTGCGCCACCAGCCCGTTACTGGCCGGCCTGGGCGGCGTCTATTGCGAAGATAGCGACATCGTCGAGATCAACACTGCCGAAGCCGGTCGCAAGGGCGTCGCCCCCTGGGCGGCTGATGCCAGTTTCGCCGAGCGGCTATGGACAATGTCCGAATCCATGACCGGCCTTTCCCTCAACTGACGTTTTCCTCACCCAGCCGCCCAGCGGCAGAAAGTGCCTTTCATGACAACTTCTCCAAGCCTTGCCGGCAAGCGCGCCTTCGTTACCGGCGGTTCACGCGGCATCGGCGCCGCGATTGTCCGCCGACTGGCGGCAGACGGCGCCCAGGTCGCCTTCAGCTATTCGGCCAGCGCAGACGCGGCCCGGCACGTGGCGGCCGAAATTCAAGCAACCGGGGGCTATGCCAGGGCCATCAAGGCTGACAGTGGCGACATCGCTGCGGTCCGGAAAGCGATCAATGACGCTGCGGCGCAGTTTGGCGGCCTCGACATTCTCGTCAACAATGCCGGCATCATGGTGCTGGGCATGGTGGATGACATCAGCGAGGCCGATTTCGACCGCATGATCGCCGTCAATGTGCGTTCCAGCTACTTTGCCATCCAGCAGGCCCTGGCCCATATGCGGCAAGGCGGCCGGATCATCAATATCGCCAGCAATACCGTGCGGCGGATCGGCAGCCCGACGGCCAGCGTCTATGCCCTGACCAAATCGGCCATCGAGGGCATGACCCGCGGTCTGGCCCATGATCTGGGCCCGCGCGGCATTACCGTCAATGCGGTGCAACCCGGCCCCACCGCCACCGACATGACCCCGGGCAGCGGCCCGATTGCCGAGCATCTGCAATCGATGATTCCGCTGGGCCGCCTGGGCCAACCGCCTGAAATCGCCGCGGTGGTCGCCTTCCTGGCCTCCGAGGCCGCCTCATTCGTCACCGGATCCAGCATCACTGTGGATGGCGGTCTGACCTCCTGAGCGTAGCTGACCAGAAGTATCAGGTGTGCGTCAATCCGGGTTGACGCACACCGCTTTCGCAACCTTCGGGATGTCGCATCGATTGAACGACAGGAATGGAATGCTTAGCGACGTCGCCATCCGGCCGAAAGGCAGCTTGGGCTTCTTCATGCACGGCCATACCGACAGAAATTGCGCGGATGCCGAATGTCAGCTTCGTCCGTTTCCGAGCTGGAACCGGACCTTCGGCTGTCGGCCCAGCGCCTGCCGATCTCAGCGTTTCTCTCTTGGCCAATCAGGGCCAAAGGAGACCTTCGATGGTATATTCAAGATCTGATGATTTAGCCCGAGGACGGGCTGCGTGGAATACCGGAAAGACTGTAGGGACCAAGCATCCTCTGACCCGGAAGCAGATTTTGGCAATCCGTTTCTTTCTGGACCGGGAAGGCCGATTTCGAGGCCGTGCCCTGTTCGATCTCGCAATCGACAGCAAGCTTTACGGATGCGATCTCGTCAAGGTCAAGACTGGCGACGTGGTCACTGGACTCGAGATTCGAACACGGGCAATGGTCGTTCAACAAAAGACCGGACGTCCTGTCCGATTGAATTGATCAGCGATGTGCGTGCCAGCCTATGGGCCTGGCTTGAACGGCGAGGGGGTAGTGCCAGTGACTAGGCCCTTCCAAGCCGTGTCGACCACAATCACCACATGAGCACGCGACAGTATGCGCGCCTGGTCGATGAATGGGTCATCTCGACTTCTTGCTGAACGGACCGAAATTTGAACAGGGGGCGGTCATGTGTCGCAACGGATGACCGCTTGCCATCTCGATGTAACCGATGCCGTGCATGTGTGCCCGGGCCTGGTCCGCTGTGCGGTCATGGCATGAGCAGTGCGCCGAGCCGCAACGTCTCCTGGACGAGCATGTCCAGATCCTCCTGTCGGGTTCGGTGGTTATTGACCGCCACCCGCAGGCAGTGCTCGCCATGGACGGTCGTGTCCGAAAGCACTGCGATACCCTCTTCCTGAAGCCGCAGCATGATCTCGAGATTGAAGGCCTTGCGCCCAATTTCATCAGTGCCATCGTGATTGTAGCGGAAGCAGACGATGTTGATGCTGGTCGGTGCGACCAGTTCGAGCAGGGGTTCCTGCTCGATCAGGCCGGTGAGGTAACGCGCCTGCGCGATGTTCTGGTCGATCAGACGGCCAAACTTCTCGACACCATGCTCCAGGAGCGCCATCCAGACCTTCAACGCGCGGAAACCGCGCGTCGTCTGCAGGCCGTATTCATGCAGCCAATTGCCCGATGCGAGCCCGCGCGGCGTCGATTCGAGATATTCCTGCGTGACGGCGAAGGCGCCGCGATGCGCGGCGGCGTCGCGGACCAGAACGCACCCCACCTCGAAAGGAGCGTGCAGCCATTTGTGCGGATCGAGAGCCACGGAATCGGCGCGCATGATGCCCGAGACGCGATAGGCATTCGCTGGCGCAATCGCCAGTAGGGCTCCTATGCAGCCGTCGACGTGAAGCCAGAGACCTTCTTCCGCCGCCAGGTCAGCCAAAGCTTCCAGATCGTCAATGGAGCCGGTGTTGACCGTGCCGGCCGTAGCAATCAGGCAGGCCGGGTTAAAGCCGGCGGCCCGATCCTCCGAAATGGCGGCCCGAAGAGCGGCGATGTCGATCCGCAGTTCGGCATCCGTGGGAACACGGCGAAGCGACTTGTTGCCCAGCCCCAGCGCCTCCACCGCCTTGCGGTGGCAGCTGTGCACCTGGTCCGAGGCGTAGAAGCGTAGCGGCCTTTCGATCCCGCCGATGCCGTCCTCGCGGATATTCACTCCCGCCTTGACGTTGCGCGCGACGGTGAGAGCGATCAGGTTGGCCATCGAGCCGCCGCTCACCAACGTTCCGCTGGCGGAGGCGGGAAATCCCATCATCTCCTTGCACCAGTTAACGACCTGAACGTCCATCAATGCGGCGGCATGATTGCCGCCGCCGAGGTTCGACCCCTGGACGGCCGCGAGAAAGTCGGCCAATGCCCCGGTGAAATTGCTCGACCCCATGTACCAGGACCAGAAGCGCGGATGTATGTTGCCCATCGGATAGGGCATCAGGTTGTCGCTGACCTGTCGATAGACGTCGTCGAGCGGCATGGGAGACCTAGGGAGCGGCCGCTCGAACGTCTCCTTCACCTCAAACGGCATTTCCCGCCATGCCGGACGCTCGCGGATATCGCGGAGGTAGTCGATCGAATCGTCGACCATTCGATGCGAGAGTTTCCGGACATCGCTCCAGTCGAACGGGTCTAGCGTTTCTTCGGCTTCCGAGAACGCAGGCTTGCGCAGCACATCCATCATTGCTCTTCCCCGTGGCGTCTTCACGCGGCAGCGAGCTGGTATCCGGGGGTCGACAACGAGAGGGCGCGTTCGCCCTCGTCCATGTCGGCCTCGATCCCGTCAAAGAGCGGCGTCGTCATGTATCGTTCGCCGGTGTCGGGCAGCATGCACAGGATGACGGATCCGGCTGGCGCCTGCTCCGCAATCTGATGGGCGACGGCGAAGCTGGCGCCGCCGGAGATTCCGGTCAGAATTCCTTCCTTCTGCGCAAGCTCTTTCGCCCATTTGATCCCTTCGGCGCCGGCGATAGGGGTGACGTTGTCGTAGAGGCTGGCGTCGATCGCCTGTTGCAGCACATGCGGAATGAAGTCCGGCGTCCAGCCCTGGATCGGATGGGGTTCGAAGGCGGGATGGCTTGAGGTCGGCGCGCCCCCGGGATCACGCGCCTGCAAGCGACCGCTGCCGATCAATTGCGCGTTGGCCGGTTCGGCGAGCACGATCCGCGTTTCTGGCCTTTCCCGGCGCAACACGCGGCCAACGCCGGCCACCGTGCCGCCGGTGCCGTAGCCCGTCACGAACCAGTCGAGGCGCGATCCGGCAAAATCGTTGATGATTTCGCGCGCGGTCGTTGCCTCGTGAATGGCGGCATTGGCCTTGGTCTCGAACTGGCGCGCGAGGAACCAGGCGTTCGCTTCGGCCAGTTCGACGGCTTTCCTGTACATGCCGAAACCCTTTTGCGCGCGCGGGGTCAGGACGACCTTGGCGCCGAGCATGCGCATCAGCTTGCGCCGCTCTATCGAGAAGCTATCGGCCATGGTCACGACCAAGGGATAGCCCTTCGCAGCGCAGACCATGGCAAGTCCGATGCCGGTATTGCCCGATGTCGCCTCGACCACCGTTTGACCGGGCCTAAGGCTTCCGTCGCGCTCTGCCTCCTCGATGATGTTGAGTGCCAGACGATCCTTGACCGATCCAGCCGGGTTGAAAGCTTCCGCCTTGACGTAGAGTTCTACACCGGCCGGGGCCAGATTGTTGACCCGGATTGCGGGGGTGTCGCCCACCGTTTCGAGGACGCTGGCGAAAAGCCTGCCACGCCCCTGTGTTGTGCGCATTGTCATCGCGTCCATCGATTTTCTCCTTCGCCGCTTGCTTCTGACTGGCGAGCCAAGTTTCGCTCGTGGAATCTGCGCCGTCCGCCTTGTGCTGGCTTGACGGAGTTCTGAAGAATTCCTGTAGAAGCCAAGAATTGTGCTGTATGCTCTCACATGACTTGGGCATTCGGCGATTTTCGGCTCGATCCGGAGCGATTTCAGCTCAGCTGTCGCGGTGAGCCGGTTCGGCTTGAGCCGCAGGTACTCTCCTTGCTCATCCATCTCGTTCGAAACCGCGATCACATGGTCACCAAGGACGAAATCGTTGCCGCAGTGTGGCAGGGCGAGGCTGTGTCGGATGCCAGTGTTTCGAGCCGTATCCGCTCGGCCCGCAAGGCCGTCGGCGACGATGGCGCGCGACAGGCAGTAATCTCCACGGTCCATGGTCGAGGCTTCCGCTTCATCCCGGAGGTCACCACCTCGTCGCCCGGGCAAACGGCTTCGCAGGATTCCGCCCACCCGACACCAGACCGTTCTGGCGGGCGCCCTTCGATCGCGGTTCTGCCCTTCCAACAGCTCGGCCTGCTGCCGGAACTCACCATTCTTGGCGACGCAATCCCGCACGAGATCATCGAAGCACTGTCGCGGTTGCGATGGCTCGCTGTGATCGCGCGGGGGTCAACCTTCCGCTTCCGGCAGGTCGCCGCCGATCTTGATCTGGTGTCGACCGCACTTGCCGCGCGCTACGTCCTGTCAGGAGTGATCGAGAGCCCCGGCCGCAGCATCGCGGTGACCCTCGAACTGACTGACGCCATCTCGCGCGAGATCATCTGGGCAGACAGGCTCGCGTCTCCCATTGATGAGATCGACGATCTGAGGGGACGGATCGTGGCGCACCTGGTATCGGCACTCGAGGCGCATATACCCTTCAACGAGGCGCGCATCGCGCGGCTGAGCGATCCAACCGGAGTGGACGCCTGGGCCAACTACCACATCGGCCTTGGCCATCTCTACAGGTTCACGGCAACAGACAATGCGCTTGCGAAGCTTTGCTTTGAGCGTGCGATCACGGCGGATCCTCAGCTTGGGCGCGCTCATGCGGGATTATCCTTCACCAGTTTTCTGGACGCGTTCCTGCGCCTGACGCCCGATCCGGCGCAGGCGGCGCGAGACGCACGTCGCCATGCCGAACGCGGACTCGAATTGGACCCTCTCGACCCGTTCGCGAATTTCACGATGGGGCGCACCTTCTGGCTGTCCAACGAGCCCGAGATCGCCGCAGACTGGCTGGCGCGGGCGACCTCGCTGAACCCGAATTACGCGCAGGGATTTTACGCCACGGCATTCACGGCAATGTTGACGGGCAATGCAACTGTCGCGTTCGCCGCCTTGGACACTTCGCTGAATCTGAGCCCGCTCGACCCGCTGCTATACGGTATTCGCGGCGTGCGGGCGCAGATGCTGATCCAGCAGGAAGACTATGAGGCCGCGGCCAGTTGGGCCGACCGTGCGGCGACCACGCCCGGAGCGCATTACCTGATCGCCATGATCGCGCTTGTCGCGAACGGGCTGGCCGAGCGTCATGAACAGGCGGCCCGGTGGCGACAAACGATCCGCCGGCTCAAGCCGAAAGCAACATCGGCCGACTATTTCGCTGCCTTCCCGACACGCGAAACGGCCTCGCGCGCGCTCATTGCGGCGGAGCTGCGCCGACAGGGCTTCTGATCACGCTTCGCCGCACAGCCGTGCCAGATAGCGACGATCAGGGCCTTCGCGACATCAAGTTTGATCGCGTCGCTGAGAAAGGCGAAACCCGGTCATAATGGTTCGTGTACCCACCGCTGTGGGCAGACCTTTCCGCTGCCGCCTCAGTGTTCGCTAGCACCTATCCGAACCGAACCTGCCTGTCTTCTTCGAGGCCCGCTCAAGCCGAACAGCCAGTGGTGAACAAAACGGCGGGTTTCAAGCGCTTCGCAGCCCAGCTTGAATGACTGAAATTGCGGTGGATCGCGAACGTTGCCTTTCCGTACTTACTCGCCCAGACCAGATGAGGTGGATGGCTCCCGCTCCCGGCATCTGAGTGCCAAAGTGGGTTTGCTCTCAGGCAACCCGAGCAAAGGAGCCATCCGCCACGCAGATTGCCACTTGGGCCCCGGTTTGGCAAAACGCATTTTCCAGGTTCATGCCGTCAACGCCTCTGGCGAGCTTGTCAGTCGCAAGGCCCTGCGCCGATCGCAGGTTCTGGCATTCTTCACTAAGTTGCCGCCCTTTCTGGTCGGTATGGAGGCGTGCGGCACATCACACCATTGGGCGCGAGAGGTGGCAAAGCTGGGTCACGAGGTCCGTTTGATGCTGCCTGCCTACGTCAAGCCCCATATGAAGCGCGGCAAGAACGACTCGGTGGACGCAGAGGCGATCTGCGAAGCGGTGACGCCCCCCACCATGCGGTGTGGTCCGGGCGATAGCGGCTCGGGGCGAGACCTATCAAGCCCGCCATGTTCCAAATCTATGAGGTGACCCTAAAGCGGATACCAGTTCGAACCGATCAATCGGCTCCATGAGGTTGTAAGAGCGAAGCAAAGTGATGGCGATACCGGTCGGGCCGGGAGCAAGGACAACCCATGGACTGTCTGAGGCGCAATAGCCTGATAACCAGATTGGGGCCTTGTTCGCCGACCCCATCAGGGCCAGCAGTCTCTCGTGGCTGCATCAACAGGCCGGACAGAAGAGTGCACCCGACCCCTTCCCGGTCACTCCAAATACGGTGACAACAGGCACGAAACTCTCGTATATGGCTATAAATTACCGAGTAAACTCAATGCAGTAAGTGTTCGCAGGTTTGTTCTGACCGGCGCCCCATTTTCCCACTGCATAGGCCAGCAATTCGAGCGCGGCGTCCGGCCGCTCGCGTTCGGGCGAAAAGATCATCGGGGCCGCACCCGAATTGGGCGCCCGGCGCTAGGATGCGAAGCGGAAGGCGCGGCGCAGGGCAAATGCGAGAAAGGGCGGCCACGCCAAAAAGTTCAGAATCATCATGAGCATGCCGTAATCTTCCGGCCTGACCCCTTCGACGCGCGTTTGTGCGAAATACAGGCTCCTCTCGGGAGCGTCGGCCAGTTGCCAGTCGTCGCGCACCCCCCAACTTGCCAGTGGAACATGGACGCGCAGCGCTATGGCGGCGCCGTCCCACAAGTCCCACCTCTGCGGGTACGAGGGGCTATCGGGGGTCGCAACCTCGGCGCCGATTGTGGGCCCGATATTCCGCGAATCCAAATAGACCGCGGCAAACGAGATAATCAGGAAAATAAGGATCACGACGCCGATCCTTATGGGTCGCGTTCCGAATCCCAGCAGCCAGTCCCACAACAGCCAGCGCACAAAGGCCACCAGCGGCCGCGATAGCAGCGCGGCAATCAGTATTGTGGCGAGGATGACCAGCAAGTCGAGCTGCAGGGTCATGGAGATCAGCATGGCCGGAACGCCCACCATGGTAATTTCGAGCAAAGAGGGCCAGAAACGGCGGCGAACGCGCTCCCTGTGGCCACGTCTGACCATTTCCCGGTAGATAGCGTCGGCCTCGGCTTCATGGCCTCTGTTGCGCAGGCTGGACTCAGCGGCGAGATAGGTCGAGCGCCTGAAGGTGGCATCGCTCTCGAGCAGTGACTTGTAGCGTGTGAACCGGTTGTCGTCAGCGTCGTGCAGGTTCCACAGCGTAACGGACGTATCGGCCAGGTTGATGGGAATGGGAAAGATGTGCCGGCTCGAAAGCGGGGTGATCTCGAGTTCATTGATCTTGGCACCCGCCAGGATGAGCCCGCGTTCGCGCTCAACCGTTTCGGCATCCTCTCTTCTGGTAACCGGGGTCTGGAAGCTGGCGCCCGAAAGGCACATGTGCCAGACCTTCGATCCCGAGAAGTCGGCGCTGCCCGGTATCTGTGCATCCGAGTTCGGCGGCCTGATACCGACATCGCCGCCCGCAATCTGCTGCCAGCGCTGATGCCCCACGGTCCGGTACTGCCACAGGTGACCAGCCACTGTGATGTCGTGAGCGTCGATGGTGCCGTAGCCGCTATGGCTGCGGACTTCGGCCTCCGTCGCCTGCAACGTCAGGCCACTGAGATCGACATCATTGTGGCAACGCAACATGACCATTGAAAGACGCCTGACCCGCGCCATTGGCTTCCCGGTCCTGTCCTCGAGCGCATGCTGCACCAGCCGGTTGTAGAGGTCGCGATGGCGCTCCTGGGTCTGTAGCGAGTCAAGCAGAGAGACAGCTGACTGAAACAGCACGTCACCTGTTACTTCCGCATCGTCCAGCAGTACGGCTCCGTCAACCTGCAGATTGGTGAGATTGCAGTCGCCTCCGATCGAGCAGCCGCTAAGGTCGATGTCGCCCACGATCAGGCTCTGCCGGTCCTCAGGCATGTCGGCTCCATTGGTTACCCTCATGCCCTCCTCGAGGAACTGGCCGGGCGCCCAAAGCCGAAGATTGCCTTCGATGGTAGCCTGCGAGAGATCCACCGCCCGCTCCCCGCCGACGCCGAATCCGGAAACCTCGAGATTGTATAGAAGCGCGTCTCCCCGGATCCTGGCGCCCAGCGCCCACATTCCACCGAGTCGACACCCCCGGCGTCCCAGAGGTCCGGCATCGGCATCGTTGGCGTGCTTGATGCGCAAGGGTCCGATGTCCACCGAATAGAGTTTGAGCACCCCATCGATCTGCACGGATTCGAATTGGACGTGGCCGCGCACCGTGCTGGCGCCGAGATGCATGTCACCGCGAACAACCGAAGCCACGGCCTCGCTTCCCTCGAAAACGGCAGGGGTCAGCCAGAAATTGCCGCTGATATCGGCCGACCACAAATTGAGATTGCCGTTGATGTGGACACCGGCAATGAACACATTGCCCCGCACAGAAACATTTGCGGCCTCAAGGTTGCCCGCGACAAAGCTCTTTGTTGTAGCTTCTGAGCGATAGCCTGCCGTCAGGTGCAGATCGCCGCCGACAGTGAGCCCCAACATCGCAAAGGAGTCGCGGATCTCGAAGGCCAGGAACGCTGCATTGGCGTCGATCCTGGCGTAAGAGAAATCGGCGAAACCGACCACCGAAAAGAATGCGCCGCTGAGCCGGCCGGTCACACGAAGTCCGCTTGCATCAAGCGCAGCCCCCACGACCGCCCGATCGTAGTCGCCGGCCTTCCCGTTTTGGGCCGTCGACTCCACGACAACATCGTCAAGGATGAGTTCGCCATCGATCATTGCATTGGACAGGCTCAGTGTGCGTCCAAACCAGCATCCGGTCAGGTCCAGCGACCCCGAAATCCGGGCGTCGCCAAAATCGACGGGTCCCAGAAACGTGACGTAGAGAAGGCGGAGGCTGCGGGGAATTTCCTCGCCGCGAAAACTGACTTCGCCTGTGACGCGCGCGCGTTCAATCTTTTCGAACTGGCCGTGCCGTATGAACTCCTTGAAGTCGCGTGCGTCCATTTCGCCGGTCATGCCTGCGCCTCTTCTCTGAGCAGGTAGAAGAAGTGGGTCTTTTTGCTGATCGTCTCGGGCACTATGGGCAATTGTGCGCTGAAGGGCTGGTCCTCGATCATCTGCACCGCGCCGGTTTCGGAAACCAAAAAGACCGCCGCGAACAAGGCGCGGGAATAGATGACCCAACCGCGCGCCAGATAGTATCCCTGGCCTTGCCTGGCGGCATCCCCGGCCGGGTCGGGCACCGCCTCCGGCGTCCACAGTTCTATGGGATGGATATGGTTCGCAGCCCGACGGTAGGCGTCCTTGCTGATGCCCAGCCAGGACAACTCGTCGGGATCTTCGATGATGCGGAAATACCCATCGCTGCCCTTGATGTACTGGCAGAAAAACTTAAGATACGAGGGGACCGTTTCCGCCTTCAGGTGCAGGGTCTCGGAGGCGTTCTTGGCAAAGATTGTGCGGGACTGCCAATCGATCGGCAGCACGCGTTCGTAACTGATGACATTGCTCTCCATGCTGTACTCGCCCATGAAGCTGGCTAATTTGGGATAGCCACTGCGCCGGTCCAGCATGTCGATGAGGCGCGTGCGCTTGTAGAACGGGAGTTCGGCAACCTTGAGAACCACGGCTTCGCCTTCCACCGGCCCGGAAAATCCCACAAGGTCCGCTTCCGCACGCGAATTGAACGACAAGACCTCGCTGCTGACCGAATTGCCATCGAAAAGCATGCGCAGCGGCTCCTCCTTTTCGCGCCGCTCCCGGTCGCGTCTGGCCGCCGTGGAGACGTCCTCGCGCGTCGCAACGCTTGCCGCGATCAGCGCTTCGACGAAGTCCTTGTTTGCCGCAAGCATTTTGTTCTGCCTCAGGCTGGCCGGCGACCAGTCCGCGTTGCCGTCCGCAATCTCGGCGGTAAAGGCGAGCTTGTTCTCCTGATCGGTGCCAATCGAGTTCGGCCAGGCCAGATCCATCCCGAGGCAGATCGCGCCTTCCCTCCGGTCGGCCGTCTTCAGACATTCGATCAGGCGCGATGTGACCTCGCCGGCTTCCGACCCCAACGAGCCGACATAGCGTCGCACATCGTCGCCGCCCAATGTCTGGCGCGCTGCATAAAGATCGCTTGCGGAAAAATCCGGCTTGCGGAAGGCACCGGCAATCCGTGCCAGAGACGCCGGACCCGCCAGCACGAAAGCGTCGACAAACTGCGGTTCACTTCCAGCCGCCAGGCCGGCCAGCCGCGTCCCTTTCGGCAGAGACCAAACAAAATGCCACAGTCGCACCTTGCTGAGCGAAGCGGCTTCGAGCCGCAATGCCTGTTCGAGCTTGAGGTCCGCAGACCCCGTCCCGGCGCCGTTCATCAAAAGCGAAATATCGGCTTCCAGCAGGCTGAGCAAAGCTTTGCGCCGCGTCCTGACGCGGTCGAGATCCTGTTCTTCCCAACCAGGTTCAGATCCAACCATAAGCCAGTGCCAAGCCCCCGTTCCCCGGCCAGATTGTAGCAGATGGGGTACTCTTGGCAATCTGCGGCAAAGTCGAGGGATCGCAATAGGCGTCCTCGGCCATTTCGACCGAACCCATGGCGGCACGATCCTTCTCGTCACCGACGCAGAAAAGCAAGCGGCTCGCGTATCGGGTGCCGCCAGCATTTGGGCCCCATAAGCCCACCAAGCGATTTTGAGGCGTCGCGCTAAAAATTCGCCAACCGATAGGGGCACGGAGCGGGGGATTCATGCGTCAGACAAGAACGCCGGCTTACCTGGAGCCCTTCAGGGTCTTCTCGAAAAAGTCGGCAAGCTTTCCATAGGCGAAGCGCGTCAGCGTCAGATCCTGCTTTGCCCAGGCGTGCCCCGTCCCGGGCAGCGTTACGAGTTCGAACTTCTTGTTCTGCGCGATCAGCTTTTCGACCAGGGCGATGGTATCGGCATAAAGAACCACTTCATCCTTGGTCCCGTGCAGGATCATCAGGGGATCTTGAAGGTCCTTGCTGTGGAACAGCGCCGACTGGGCGCGGTAGCGGTCGACAAAGTCGTCGCCCTCTGTCAGCCCCATGATCCAGCCCTGTTCGGGATAAGCGTGCCAGACGTTGGTGGCGGGTGCGCCGGCAAAGCCGGCGGCATAAAATCCGGGCTTTTTGAACAGCGACATCAACGTCATCAGTCCGCCATAGCTCGACCCCCAAAGGCCGACACGCCGCCCATCGGCATAGCCCAGATCGACGAGGGCTTTGACGCAGTCTGCGATATCCTCGATGTCCTGGCTTCCATAGCTGCTGAGCATGGGGCGGTTCCAGTCGCGTCCCCGCCCGAAGCTGCCGCGGATTTCCGGGCTTACCACCACGAAACCACGCGAGGCCAGATACTGATCGATGCCCCAGCTGGGATGGGCCGCCCGACCGCCCCACTGATTAAGAAGCCCGTCGGAATAGACAGAGCCAACAACCATGGGGTGGCTGCCATCGGGCTCGAAATTGGCGGGAAGCATGACCCTCGCCATAAGTTCGGCGCCATCGATGTGGCTCTGGAACGGCACATAGCGCACTTCGGCCCAGTTGTGATCGGCAAATTCGGGGCGCGGCGACCGGGTAATCTGGTGGTCGTCGGACGCGTCCGGAAGGGCCCGAACGAAGAGCTCCGGCGGGGTCATGTCGTTGCTGAACAGGTCGGCAAATGCACTGAAATCCGGCGCATAGATGGGCACGTGAATTCCTGCGGCTCGCGTCAGTTGCGAAACAGGGCCTCCAGTCAGCGGCACCGAATAGATCTGGCGTTCCGCCGGATGCGACGCGTTGGAGACAAAGTAGATGGTGCCATTGGCGGCATCGACGGCGAATTCGGCGATCTCCCAGGCGCCGGCCGTGATGGGCTCAAGGGCCGCGCCCGCGGTGGGGAGACTATGGAGATGATTGAACCCGTCGCGATCAGTCAGGATAATCAGCGTCCTGCCGTCGGGGGCAAACTCGACCTGCCAATCGGGGCGTATCTTGAAGGCGTCATGCGCTGAATAATGGACGGTCCGCACCCCCGATCGCACGTCGAACATGTAGACGGTATGCGTTTTGATCGAGAGAACGCTGCTGCTGATGAACAGCGCATTTCCATCGGGCGACAGGCCATAACCCCAGATTGCGTCTTCGGCATCGGGACGTTCGAACCACAGGGGCTCTCCGCCCGCGACGTCGATGAGACCGATCCTGCGGCGCGTCAGCAAATCCCCCGGAAAAGCGCGGGTGAACCGGTCCCTTCGGGCTTCGCCCCTGGCATCATAGGCAATTTCGATTTTTCGGGTGTTGGTGTCATCGGCCTCGACGAAGACAATCTGTTTGCCGTCGGACGACCATTTGAAGGATTCGATGCCCACAAAGCCAGTGCGCATTACGAGAGGGTCAGCTCGCGTGGTGCCCGCTACCGCGATTGTCATCAATGATGAGCCGGCAATAAAGGCCAACCTGTCCCCAGAGGGGCTCGTGAAAAGCGAGCGCACAACCGCCGCGCCGATCGCCAACGGGCAAATGGCGCCATCGCTTTCGACGCTATAAAGTTGCCCGTCCAGGACAAAGGCAAGGCGGTCCGATCCGATCCAGGCGAGTTCGGAAATGCCCCTGGCTTCGCCGCTGGTCCTGTCGATGCCCAGCCGGGTGCGTCGGCCAAACCGCTTGCTGTCCTTGTCCCAGATCCAGATATCGCGGAAGGTGTGGCCGGCATCGTTCCAGAGAAACGCCAGCTTTTTGCCATCCGCCGACCAGCATGCGCCAAGAGGCAGGGTGCCGATGATGCTGGGCTCGCTATAGAGGGTTTCGAAGGTCAACGGGGCAGTTTGAAGGGCAGTCATTGTCGAACTCTACAGGACGATAATCGGGTGGGGTGAAAGTGGGCGCAGTTGAACCCGGCGCTAGTTGGCGGTGAGGTCAGTCCTGTAAATCCCGCCATCTTTCATGATCAGACGGAGGTTCTTTTCCGGTTCGGTCAGAACCGAAATGTCTTTGAGCGGATCACCGTCCACCACGATGATATCGGCAATTGCGCCGGGCGCTATTACGCCGAGTTCGCCGGCGCGCTGGACAATTTTGGCATTGACCGATGTCGCTGATTTGAGCACATCGACCGGGCGCTGCGCACGGGCGCGGATGGCCAGTTCCTCAAGCTGGGCAAATTCCATGTCTCCCATCAGATCAGTGCCGAACCCGAGCTGGACGCCAGCGTCCTGGCACAGGCCAAGCATGGCTATGCCCGCATCGTTGACCATGTTGAGCTTGGACATGACATAAGGCGACAGGCCAAGGCGCTCGCCATGCTGGGCCGTGACTTCATAGGCCACCAGAGTCGGCACGACAAAGGCATCGGCCGCCGCGACCATTGCCGCGGTTTCGGCATTGATGAGATTTCCGTGCTCGATGGTGCGTACTCCGGCTCTGATGGAATGCTGGATCGCTGCACTTTCATAGGCGTGGGCACACACATATTTCCCGCGCACGGCTGCTTCCTGCACGACAACGCGGATCTCGTCTTCGGAAAACTGAGGAACTTCAATGGCATCATTGGGCGACCCGACGCCACCGGACGCCAGCACCTTGATATGATCGGCCCCCTTGCGCATTTCGTTGCGGACGACGCTGCGGATTGTGTCCACGCCATCGACAATGCGGCAGGTAAAGTGAAACGCGCTCGCATTGAGATCGATGTCGAGGCTCTCATCGGTCGTGCTGCGATGGTCTCCATGTCCACCGATCTGGCTCAGAGCCGGGCCACCTACGAAAAGACGGGGGCCGGGAATGTAACCCTGGGCGATGGCGTTGCGAATGCCCACGTCTCCACCGGCGACATCACGGACACTGGTAAAGCCCCGGTCGAGCATCTTGCGAATACGCGGTACCGCCCGCGCCGTCATCTCGGTCAGCGGGATGTTGCGATTGTGCTCTTCGACCAGATTGATGGCGAAGACGTGTGCATGCGCATCGATCAGACCGGGCATCAGCGTTCTGCCCCCCAGATCGAACACGGTCATGGCGTCGCCCGTGAAGGGGTGTTCACTCACCGCTTCGATACGCCCATCCACAACCAGAACGTTCATCCCGGGAACTGCCTCGTCGCTCACTCCGTCGAAAATTGTGGCGTTGGTGAAAGCGATAGCTGCCATGACATTTTTCTCCGCCTGCATGCACGTGGGGTCAGAACGACCCGGAATTTCGGGCAATGTGTCGGCAACCCGACCACATGTAAAGCCATTTGATCAAAAAATCACAAACCCTCTATCCGATGGATTGTGTTGTGTGAATGGCTCGATCGCGGCGAATGGATAGGGCGTTGACAAGATCATCACCTCACTCGTAAGTTCGAGATAGTTTGATCAAATGCTCAGACTAAGCGTGTACCGCCGTGAGGGAATATGCCGGCCACGCTTTGAGGGAATGCCAAGGCGGCAGAAAGGGAAGTCATGAAATTTCGCAAATCCACCATGGCGGCTTCGGGAGGGCTTATTCTGGCTCTGCTGAGCTCCGTTAGCGCTTATGGACAAGAGCCGCAAACCGGTGGCACGCTCCGGATTCTCGGCACAGCGGAAGTCGACCGGTTTGACACCGTGCCGCCCGCAACCGCAGACACCGGAAGCTTTTTCCGGGCGACCACGCGGCAGCTGATAAATTTTGCTGCCTCGGAAGATCCCGCCGAGCAGATCGCACCGCAAGCCGACCTCGCCGCGAGCGTTCCGACCGCGACCGACGACGGCACGACCTATACATTTACGCTCCGCGAAGGCGCCAATTGGGATGCCCCGGACGGTGCGCGTCAAATCGTTGCAGATGATGTCGAGCGCGGGTTCATGCGTCTCTGCAACCCCTATATTCCCGCTCCGGCGGTGTCCTATTTTGAAGATCTGGTTGTCGGGTTTGCCGACTTCTGCGCGGGCTTTGCCGAAGTCGAGCCGACCGTTGAAGCGATGAAGGCCTACATCGAAGAAAGCGATATCTCCGGCATCGAAACGCCGGCCGACGACACGGTGGTATTTCATCTCAACTATGCCGCCAACGACTTCATCTATCTTCTGACGCTGCCGGTGACGACGCCGGCGCCGGTTGAAGTTCTTGATTATCTGCCCGACAGTCCGGAATACCGGGACAATTACATCTCCAGCGGCCCCTATACGATCGCGTCCTACATCCCCGATACGAGCCTCACGCTATCGCGCAATCCTGCCTGGGATGCGGAAAGCGATCCGTTGCGCAATGCCTATGTCGATGAAATAGAAGTCATTGCCGGTGTTCAGCCGGATGCGGCCATGCAGCAATTGCAATCGGGCGATGGCGATATGCTCTATGATATCAACGTGCCGCCCGTGACCGTGCAGATGCTCACAATGCAGGGTGACGAAAAGATCTCGACGCTCGCCGAAGGCGCCTCGCGAATGATCTGGATCAACACGGTCTCGGACAACAATGATGGCGCGCTGCGCGATCCGCTGGTACGGCAGGCTCTCAACTACGCCGTGGACAAGGCAGCCGTCGTCCAGCAGGTGGGTGGTCCCGAATTTGCCACACCGCTCAACGGGATCTTCCCCCTTGGTATCCTGGGGCATCACGATTTCGAGCCCTACCCGACACCCGACAGCCAGGGTGACCCCGAGCGTGCACGCGCGCTTCTTGCCGAAGCGGGATATCCAGATGGCCTGTCGCTTAAAATGCCGTTCCGCAATGCGGGTAATGGTGCTGCCGAAGCCCAGGTGCTGCAGGCCAGCCTTCAGGAAGCGGGATTCGAGATCGAACTGATCCCGACCCCGGCGTCAGACTTCTACCCGCGCCTGATCACTAATTTCGACAACGCCCTGAACGGGGTTTGGGATCTGGTCCCTTCGGGCTGGTCACCGGACTGGCCCGGTGGTGCCGCCCGCTCGATCTTCCAGCCGCAATACACCTATGACGGCACGCACGGCACCTTCAACTTCTCGGACTATAACAATGAAGCGGCCAACGAGATCGCTGAACGCGCCTTGAGCACCACCGATCTTGGGGAAGCCGAGCTCCTCTGGAACGAGGTCGACGAAGTGGTGATGGCCGATCCTCCGACGGTGCCGCTGATATCCCAGACCACCGTGCTCTATCATGGCGCACGCGTCGAAAACTTCCTGCCCTATGCTGCCGGTGGCAATGGCGACTGGACCAACGTCTGGCTGAACCGCTGACCGGCTCGGTATCCACCCACAACACCGAAGTTGGGCTCCCCTGCTGGAGCCCAACTCTCCACATTTTTTGCTTGCGGCTGGCTCAATGACCCTATTGTCCGTTCAAAATCTCACAATTGACATTCCGACCGGGGATGGCGATGTGCAGGCTGCGCGCGACGTGAACTTTTCCGTGCAGGAAGCCGAGCTATTCGGCATTGCCGGGGAGTCGGGTTCAGGCAAAAGTGTATTGTCTCAGGCAATCATGGGGCTGCTCCCGCAGGCCAAGATTTCGGGACAGATCAATTTCGAAGGCAGCGATCTGCTCAAGCTTCCGCCCAAGCAGATGCAGCGGTTGCGCGGCAATCGAATTGCCATGATCTCGCAAGACCCGCTTTCGAGCCTCCATCCATTCTATACAGTTGGCGACCAGATCACCGAAGCGATACGGACCCATCGCGAGACGAGCGCCCGTGATGCACTTGCCGAGGCCATAGAGGTGCTCGGCAGGGTGGGCATTCATGAACCCGGACAAAGGGTCCATGACTATCCTCATCAGTTCTCCGGCGGCATGCGCCAGCGCGTAATGATTGCCATGGCCATCGTTCTGCGCCCGGCCCTGCTTATTGCCGACGAACCCACGACAGCGCTCGATGTGACAGTTCAGGCCCAGATCATCGCCCTTCTCAACGAGATGCGAAAGGAACTGGGCACGGCAATCATCATGGTCACTCATGACCTCGAATTGTTGTCGTCGGTCGCGGACCACGCCATGGTCATGTATGCGGGCAATCGCATGGAGATAGGCCCCGCCGAAGCGGTACTGCGCACGCCGGCTCATCCTTATACCCTGGGATTGCTTCGCTCGTCTCCCAGTCATGATGTCCGAGGCGATCTGGAATCAATTCCCGGCCAGCCGCCCAGCCTTCTGGTCGAGCAAAAGGGGTGCGCTTTTGCCCCGCGCTGTGCGCTGGCGCTCGAAATCTGTTCTAGCAAGCTCCCCCCGTTGCGGCGGTTCGAGGACGGTACGCAATCGCTGTGCTGGCTCGAGAACAAGGCCGAACGGGGCCGTGTGGCTGCTGCACCCGTACCGAGCGATGACGAGGCTTCGCAGAGCGATATCGTCGTCAACGTATCGGATGTGCGCCTGACCTATGGTGGGCAGTCTTTTCTCTCGAACAAGCCGGGGGTCGAGGTGCTCAAGGGCGTCAGCCTTCAATTGCCCCGTGGCACGACGCTGGGAATCGTGGGCGAAAGCGGTTGTGGCAAGTCCAGCCTTGCCCGCATCATCGCTGGCTTGACCCCGCCAGGCTCGGGAGACGTCCAGATCGAAGGCGAAAGCATCGTTGGCCTCGATCGGCGGGCCTGGGTCGAGATGCGCAAGCGCATTCAGATGGTGTTTCAGGACCCCTTTGGATCGCTCAATCCAAAGCGCCGGGTAGGTTCGATCATCGGCGATCCGTTTCGTATCCAGAAGGTGGCCAGCGGAACTGATCGAAAAAACCGGGTCCGGGACCTTATGGAAATCGTCGGGCTCAATCCCGAGCACTACAACAGGTTTCCTTCCGAATTTTCCGGTGGCCAAAGACAGCGCATCGGGATCGCCCGCTCGCTGGCACTCAATCCGTCCATCATCATATTCGATGAGCCGGTTTCGGCGCTGGATGTGTCTATTCAGGCGCAAATCCTCAATCTGATCATCAAGCTTCAGCGCGAGTTGGGCCTGTCCTACCTATTCATCTCCCACGATCTCGCGGTGGTACGCCATGTGAGTTCGCGCATTGTCGTCATGAAAGACGGTCAGGTCGTGGAGCGGGGCGATACCCAGACACTGTACGACAATCCTCAGCATCCCTATACGCGCGAATTGCTGGCCGCGGCCGATCCCCAATATCGCAATGCAGGCAGCGCGCCCGTCGTTGACCGGGGGCTGATCGCATGAGCAGTGAAATCAAACAGCGCAGTTCCTTCGAACTTACGATACGACGCCTGATCGCCGACAGGGCCGGCCTTGTGGCCCTGGCGTTTCTGGTCGTGCTCATCGTCATCGCCGTGGGTGCCGACGCGATAGCAGCATTAACGGGACATTCGTCCGCCGAGCAATTTCGCGAGACGGGCCTGACGCCAACCGGACTGCCCGTACCCCCCAACGCCGAGTTCGTTTTCGGCACCGACCAGCTGGGACGAGACGTTTTCGTTCGTCTTGCCTATGGAGCGCGCATTTCGCTTTCGATCGGGTTCGTGGCTTCCCTCCTGGCGGCCATAATCGGCATCACGGTGGGTCTGGTCGCGGGGTATTTTGGGGGCTGGATCGACGCTGTTCTTGGCCGTGCGATGGACCTGGTGATGAGCATCCCGGTTCTGCTTTGCATGCTTTCACTGGTGGCCGTATTCGGCCCCAGCCTTACGCTCAGCCTTGCGGTTATCGTCTTCTTTTCCTGGACGACGATGGGCCGGGTGATCCGGGGGCAAGTATTGTCACTCAAGGAGCGGGAGTTCGTCATGGCGTCGCGCTCGATGGGTGCGGGGCACCTTTCGATCATGGTCATGGACATACTGCCCAATCTGGGTGCGCCCATCATTATCTACACCACGATGATGGTTCCGATCTCGATCATTTTCGAAGCGACACTCTCTTTTCTCGGACTGGGCATCGTCCCTCCGGCCCCGAGCTGGGGGGGCATGCTTGCCGAAGCGGCCAACAATTCGATCTACATGTTTGCCTGGTGGCTCGTCCTGTTCCCCGGTCTGGCACTCCTGCTCACCACCCTCTCGTTCAACATCCTTGGCGACGCTATACGCGATGCGCTCGATCCCAAGAGCACGGTGAAGCGATCGACCAAGAAAAAATCCAGGCCAATCGGTTCGGAATCATGATCTCTTTCATCGCCAGCCGGATCAGTTTCGCCGCACTCGTGCTGCTGTTGCTCAGTGGTTTCGTCTTCACGCTGTTCTTTGTTGCGCCGGGCGATCCTGCGCGCATTGTGGCGGGCGAGCGTGCCACCGAGGCACAGGTGGCCCTGGTGCGCGAAAACCTGGGCCTCGACCGTCCCGTAATTGAACAATATTTCAGCTTCCTGGGGCGCAGCCTGAGCGGGGACCTGGGGTTTTCCTATCGCAACCAGCAGCCGGTGATCGAGCTTATCAAAAACCGCATGCCTGCCACGATATCGCTTTGCATTGGAGCGGTGATCATGTGGCTGTGTATGGGCATACCCATTGGCATCATGTCCGCACGGCATCCGGGAAGCGTGCGGGACCGGCTCGGGCAGGGCTTCGTTCTGGTCGGGGTGAGCTTTCCGTCGTTCGTTTTGGGCATGGCGGCGCTCTACTTTCTCTATTTCCTGCCTCGGCAGGCCGGCTTCACCCTGTTTCCCCCCGGAGGATACCGCTCGTTCCTCGAGAACCCATTGATCTGGGCCTGGCACATGGCGCTGCCGTGCTTCACCCTGGCGCTTCTTTCGGCCGCTATCTATGCACGGCTGACGCGGGGGCAGTTGCTCGAAATCCTGGGGGAGGACTACATCCGCACCGCGCGGGCCAAGGGCCTGTCGGAGCGCAAGGTTGTCTATAAACACGGCGTGAGGTCGATCTTCCCGCCACTGACCACCCAACTCGGCGCCGACATCGCTTCGCTTCTGGGCGGAGCTCTGGTCACCGAGCAGGTGTTCGGACTGCAGGGGATCGGATCGTTGGCGGTGCAGTCAGTCCAGACACAGGACCGTCCTGTCATCATCGGAGTGGTCATGCTGGCCGGGTTCTTCATCGTCCTCGCCAATCTGGTGGTCGACTTTCTCTATTTTCTCCTCGATCCCCGCATCAGGTCCTAAATGTCTGCCATCGCCCACAGTCCGCGCGCGCGAGACACATACCCAACGGCCATTGGATCGGTCCACGCCTCCCGCCACACGATTGCAAGAATTGGAGAACCGGGCTTGGAAACGCTCTGGACACGGACCGCCCGCCTTGAGGTGACCTCCGACCCCAATCTGCCCGAGAAGGTCGATGTGGCCGTTGTCGGTGGTGGTTTCACCGGCATGACAGCGGCGCGCGAACTTCTCAATGCCGGACTCTCGGTCGCTGTTCTGGAGGCGGGCAAGATCGGCAACGGAGCAAGCGGTATGAATGCGGGCTTTGTCGTGCCCAACTTCGCCAGGGCAGATGTTGCCGGTATACGGGCAAAGCTCGGCCAAGAACGCGGCGACGCCCTGCTGCGTCTGGTCGGTGATGGCGCAAATGCCGTTTTTCGAACGATCGAGGAAGACGGCATTGACTGTGATGCGCGGCAAACCGGCTGGCTGAATCCCGCTTATGGCAATGCCGCGGCCGAAATGCTCAAGGCCCGCGCTGCGCAGTGGCGTGAGCTGGGCCGCCCCGTTTCGTTTCTGGATGCGGCGGAAGTTCGGGCCCAGACGGGTATGAGCATCTACTCGGGAGCTTTGCTGGACCAGGAAGGCGGCACCATCCACCCGCTCGACTACCTTCGTGGCCTGGCCCATGGCGTACAGCGTCGTGGCGGTACGGTCCATGAGCACCATTGTGTTGAAAGGGTCAGCTCCGAGCACGGCAACTGGCGCCTGGTCATGCGTTCTGGCGGGTCGATCAGTGCACGAAAGGTGCTTGTTTGCACCAATGCCTTCACAACCGGGGTCGCCTCCAGGATGGGGCGGTCAGCGGTGCCGTTGAAGGTGTATCAGATCGCCACCACGCCGGCTGATCCGTCCACGGTTCGCCGCATTGCCCCGGACGGCAGGCCAGTAGGCGATACGCGGCAGAACCTGTTCACTTATCGCCTTGATCGGGACAATAGGCTGATCAGCGGGGGCATGGCCGCAGTGCCGCTGGGCGCATTTGCGCGTCTTGGCCGGAGTGTGGCCACGCGCCTGGGCGAGGAACTCGATCTTCCAGATGCCGTAAGCCCGGAAATTGTGTGGAGCGGCACGGCGGCCATGACCCCGGACTTTCTGCCACGCCTTTACCGGTTCGGTGACGGGTGGTTTGGCGGAATCGGTTGCAACGGAAGGGGCATAGCGATGACTGCGCAGTTGGGGCGTGTCCTGGCCCGCGCTGCCCTGGGAGAGTCGATCGACGAACTGCCCATTCCCGTGCGACCCCTGCGCCCGCTGCCCTTTCACCGGTTTACACCTCTCGTTGCCTCTGCGGCGCTTTTGCAGGCTCGGCTCAAGGACAGGTTCGTTCAATGAGTATCGCGAGACGTTGTTGCACCAGCCACACCCCAAATCCAGGAGCTGGATCCGAACCCGGCCGTTTTCGCCCCCAGGACAAGTGATATGAAGCATCTCGCCCATCGAATTACCGGCACTTCGAAAAAATCGTTCGGCATGTATGCCCGAGCGGCCGCCAGTGGTCGCGACAACCTGATCCATATGGAATTGGGCAAACCCTATGCCGACACGCCCCGGCACATTAAGGACGCAACGATTGCAGCGATCGAGGCCGGAAAGGTTCACTATTCCGATCTTCCCGGCATCCGTCCGCTGCGTGAGGCCATCGTTGCCAAACTGGCGCGGCAGAACGCGCTGCAGGTGAGTTCCGATCAGATCGTTGTCACCAATGGCCTTACACACGGCTCCTACGCTGCATTGATGGCATTCGTCGATGATGGCGACGAAGTTATCCTGCTCGAGCCCTATTATCCGCAGCATATCGGAAAGGTCGAGCTGGCCGGCGGCGTGCCCGTCCCGGTAGCACTGGATGCCGAGAACGGCTTTGCCATCGATGCGGACCGGATCGAGGCCGCGATCACGCCGAAAACCAAGATGATCGTTCTCATCAATCCTTGCAATCCGACTGGCCGCGTCTATACCCGGGCCGAGCTCGAGGCACTCGCCGACATCGCCAGGCGCCACGACCTTATTGTCGTGTCCGACGAAGTCTATGAAGAGATCACATACGATCACGCCAAACACGTTTCCATTGCGTCTCTGCCGGGTATGGACGAGCGCACGGTGACGCTTTTCGCCTTTACGAAGAGCTATGCGATGGACGGCTGGCGCATCGGGTACCTGGTCGCTCCCAAACAGGCCGTTTCGGCAATACTGAAAATCACGGCCAATGATGTGACTCACGTAAATACCTTCGTACAGGAAGGCGCGCTGGCCGCTTTGACCGGGGATGCCTCTGTTCTGACGGAACTGGTTGCCGACGATCGCAGAAAGCGTGACCGCGTGGTGACCCGGCTGAACCAGATTTCGGGAATCAAGTGTGCATGGCCCCAAGGCACGATTTACGCCTTCCCCAACATCTCCGCGCTCGGCGTTCGCTCGCAAATCTTTGCAGAGCGCCTTATGGATGAATGCGGGGTCGTTGTTGAGGCCGGCAGCTTTTATGGTGCCGCCGGCGAAGGGCATTTGCGTATGTGTTTTGGTGCCTTGTCTCTCGATGAAATCGATGAGGCGCTTGATCGTATGACCTTGTTCGTAAGAAGTTTAGGATAGCAGGACCGAAATTTGTAATTCCATATTGCTGGTCGTTGTCGCTTACCCCTACTAGACTGAAGTGGTCGCGCGCAAAGGCAACAGGCGAGGTAAATCGATTGCTCGAAAGCAAACATTCGACTGGTGACTTCAAGCCGGTATCATCTCGCAAGACGGTCCACGACCTGGTCTATGAGCAACTTCGCGACGCGTTGATGTCGGGTGCTTTTGAGACGCGCAAATCCTTTACGATTGCATCGCTGTCCGAACGGTTCCACACTTCGCATATGCCGGTGCGCGAGGCGCTGCGCCGGCTTGCATCGGAGAATGCGCTCAACATCTCCGCGTCGGGCACGGCATTTGTGCCTGCCATCACGTCTTCCCAGTTGGTCGATATCAGTCGTGCGCGCGTCATCGTCGAAGGAGCAACCGCCAGACTTGCGGGCCCGAATTTGACCCCAGAGGACATCTCAGCGCTCGAAGAACTGCTTGATCATCATCGCGCGAGCGCAAGTGCAGGCAAGAATACGGAAATGACGGCTGCCAACCGCGCCTTCCATTTCGCCATCTATCGCGCTGCAAACAGCCCGGTTCTGCTCAGTCAGATTGAAAATCTCTGGCTCCGGTCCGGTCCTTATGTCCGGTTTCTTTCCGATCGAATGAGCGCTCTGCTCGAAACCGACCATAGAGGAGGTTTCACCGATCACCACGCCGCCATGTTGAAGGCGATCAAAAAGGGCGACTGGGACGCCCTCGGTGTGGCTTGCGAGGCCGATATCCAGACGTCCCGCGATCTTCTGCTCGATATCTGGTCATCAGAAGAACAAGCAGCGTCCGGGCCGGGCGTCTAGCTCGGCGCCCTGCTGCAATACCCTTTGGTTTGCCTAGAGTGTGTCCAGCAAAAGCATGTCCTCGACGCGATCGGGGATGGAAACGGCTTTACGGTTCGGACACGCGACAAAACAAGGGCTTGGAGCCAAGGATTTGAATCCCTCAAATCCTGAACGGCTCTAGGCGAACGCGAGTATTTGTGAGCGTGCGGGATATCAGCATTGATCGACATGGCTCCCTGTGATCATATGATCACATCTTGGAAATCTGCATGGTGGTTAGGGTATGGCGAAGCGTTGGGCAATCTCATCGGGATCGCGGTTTGAAAAGCTTGCAGGATACTCCCGCGCCGTTGTCGATGGCGAATGGGTGTTCGTGTCGGGTACTGCGGGGCATGACCCGGCTGACGGCTCCATTTCGGCAGACCCTGAGGAGCAGACTCGACAGGCCCTGCGCACAATTGCCACCGCATTGGGCCAAGCCGATGCCAAGCTTTCAGACATCGTAAGGCTAAGAGTTTACGTCGCCGATCGGCAGGACGTAATGACTGTATCAAAGGTTCTGGGTGAGCATTTCTCGGACCCGCGCCCCACCAACACGACAATCATTTGCGGATTTCCTGTTGAGGAAATCAAAGTCGAAATTGAAGCGACGGCGCTGAAGCGGCCCGAGTAGGCGCAGACGGTGTTACAAACTACGCCCTGCCGATACGCAAGAGCCAGTCGGAAAACGTGGTGTCGGTGCTGGGTACTGTGTGACCGCTGCGCGCGGCGGGGCGCGCTTCGCTTGGGCTGAAGCCATAGCGCGCAGAGAACTGCCGGTAGAACGAACTTAGATTGGCAAAGCCATACTCATAAGCGATCGCGCCGATCTGTCTGCCTTCCTCGGCTCTGGCCAGCGTCGCATAGCAGGCGGCGAGACGCCGGTTTCGGATGTATGTGGCGACTCCCCCCTGCTGCTCGAAAAGATAAAAAAGCTGGCGGCGCGATACGCCGATACTGGCGCAGATGGTGTCGGGCGACAGGCCCGGCCATTTCAGATTGGCATTGATGAAGCGTCGCGCCCTCTCCAGTTGGGCGGCCGCGATCGGCACCTTTGCCGCTTCCAGTGACGCCGGATTGTTGATGACCAGGGCCCGGATCAGATGGCCGAAAGCTTCTGTCAGTGCCGAGGCATCGGCCTGGGTCAAGCCATCCGCTCGTGCGATCATTGACAGCATGAAGTCCCGAATGACCTGCGACATTGGCCCCCGCATCAGTTGATGCGCGCCCTTGTCGAGGTGATCGGCGATGTCCCAGAAGTCATCGCGCGCAAAGAACAGGCTGCTGTAATTGATGTGCTCCATTACCCCAGAGAAGGGGGTTGCATAGGAGTGCAGCAACAAACTGCCGGGCGAAACAGCCAGTTCATTGTCATCGTTCTGATAGCCGACCGGGCCCTTGGTGGTGACACTCAGACACCAGTGATCGAGACCAAGTTTGCGCTGAATATCCCTGGTATAGCGGATATTCATTGGCGCAAGCTGAAACGAGGTCAGTTGCAGGCCGCCCAGGTGATAGGACGCAGAACTGGCCTTGAAGCCCTCGGCTGGCGGTGTGATTGCCTCGAGTTCAGCCATGGAGTTGAACGCACTCCAGGCGTCGAATTGCTCGATGGTTCTGACCGAGTCCGTAGAAAATTTCAGACTTGGGACCAGCCGGCTTCCGGCACCCCGAAGGTCACGCGGCGTCACGAGTTCGGCTCCGTCGCGCCCTGAAAATTCTGCACGCTAGTGTCCCGGGTGTGAAAAGTTCAGCATGCATGAATGTGAATATGCCGATCGATATTATCGATTCTAGCATGGTACCGTGCAAATGCAATGAACTGCTTGGGCAGGAGGGGTGGACCCATTCGCGATCGCCGGTGAAGCCCGCTTGCACCACCACGCTACCAGAATTGCGCACGGCCAAAGCCACCAGCGACTATACCTGCGTGCAAATCTTTTTGCGCTGCATGCAAAGTCGGGCGCTCTCCATCGCCTGCTGGCATTTCCTCACGTAAGCCAACTCGACCGATTGCGCTCACGGGTACGGCTGCGCGCCAGGATGCCTGAGACGATTGCAATCAGCCATCGTCGCTGGGAGTCGGAATCGGCAGCGTTGAGGATTTTTAGTATGATGGACGATTATTCCGCCCCGGCTCGCTCATTATCGGCGGGGAAAACGCACG
>TARA_R110002051_G_scaffold109897_1_pt1 | contig 27428 bp, 26 predicted proteins | sample TARA_R110002051 | Tara Oceans TARA_R110002051 (sample SAMEA4397023) | marine metagenome | biome: Polar Biome; feature: [MES] marine water layer (ENVO:01000295) within the mesopelagic zone...; material: water (ENVO:00002006), including particulate matter (ENVO:01000060) such...
CTTATAAATTCTAAATAATTAGAATTATAATTTTAAAACCGAAGCAAATGCTTCGGTTTTTTTATGCGCTTATTTTAATACCTTTACATTAATACTTGTCTACACAATAAGGTGTAAAATTACATTGGCATTTGCTAATTGTATGTGACACTAAATAAAAAATAATATAACAAATACGCATGAAGCAGTTTATTATAATCAATGGTCCTAATTTAAACTTATTGGGTAAACGCGAACCAGAAATTTATGGAAGTGAAACGTTTAACGATTATTTAGAAGGGCTTAGGTCTAAATTTAAAAATATTCAAATTGATTATTTTCAGTCTAATATAGAAGGTGAGCTTATTAATAAGTTGCAAGAGGTCGGTTTTTCTTATGATGGCATACTACTTAATGCTGCTGCCTATACTCATACCTCTATTGGTATTGGAGATGCTGTAAAAGCAATTTCTACTCCAGTTGTAGAGGTCCATATTTCTAATACATTTGCTAGAGAAGATTTTAGACACCAATCTTATATATCTCCTAACGCAAAAGGAGTTATCTTGGGTTTTGGATTAAAAAGTTATGATTTAGCTTTAACTAGTTTTATAAATTGAAAACCATGAAAAGATTATATGTTATAATTGCCTTTATTGGCATTTCTTATTCTACACAACTATCAGCACAAACAGATTATGGTGTTAAAGGTGGATTAAATTTTACCTTTTTTAAGGTTTTAGAGGGTGACTTTGGTGCTAATCCTGAAACTGAAATTGGGTACTATGGTGGCGCTTTTGTAGATTTTAAAATAGATAATGGTTTTCATATTCAACCAGAGTTACTGTACATTGGTATTAGTGATTTTAAATTTTTAAATGCACCTATTTATTTAAAATACGATATAGATAATAGCTTACACGTTCTTGTTGGTCCAAGTTTAAATTACTTTTTTGATTTTTTTACAAATAAGTTTAAGGTGAGAGCAGATCTAAGTTTTGCTTATGATATTATTGAAAAATTAGATATTCATATGAAATATACTATTGGGTTTGAAGAGATTTCACCTAATGGTCTATTTCTAGGACTTGGTTATAGGTTTTAAAGAAAAATGCGATTCAATTTTGAATCGCATTTTTTTATAATATAAAAATATCCTAGTAAAATTATGCCTCTAAGAAAAGGTCTAGGATAGATTTTTTATAAATGTATAACTTCACCATAAGCATCTGCAACAGCTTCCATAACTGCTTCGCTCATTGTTGGGTGAGGATGTACTGTTTTTAAGACTTCGTGACCAGTTGTTTCTAACTTACGACCTAAAACGGCTTCTGCAATCATGTCTGTTACACCAGCACCAATCATATGGCAGCCTAACCATTCGCCATATTTAGCATCAAAAATAACTTTTACAAAGCCATCTTTAGCGCCACTTGCGCTTGCTTTACCAGATGCAGAAAACGGAAATTTACCAATCTTAACATCTAATCCTTGGTCTTTTGCTTGTTGCTCTGTTAAACCAACAGAAGCAATTTCTGGTGAGCAATACGTACAACCTGGTATGTTGCCGTAATCTAAAGCTTCAACATGCTGTCCTGCAATTTTTTCTACACAAAGAATACCTTCAGCAGAAGCTACATGAGCTAAAGCTTGTCCTGGTGTTACATCACCAATGGCGTAATAGCCTGGTATATTTGTTTGGTAATAATCGTTAACTAAAATTTTATCTCTATCAACAGCAATACCAACATCTTCTAAACCGATGTTTTCAATATTAGACTTTATACCCACTGCAGATAAAACAATATCAGCTTCAATAACTTCTTCACCTTTTTTAGTTTTTACAGTAGCTTTAACACCGTTTCCTGAGGTATCTACACTTGTAACTTCGGCAGAAGTCATTATTTTTATTCCAGATTTCTTAAAACTACGCTCTAATTGTTTAGACACGTCGTTATCTTCTACAGGGACTATTTTATCTAAATATTCTACAATAGTAACATCTGTTCCCATTGAGTTGTAGAAATATGCAAACTCTACACCTATAGCGCCAGAACCTACAACAATCATCTTTTTAGGTTGTGTCTCTAAGGTCATTGCTTTTCTATAACCTATTACTTTTTTGCCATCTTGTGGTAAACTTGGTAATTCTCTAGAGCGTGCTCCTGTTGCAATTATAATGTGGTCTGCAGAATATTCTTTACCATCTACATCTACTTTTTTGCCTTTTTTAAGCGTACCGAAACCCTCAATAACGTCAATTTTATTCTTTTTCATTAAGAATTTTACTCCGTTACTCATGCCATCAGCAACACCACGGCTACGTTTTACAACAGCATCAAAATCGTGAGCTGCATCTTTAACTTTTAATCCATAATCTTCAGCATGTTTAAGATATTCAAAAACTTGTGCAGATTTTAAAAGTGCTTTAGTTGGGATACAACCCCAGTTTAAACATACACCACCAAGACTTTCTTTTTCTATAACGGCAGTTTTTAAACCTAGTTGAGATGCTCTAATTGCAGTAACATAGCCACCAGGACCACTTCCTAAAACTATTATATCGTATTTACTCATGCGTCAATTTTTTAGTTGAATTTTGAAGACACGAATTTACGAAACGAAAATGTAATATTAAAGGTCTTCTGTAAAATGTCTTCGTGCTTTATTTTTTGAAAACTTAGTGTTGTTGTATTCTGCCGATTTTCCTTTAGAAATAGATAGAGATTGCCATTGTTTACCTTTTATTAATTTACCTAAAAACACGAGCTGTCCTACATGATAGGCGTAGTGCATCATTTGTCTATTTATAGCTTCTGTTACGCTATGGCCTTGGTTTCTTATATAAATAATCTGTTCTAAATCTGCTATATTTAAAGATGTTATTGCGTTAAATAAGCAACTCCAACCTGCTTCCCAAGCAAAAATTAATTCTTCTTTTGTGGAAAATGAATCTATAAACTCTTCATCGCGTTTGCGCCATTTTTTTTCTCCATCTTCAGTTAAAAAATGAGTCCAACGGCTTAACATATTGCCAGACATGTGTTTTATAATTATAGAAATTGAGTTAGAATCTTCTAAAAATTCTTTTTTAAGCTCCGTAAAAGAAAGTTGATTTATGGTTTTATCACCAAGACTTTTGTAATATTCAAATTGTTTAATAGTGCTTATGATATAGCTTTCCATTATTTAGAAGGTACAAAAATTAACGCATCACCGTTTATGCAGTGGCGTTTTCCGGTTGTATTTTTTGGCCCATCATTAAAAACATGTCCTAAATGTCCGCCACAAGTTGCGCAATGTTCTTCGTCTCTTGTGTATCCTATTTTTGTATCTGTACCAAAAGCTACATTCCCTTTTATTTCTCTGTCAAAACTTGGCCAGCCAGTGCCAGAATCAAATTTATGCTCGCTTTTAAAAAGTGCGGTATTACATGCAGCACAATGGTATGTGCCTTTATTATAATTTTTATTTAATGGACTAGAGAAAGGGCGTTCTGTACCAGCTTGTCTTAAAACATAATATTGTTCGCTTGTTAATATAGTTTTCCACTCGGCATTCGTTTTGCTGATTTTAAATGCCTTTTTCTCTTTTTTATTATCTTTTTGTGCTGAACTGTTACAGCTAAAAAACAAACAAATGCCTATTAATAGTAATATCTTTTTCATGTTTTAAAATTACAAAATTTATGATGTTGTATTTGTCGAATTAACGTTTTATTAATTACATATAGTGTAAATATTGTTTGTGTTAGTTTTTGGTTATTCAGATCTCAATTTTTGATAACCTAATAATTTTATAGTTTTAAGTTGAACGTAATACACATTAGCTAATCTTTATATAAATAATAGTGACTACTACCTTAATTTTGTGTCTTATATTTAGTAATGATTTTGTATTTTTAAATTTAAATTAAAACCTCTTATTATGAATTTTAAGAAAAGCATAGCTCTATTGTCTATTCTTGTAGTTGCATTTTCTTGTGCAACTAATCCCTTTACTGGCAAGAAGACCATGGCTTTTATGTCTAACGATAGCTTGTTTCCCTCTGCTTTTGCACAGTACAACCAAGTATTAACAGAAAATAAAGTTGTTACAGGTACTGCAGACGCTGATATGATAACACGTGTTGGACAACGTATTGCTGTTGCTGCAGAGCGTTATTTAAACGCAAATGGTTTTCAGGGTTATTTAGATGACTATAAATGGGAGTATACGCTTATAGAATCAGAGCAAGTTAACGCATGGTGTATGCCAGGCGGAAAAATTGCATTTTACACAGGTATTTTGCCAATAGCTAAAAACGAAACTGGTGTCGCTGCTATTATGGGGCACGAAGTTGCGCATGCTTTAGCAAATCATGGTCAGCAACGGATGAGTGCTGGTATGTTACAACAAGGTATTTCTCTCGTTGGAAATATAGCCTTACAAAATGACGAAAACTTAGGTTTATACAACCAAGCTTTTGGTATAGCTTCTAGTGTTGGTGGTATGTTGCCTTTTAGTAGAGGGCACGAAACAGAAGCTGATAAAATAGGAGCATACCTAATGGCAATTGCAGGTTATAACCCAGATGAAGGACCAGAGTTATGGAAGCGAATGAAAGCTAATAGTGGTGGACAAGCACCACCAGAGTTTTTAAGCACTCACCCTAGTAACGACTCTCGTATAGCAAATTTAATAGCATTAGCACCAAAGGCGAAAGCTGAAGCAAAAAAATATGGTGTTACAGCATTTAGACCTATAAATTAACACAGAGTAATAAATATTAATTACTTTAGAAGCTGCTCATTTTGGGCAGTTTTTTTGTTCACTTTTTAGAGTAAATATTTTTTTAACCTTAAAATGGGCAAGGTCTTAAATCTACAAGAAACTAATATATGAGTGAACTTAAAAAAGGAAGTAAAAAACTTCTTAACGCTTGGGCATTTTATGATTGGGCAAATTCGGTATATCCTTTGGTGATTTCATCTGCTGTGTTTCCTATTTTTTATGGTGCTTTAACTATAATAAAAGATGAAGACACTGGTAAAGTACTAAGTGATACAGTCACTTTTTTAGGTTATGAGTTTAATAACGACTCACTAATTAGTTATGTTACTGCTTTTAGTTTTTTAATTGTGTCTATTCTTTCACCAATTTTATCTGGTATATCAGATTATGTAGGTAATAAGGAAGGGTTTATGAAATTCTTTTGTTATTTGGGTGCTGCATCTTGCATAGGATTGTATTGGTTTTCTTTAGAAAATATAGTCTTTGGTATGGTTTGCTATGTTTTAGGCTTAGTTGGTTTTTGGGGAAGTTTAGTGTTCTATAATTCATACTTACCAGATATAGCTTACCCAGAACAACAAGATAAAATTAGTGCCAAAGGATTTTCTATGGGTTATATAGGTAGTGTTTTGTTATTACTTCTTAATTTAATAATGATTCTTAAATACGAATGGTTTGGTTTTGAAAACAGTGCACCGCCAACCAGAATAGCTTTTATATTAGTTGGTGTTTGGTGGGTTTTATTTGCACAATACACGTTTAAATATTTGCCAACAGGTACTAATAAAGGTCATAAAGTCAACAGATCTGTATTAATGTATGGTTTTAATGAATTAAAAAAAATATGGAAAGCCTTAAAAACTAACCGCATATTAAAACGTTATTTAACGGCTTTTTTTGTGTACAGTATGGCAGTACAAACCATTATGATCGCAGCTACTTATTTTGCAGTAGAAGAGTTAGATTGGGGCACGCAAGATTCTACTACAGGTCTAATTATTAGTATTCTTTTAATTCAACTAATTGCTGTAGTTGGTGCCAATTACACGGCCAAATTATCACTAAAAATTGGCAATATAAAAGCCTTAATCTATGTTATTTGTGTATGGATTTTAATTTGTGGATTTGCATATTTTGTAACCACACCAATGCATTTTTACATTACAGCTGCATCTGTTGGTTTGGTTATGGGTGGTATACAGGCATTATCTAGATCTACGTACAGTAAATTAATACCAGAAGGTACAGAAGACTCAGCATCGTATTTTAGTTTTTATGATGTTGCAGAAAAAATAGGTATCGTAATTGGTATGTTTTTATATGGGTTTATCGCTCAAATTACAGGTAGTATGCGTTATTCTATTTTGTTTTTGGTTACATTTTTTATTGCAGGAGCTTTAATTTTATCTACAATTAAAAATATTAAAACAGAAGAAACGCCATACTAAGATCTTGCGTTTTTTAGCTGGTTGCTAACAGAATGAGAATAAATGCTTAAATTTATAGTGCTATGATAAAAAAAATGTTTGTACTGTGTACTTTCATAGTGCTGTGTATATCTATAAGTTGTGATAACGAGCCCTATGATGGTGATGTTTTTATTGATGATAATGCTTGCCAACTAGCTATTATTGCAACGGGTAATGCCGCAACTAGTTATAACGCAGCAACAGAAGATAATTATAATTTGTTTTGCCAAGTATATAGAGATGCACTTCAAGACCAAATAGAGGCTTGTGGTGATGCAGAAGGTACCTTGCAATCTATTATTAGTGCATTAGGAAATTGTATTATAGAAAATATTAACCTCTGTAACTTAGCTATAGAAAATACAGAAATAGCTAGGCTTAATTATGAAAACGCAGCAGATATAAATTTGCAAACTACTTGTATTGCGTACCGTGTTGCTTTACTAAACCAAATTGAAGCTTGTGGTGACCCTAATGGCTTATTACAACTTATTATTAGTGGTTTAGGCGACTGTACTACTGATGGTATACCAACCATAGGAACTTGGCAATTACTATTTATATTATCTAATAATTTGTTAGATATAGATAATGATGGTATACCAACAACTAATTATTTAGGTGAAATAGATTGTTATGAAAATGAATTAATAACATTTAATGCAGATGGTACAGGCGAGTTTGTAAATAACTCATTTCCTACTATAACATTTACACCAATATCAGAAAGTGATGTTGATTTCTTTGTAGCATGCACACAGTTTAACGAAACTATAGCCTTTACATGGCTACAAATTGATAATAATATCACCATTACTTTAACCCAAACAGGTGAGGTTTTGGATTTCTTAAAAAGCACAAGTATTATTACAACTATTGTTGAAGACGGCTTTTTGGCAACTAGTACAGTAGATGATTCAACAATTTCTGAGGATATGACTTTTACATATTTGAAATTGTAGACAAAACATCTTAAGGTTTATTGAATAAATTAATTCTATGAAGAACAGACTTTGGTTATTGGTTTTTACAAGTTAGAAGTAATTGAAAAATACAGACAATTATATCTTGTTGATTTAGAAAATAATGATCTTTAAAATTAAAGTGTGATATTTATGGTAATATTGTAAATATAAGAGAGGGCTCTTTTTAATTGCTTCAAAAAAAAAGGATAAACCAACGCGCTCATCCTTTTTTAAATTTATTAATCAGTATAGTCTAATTACTAACGCTACCAGAGCCTGTAATTTTTGTGTCTTTTTTAGTTGGTTTTCCAGAATATTCTACATCACCAGAACCCGTAATTCTTACAGTTAATTCGCCATTGCAAATAACACTTATATCGCCTGAGCCTGTAATTTTTGCAGTCACATTTTTACTAGATAAATTACTTCCGTTAAAATCGCCTGAACCTGCAATTTTAGTTGTTAAGTCATTAGTAGTACCTTTTAATGTAATATCACCAGAACCTGCAATACTGCTTTCAATATTTTGAGCAGAAACATTAAGCTTAATATCGCCCGAACCTGTAAGAGCGACATTAAAATCATTACTCTCTAGAGTGCCTCTATTTTCTATATCACCAGATCCTGCAAGCGAAACACGGTTTATACGCTCGTAAGGCACCGTAATTACTATGGCTTGCGTAGGTTTTAGGTTAATACCGTTTTTTACTTTTACTATTAAGGTATTGTTAACGACTTCGGTTACAATATATTCTATAACATTGGCATCGCCTTTAATGGTAATATTACCCTCTTTACCTTCAACTAATATAAAATCCATTGGTCCTGCTGCTTTTAGACCTTCATAATCGGTTGTGGTTCTTTTTACTGTGGTAATGTCACCATTGCCTTTAATTTTTTTTCCGTTTCCCCATTGTGCAGATGATAGGGTAGTGCTTAAAAGAAAAACTAATACTGTAATTGATTTTAATAGTTTCATTTTGTAATTGTTTTAATTGATTGATTTTTTATTTAGGTGATGCTAGTTATTGTCTTTTAAAATTTGCACTTCCGTGTTGTGAGCTAATTTTTACAATGTTGCCAGAATCTTTAGTTCCGTGGTAACCATCATATTTTTTGCTAGTATGCGTTGTTTCTTTGTTTATAAAATTAAAGCCATCAGAGTTTCTTAAAGAGCCATGTGCAAAATCTAAATCGAAATTAAAATTAAAGGCCGCATCATAACCTATAGTCATACTCGTAAATTTAGTATCAATATCAATGCTATTAGCCTTAGCAGCTATTTTATCAATTTTTAAAGAACCGTGACTCCCTTTAATTTTTAATCTTTTAAAGACATTACCAATTCTAAAAGTTAGGTGATTACCTTTGCCTTCTATATTATTAAGGTTATCTACTTTTAGAGAACCAAAATTACAATCGTAAGCTACATTTTCGGCAAACTCTACTATTGAACTTGTATGGTTTGCTTTAATAGCTATATTTTCAGTTTTTGAGATTGTAAAACCACTATGATTTGCTGAAATCTCACCTTTATTAATATATTCAAAATAACTGTCTTTTGTATGATTGAAGCTTATCTCATTACTATTAGACATTAGTTCTTTCGTTGTAATTTTTCCATGATTACAGCTTATTTTACTAGAACCCTTAAGTTTATCTAATAAGATTGTTCCGAATTCATTTTTTAAATTTACATTATTAGTCATTGGCATTTTTATAATGTAGTCAATTTCCATTTTTAGATTTATTTTCTTTCCCCAATTCCACCAATTGCTTTTGTTTCTTTCAATTGTAGTAACAGCAGAAACTAGGTCATTAGAAGCAGAAAAGTCTATACTTATTCTATTAAGACGGTCTTGTACTTTTTCTGCATCATTACCTGTAATTCTTATGGTAATATCAAATTCAATTTGGTTTTTATCCCAAGTAATAATATTGAGGTTTCCAAAACTATTGGTTACTTTTAGTGTTGCATCAGGGGCAACATTATAAGATTTTTTAATGTTTCTTTCTTTAGATGTTTTAGGTTCTATAACATCTGTATTTGCCAAAGTTATAAAAGGTATAAGTAGCAGTAATAGTGCTAATTTATATTGTATTTTTAGTATCATTGATAGTTGTTTTTAAATTTTTAATAGTTTCAATTTCTTCTAAGACAATATTTAAAATGTCTATTCTGTTTTGAAAGTTGGTAATCATAGCATAAATAATACGTTGGTCATTTCCGCTTTCGGTTAAATTAGTTTTAAGGTTTTTGTACTCTTTTTCTAGTAATTTAATTTGCGTTAAAGCATCTTTAATAATTTGCTCAGTTAATGGTGAGCGTTCATTATTTAGTTTTTTTAATTCAGTCTCTAGTGTTGCTGTAAAGAAATCTTGTGTTTTAGATAATTCTGGTGATACGCTAGCCAAATCCATTTCATCTGTTGTAGTGTTTAGTGCTGTAAATACACTTAAGCAAATAACGAAACAAGCAGCGAAAGCTAAAAATGGTTTCCAGTTAAAACGCGATGATTTTTTAGAAGTACCCACAGACAAATCTGTTGCTTTGAGCTTATCTAAAAAGCGAAGCTCATGGTTTTGTTTAGGTGCATTCACATTAAACTCACCCTTTAGATCATCAAATAATTGGTCTATAATATCTTTTTTCATAAGTATCAGCTAGGCTGTTTGTACTAATTTTTGTCGTAAACTTTCTTTTGCTCTTGAAATTAGCGTTCTGCAATTGGCATAAGAAATATCCATTATTTCACAAATTTCTTCATAATCATAACCCTCAATAAGATGTAAGGATAGCCCTAAACTATAATTAGGTTTTAAGGTTGTCATTACATGTATTATTTGTTTTACTTTTTCGTTATTAAGATGGTTCTCTTCAATACCATTGTTATTTTCAACTTTATACAATACGGTATCTAAGGGCACTTCATTTTGCTTAGACGTTTTATTGTAGTATGCAATACTATTATTTACTACAATGCGTTTTAACCATGCACCAAACACGTTAATGTCTTTAAGTGTATTTAGCTTTGTAAAGGCTGTTAAAAATGACTCTTGCATTATGTCTTCAGCTTTAAAAGAATCTTTTACAATTCTAATTGCGGTGTTATACATTGCTTTATTGTACCTGTTATAAACCTCTAGTTGTGCGCGTTGGTTTCCAGTTTTACAATGCAATAGTAACTGTTCGATATTTTGATTGGTTGTTGTCAAAAAAACAATTGTTTTGGTATATAGATATTACGTTTTGTTAAGTGTTACAGTTTTGGTGAAAATAGTTTTATTTTTTTCTTTAACTGTTATAATTAGTGCGCCGTCAGTTTTATTTATTTACCAAGATTGAGTAAATAGTTTTGATAACCTTCAGTATTTCTAAGATTACTCTATGCAAAATTTCAAAAGGTGAATTTCACTCGAAGCGATGATTTTTAACAGAAAATATAGAAATGCTTTATGTCAATCAAAGGTAATGGCATAACAATTGAAAATATACTAGTGTGAATAACTTTAAATATATTGTAACTATTTGATAATCAGTTTAAGGTTAATTATTAATACATTTAAACAAATGCAATTCTGTTAGACTAAATGACAGAATGGCTTATATATACTATGGGAAAACAAAAATTTTTAGGACTTGACAGTTTGTCATTTCAAGATTTTGACGAAAATTCAGAACTCATTCCTTTAATGACGCCAGAAGACGAAGAACTTATAAATAATGAGTCTTTACCAGAATCGTTACCAATATTACCTTTAAGAAATACCGTATTATTTCCGGGTGTAGTAATACCAATTACAGCAGGCCGCGACGCTTCTATAAAACTTATAAACGATGCTAATAAAGGCGGAAAAGTTATAGGTGTGGTGTCTCAAAAAGACGAAGCTGTAGAAAACCCTACAGCAAAAGATATCTATAAAACAGGTACAGTAGCGCGTATTCTTAAAGTATTAAAAATGCCAGATGGCAATACAACTGTTGTTATACAGGGTAAAAAGCGTTTTCAAATTAACGAAGTCACCTCAGAAAAACCGTATTTAACAGCAACCATCTCTGATATACCTGAGGCTAAACCAGCGTCAGACAATGAAGAGTTTAAGGCTATTATAGATTCTATTAAAGATTTATCTTTAGATATTATAAAGGAAAGTCCAAACATACCAAGTGAAGCTTCATTTGCCATAAAAAATATTGAGAGCAGTTCTTTCTTAATTAATTTTGTGTCTTCTAACATGAATCTTAAAGTTGAAGAAAAGCAAGAATTACTTAAGATTAATGATCTTAAGGAACGAGCGCTTCAGACGTTGAAGTATATGAATATGGAATATCAAAAGCTAGAGCTTAAAAACGATATTCAATCTAAGGTTCAAAGTGATATGAACCAACAACAACGTGAGTATTTTTTACATCAACAGATGAAAACCATACAAGAAGAATTGGGTGGTGGTGTGTCTTCGGGTGAAGAAATTGAAGACATGAAAATTCGTGCTAAGACAAAAAATTGGGATGCTAAAGTAAAAGCGCATTTTGATAAAGAATTGTCTAAAATGCAACGTATGAATCCGCAAGTTGCAGAGTATTCTATACAGCGTAACTATTTAGATTTATTTTTAGATTTACCATGGAACACTTTTAGTGACGATAAGTTTGATCTAAAACGTGCCATGAAAATCTTAGATCGCGATCATTTTGGATTAGACGATGTTAAGAAGCGTATTATAGAATATTTGGCCGTATTAAAACTTCGTAACGATATGAAGTCGCCAATTCTTTGTCTTTACGGACCTCCAGGTGTTGGTAAAACCTCATTAGGAAAATCTATAGCAGAAGCACTAGGTAGAGAGTATGTAAGAGTATCTTTGGGTGGCCTGCGTGACGAATCTGAAATACGTGGGCACAGAAAAACTTATATTGGTGCAATGCCTGGTAGAATTATTCAGAGTTTAAAGAAAGCTGGTACATCTAACCCGGTTTTTGTTTTAGATGAAATAGATAAATTATCTACTGGTAACCAGGGTGATCCGTCTTCGGCTATGTTAGAAGTTTTAGACCCTGAGCAAAATAACGAATTTTACGATAATTTTTTAGAGATGGGTTACGACTTGTCTAAAGTAATGTTTGTGGCTACAGCTAATAGTTTAAATACTATACAACCTGCATTAAGAGATCGTATGGAAATTATTAATGTAACTGGCTATACTATTGAAGAAAAAGTAGAAATAGCAAAGCGTCATTTATTACCAAAGCAATTAAAAGAACATGGCTTAGACGATAAAGCACTAAAAGTAGGAAAACCACAATTAGAAAAAATAGTTGAAGGTTACACCCGTGAGTCTGGTGTAAGAGGGTTAGAAAAACAAATTGCAAAAACGGTGCGTTACGCAGCAAAAAATATTGCAATGGAAGAAAAATATAACATCAAAATATCTAATGAAGATGTTATAGAAATTCTTGGAAGTCCAAGGCTAGAACGCGACAAATACGAAAACAATAATGTAGCAGGTGTTGTTACAGGTTTAGCTTGGACTAGAGTAGGAGGTGATATTCTTTTTATAGAATCTATTTTATCTAAAGGAAAAGGAACACTAACTATTACGGGTAATCTTGGTAAAGTAATGAAGGAGTCTGCCACTATAGCTATGGAGTATATTAAGGCTAATGCAGACGAGTTTGGTTTAGATCCAGACATTTTTGCTAAGTATAATGTACATATTCATGTGCCAGAAGGTGCTACACCAAAAGATGGCCCAAGCGCAGGTGTTACGATGTTAACAAGTTTAGTATCTTTATTTACCCAACGTAAAGTGAAGAAGAGTTTAGCTATGACTGGCGAAATTACATTACGTGGTAAAGTACTACCAGTTGGTGGTATTAAAGAAAAAATCTTAGCAGCAAAACGTGCACGTATTAAAGAGATTTTACTTTGTGAAGACAACAAAAGAGATATAGATGAGATTAAGCCAGAATATTTAAAAGGCTTAACGTTTCATTATGTTACAGATATGAGTGACGTTTTAAAGTTAGCTTTAACAAACCAAAAGGTTCAAAATGCAAAGAAATTATAAACTAATAGCAGTCCTTATTTTCCTTTCAGTTTCTAGTTTAGGAGCTTATGCCCAAGATGATGCAGCATATAAAGATGTTATTTTAGATGGTAAGCCAGCTAAACTTAATGTTGCTACTGGTGAAATTACTCTTGTAGCTTCTACTATTAAAGATAGTGTTAAGCAAAAAGTGAATAAACCTAAGCGTGATAGTATTGAGAATGATAATTCAACTTCAAATTATCATATCGTAAAGGATAATGAGACGTTATTAGATATTTCTAAGCAATATGGTGTGTCTTTAACAGATTTAAAAAAAGCAAATAATTTAGAGACTACACTTATTAATACAGGGCAACAATTAATAATTAAAAATTTAGAGGATAATACAACAAAGACCTTTAATAGTACTATAGAATCTGATGTAAATAATGGTTCTAATTTTCATACAGTTTTAAAAGACGAGACACTTTATAGTCTAGCAAAACGTTACAATTTAGATGTTGAGGTTCTAAAAAACCTCAATGATTTAAAATCTAACACGATTAAAATAGGTGAGAGGCTTCGCATTAAAAGATATATAGCGCAAAGCACACCTATTAATGTATTGGTTTTAACGGTAAAAAAAGGGGATACTTTGTATAGTATTGCTAAACGAAACGGTATAAGCATTGCTTATTTGAAGCAGTTAAATAACTTATCGAGTAATACTATTTTTGTAGGCCAAGAGTTAAAAATAAAATAGAAAACTAACGGTGCAAAAAATAAAAAAATCATATCATCGTTTTACAATAGATTTAGTTATTTTGCAAAATCTATGATCAAAAGGATTCTTACCTTATTTTTAGTATGTATGGCGTTGCCATTGTTTGCACAATTGGGTGGTGGTTCTACATATCAATTTTTAAATTTAGTATCTTCTCCTAGGCAAGCAGCATTAGGTGGTAAGATTATTACAAATTTTGATAGTGATGTTACAGAAGCTTTATATAATCCGGCCTCTATTAATGGGCAAATGCATAACCAAGCAGCATTTAACTATTCTAATTATTTAGGTGGTATAAGTTATGGTACTGCGGCTTATGCTTACACTTGGGACAGGCATGTGCAAACCTTTCACTTTGGTGTTACTTACATTAATTATGGATCTTTTGATGGTTATGATGTTAATGGAGTTTCAACCGGAACTTTTAGTGGTAACGAAGCTGCAATTTCTGCAGGTTATAATTACAATATTCCTTTTACAGATTTCTATATAGGTGCTAATGTTAAAATTATCACTTCTTTATTAGAGCAGTACAACTCTGTAGGTGGTGCTATAGATTTTGGTGCCATGTATATTAATGAAGACTTAGATTTTCATGCCGCATTAACAGTTCGTAATATAGGAACCCAGTTTACAACCTATGCTGGTCAAAATGAGCCTTTACCATTTGAAGTTAATTTTGGTATGTCTCAAACCCTAGAATATGTACCTTTAAGATGGCATGTTACTTTAGAGAATTTACAACAATGGCCTATTGGTGTGCCTAATCCTGCGAGAGCGACTACAGATTTAGAAGGTAACCAAACACAAGATAAAGTTGGGTTTTTAAATAATACGTTACGTCATCTTATTCTTGGTGCAGAATTGTTTCCAGAAGGTGGCTTTAATTTAAGATTGGGTTATAATTTTAGACGTGCAGAAGAATTACGAATTGTAGATCAAAGAAATTTTTCGGGCTTATCTGTAGGTGTTGGTATTAAGTTAAATAAAATGAAGTTTAGTTATACACATGCCAGATACACGAGTGCTTCAAACACTAGTTTTTTTGGATTGCAAATAGATTTAGATAATTAATATGAAAAAAATTATCATCGCTATAGATGGATTTTCATCTACAGGAAAAAGTACCATTGCTAAACAGTTAGCCAATAAACTTAACTATATATATGTAGATACAGGTGCCATGTATAGGGCAGTAACCTATTTTGCTTTAGAACATAATTTTATAGGTGACAGTTTTTTTTATTCAGAAAAATTAATAGAACACCTCAATCAAATTACAATAACATTTAAGTTTAATACTGCTAAGGGGTTTGCTGAGGTTTATTTAAATGGTAAAAATATTGAAGCCGAAATTAGAACTTTACGCGTATCTCAGTATGTTAGTCCTGTTGCAACATTATCTGCCGTAAGACGAAAATTAGTAGAGCAACAACAACTTATGGGTAAAGATAAAGGTATTGTAATGGATGGTCGCGATATTGGTACTGTTGTATTTCCCCATGCAGAACTTAAAATATATATGATAGCCACTGCTGAGACTAGAGCAAAGCGAAGGTATAAAGAATTAGTAGAACGTGGAGATCATCTTAGTTACGAAGATGTTTTAGAAAACGTAACCACTAGAGATCGTATAGATTCTACAAGAGAAGATTCTCCATTGGTAAAAGCAGATGATGCCATAGAAATTGACAATTCGTTTTTAACAATAGAAGCACAGTTAGAGACGATTCTTAATTTGGTAAGTCAACATATATAAAATAAAAAAGCGACTATTGGTCGCTTTTTTATTTTAGTAAGTTTTATCTAATTAAAGATTAGGAATAATTAATTCTTGATCTGGATGTATAACATCAGGATTTTTAAGAATATCAGAATTTGCCGCAAAGATGTCTTTATATTTCATTGCATCACCATAATAGTGTTTAGCAATTTTACCTAAAGTATCACCAGAAGCTACAGTATGTCTTGCATACACAGTTTTATCAGCTACCTTAATATCAGCAATAAGATCTGTTGGGTTGTCACCTCCATTAGCTTTAATCTTATCCCAAAGTAAGTTTTTTTCGTATTGCGTTGCTGCAGTACCTTCAATTTTTAAGATGCCGTTAGTTTCAGTAACGTTTCCATTTTGGATGTTTAAAGATTCTCCTAAGTCTAAAACATCTTGGTATTTTGCTCTAACCATAATTGTAAGTGTTTTTAAGTATTAATAGTCTTGTAAATATATCAATTAAATGGTAAACTTTATATGTGTAGGCCTTCATATTGATACACTATTTATAAGACACAGGTAATTTAATGAAGTCACATCATTTAGTGTTTGGTTTTCAGAATAATAAATAGTACTTTTGCGCTCCTTTTTAGTGAATTTGAGAAAGTAGAAAAGGGCAAACAATTTTAATTAATAACTTCTGTAGATTTTTCGCTAATCTTTCAAAACTTACAGAATACAAATTTTTATTCAGCAAATGTCTGAAAAAGAAACAAAACAAGCTGAGGTTGAAGCAACTGACGCAGTAACAGTAGAAGCTCCTGTAGTATCTGAAGCTCAAGCAAATCCAGAAAAATTCTTAGCAGATTTCGATTGGCACAATTACGAAGAAGGAATTGAGCAAGTTGAAGACACTAAATTAGTTGAATTTGAAAAGTTAGTATCAGAAAATTTCGTTGACACATTAGATGACGAAGTTGTAGAAGGTGTTGTAATTCATCTTTCTGATAGAGATGCTATAATTGACATTAATGCAAAGTCTGAAGGTGTAATTTCTCTTAATGAGTTCCGTTACAATCCAGATCTTAAAGTTGGTGACAAAGTAGAAGTATTAATTGATGTGCGTGAAGATGCAACTGGTCAGTTAGTATTATCGCACAGAAAAGCTAGAGTAATCAAAGCTTGGGATCGTGTAAACAATGCACATGATACTGGCGAAATCGTAAATGGTTTTGTAAAATGTAGAACTAAAGGTGGTATGATTGTTGACGTATTTGGTATAGAAGCATTCTTGCCAGGTTCTCAAATTGATGTGAAGCCAATTAGAGATTACGATCAGTACGTAAATAAAACTATGGAATTTAAAGTGGTTAAAATCAACCACGAATTCAAAAACATAGTTGTTTCTCATAAAGCTTTAATTGAAGCAGATATTGAAGAGCAAAAGAAAGAAATCATTGGTCAACTAGAAAAAGGACAAGTATTAGAAGGTATTGTAAAAAATATTACTTCTTATGGTGTGTTTATAGATTTAGGTGGTGTAGATGGTTTAGTTCACATTACAGATTTATCTTGGTCTCGTATCAACCATCCAAATGAGATTGTTGAGTTAGATCAGAAATTAAATGTTGTAATCCTTGATTTTGATGAAAACAAATCAAGAATTCAATTAGGTCTTAAGCAATTATCTAAGCACCCTTGGGAAGCTTTAGGTGAAACTGTTAAGATTGGTGATAAAGTAAAAGGTAAAGTTGTTGTAATCGCAGATTACGGTGCATTTATTGAAGTTGAAGAAGGTGTAGAAGGCTTAGTTCACGTTAGTGAAATGTCTTGGTCTACGCATTTACGTTCTGCTCAAGATTTTGTATCTGTAGGTGATGAAATTGAAGCTGTAATCTTAACTTTAGATAGAGAAGATCGTAAAATGTCTCTTGGTATTAAGCAATTAACGCCAGATCCATGGACAGATATTACTACTAAATATCCTGTAGATTCTAAGCACACAGGTATTGTACGTAACTTTACAAACTTTGGTGTTTTTGTTGAATTAGAAGAAGGTATTGACGGATTAATTTACATCTCAGATTTATCTTGGACTAAGAAAATTAAGCACCCATCTGAGTTCTGTAACGTAGGTGATACATTAGATGTAGTTGTATTAGAGTTAGACGTTGAAGGACGTAAACTATCTTTAGGACACAAACAAACTACAGATAACCCTTGGGATAAGTACGAAACTGAATTTGCTTTAGAGTCTGTGCACAAAGCTGCAATAACAGAAATGGTAGATAAAGGAGCAACAATAGAATTTAACGAAGATATCGTTGCATTTATTCCGGCACGTCACTTAGAGAAAGAAGATGGTTCTAAACTTGGTAAAGGTGAAGAAGCAGAATTTAAGATCATTGAGTTTAATAAAGAATTCAAACGTGTAGTAGCATCTCATACAGCAGTATTTAGAGCAGAAGAAGCTAAAATCGTTAAGCAAGCTGTTAGAAAACAGGAAGCTCAAGCGGCAGAAGCTAAACCAACTCTTGGTGATGCAAATGATGCTTTACAAGCACTTAAAGATAAAATGGACGGGAAGAAATAATTCTCAAAATTCTTTAATATAAAGGATTTTCATTAATCTATATTATAAAGCCTCTCGTTATACGAGGGGCTTTTTTAGGTTTAATTTTTAAAAGTTACCAAGTATTTAGTCTCTTAGGCCTTTGCATTAAAAAGCATTGCAAACCAAAAATATTATCCTAACTTTGCAACACAACAACGCTAGTATACCTTATGAGTCAAAAAGTATTACTCAATTCTAAAGAAGTTAATATAGCGCTTCATAGGTTGGCATGCCAACTTATAGAGAATCATGATGATTTTTCTGATACTGTACTAATTGGTATTCAGCCAAGAGGGCGTTTTTTAGCAGATCGTTTAGCTCAAATTTTATCTAAAGATTATAAAATTAAAAATGTGCAATTAGGCCTTTTAGATATTACATTTTTTAGAGATGATTTTAGACGAGGCCAAAAACCATTAGAAGCAAATACCACTATTATAGATTTTATTGTAGAAGATAAAAACGTTGTGTTTATTGATGATGTCTTATATACAGGTAGAAGCATTCGCTCTGCACTAACTGCAATACAATCTTTTGGAAGACCAAAAAACGTAGAATTATTAACCTTAATAGATCGCAGGTTTAGTCGTCATTTACCCATACAACCTAATTATAGAGGTCGCCAAGTAGATGCTATAGATAACCAACGTGTTAAAGTAAATTGGGTAGAAAATGAAGGCGAAGATGCAGTATATTTAATAGATAAGTAAAAGTGCGAAGCAATAATTATAAGCTGTAGGCTAATAGCCAAAGCTAAAAGCAAAAATGAAAAAAAATGAGCGAGTTAAGTGTTAATCACTTATTAGGAATAAAATATCTTAATAAACAAGATATCAACCTTATTTTCGAAACTGCAGACCAGTTTAAAGAGGTTATTAACAGACCTATTAAAAAAGTGCCATCTCTTAGAGATATCACTATTGCTAATTTATTTTTTGAAAATTCTACAAGAACAAAATTATCTTTTGAGTTAGCAGAAAAACGATTGTCTGCAGATGTTATAAATTTTTCAGCAGCACAATCATCAGTTAAAAAAGGAGAAACGCTTATAGATACCGTTAATAACATTTTAGCGATGAAGGTAGATTTGGTTGTAATGCGTCACCCCAATCCAGGTGCTGGTGTCTTTTTATCTAAGCATGTTAATGCAAGTATTATTAATGCTGGTGATGGAGCCCACGAGCACCCAACACAAGCTTTATTAGATTCGTATTCAATAAGAGAAAAATTAGGTACTGTAAAAGGTAAAAATGTGGTTATTGTTGGTGATATTTTACACAGCCGTGTAGCGTTATCTAATATTTATGCTTTAAAACTACAAGGTGCAAATGTGATGGTATGCGGACCAAAAACACTATTACCAAAATATATAAAAGAGTTAGGTGTTAAAGTAGAGACTAATTTAAAAAAAGCTTTAGAGTGGTGCGATGTTGCCAATATGTTACGTGTGCAAAACGAACGTATGGATATTAGCTACTTTCCGTCAACCAGAGAGTATGCCCAACAGTTTGGTATTAATAAAGCGCTTTTAGATAGTCTTAGTAAAGAGATTATAATAATGCACCCAGGTCCAATAAATCGTGGTGTAGAAATAACAAGTGATGTTGCAGATTCTAAACAAGCCATTATTTTAGATCAAGTTGAAAATGGTGTTGCGGTAAGAATGGCTGTTATTTACCTCTTAGCATCAAAAATAAAACAATAGATTATGATTGTAGATAAAAACGGAAGTATCACCATTATTACACAAGAAAACACTTCTATAAAAACCTTAGTAAGCCGTATCGAAGCGGATTATGATGCGTATAAAGACAATCATTTAATTGTAAACCTTTCAAGTTTAGATAGTATAGGTTTAGAAGAAATTATAGAGTTTTTAAGATTAAGTAATACGCATAGAGCAGATAAAAAATCTTTTGTTATTGTTTCAAACAAAGTAAATTTAGATGACATGCCAGATGAAATAGTTGTAGTGCCAACACTTAAAGAAGCGCACGATATTATTGAAATGGATGAAATGGAGAGAGATTTAGGGTTTTAATACATGAAACTAACTATACTTGGCTGTCATAGCGCGACCCCTCGAACCAACACCAACCCTACAGCACAAGTCTTAGAAATTAAAAACCATATGTTTTTAATAGATTGTGGGGAAGGGACACAAGTAGAATTAAGGCGCAATAAAGTAAAGTTTTCGAGAGTTAAGCATATTTTTATTTCACATCTCCATGGCGACCACTATTTTGGTTTGGTTGGTCTCATAAGTACATTTCGTCTGTTAACAAGGGAGACTGAACTTCATATTTATGCTCCAAAGGGTTTAAAGGAAGTAATTACGCTTCAAATGAAACTTTCTAACTCATGGACTAATTATCCATTAATTTTTCATGTTTTATTATCAAACAAATCGCAATTAATATACGAAGATGATAAGGTAGAAGTACACACCATTCCCTTAGATCATCGCATATATACCAATGGTTTTCTTTTTAAAGAAAAGGAAAATGAACGTAAGTTAGATATGAATGCTGTTTTAAATGCTAATATAAATATAGCTTATTACAGAAAATTAAAACAAGGCGGTGATGTAGTAAGTGACGATGGTATTTTAGTTAAAAATAAAGATGTAACTAAAGATCCTGTACCACCTAAAAGTTATGCGTTTTGTAGTGATACGGCTTATAACGAATCTATAATTCCTATTATAAAAGAGGTGTCTGTACTATATCACGAATCTACTTTTTTAGATAAGAATGAAGCGTTATGCATCCCAACAAAACACAGCACAGCAAAACAGGCTGCTACAATTGCAAAAAAAGCCAATGTAGGTACATTAGTGCTTGGTCATTATTCTACACGTTACGATGGTTATACTGCTTTTAAAATAGAAGCACAAACAATTTTTGAAAATGTACTTTTAGCCAAGGATGGTAAATCTTTTGAATTTTAATACCTCTTTAGAAACGCTTTTCTATTTTGTTATTAAACTTGTTTTATTTTCTTAATCTATGCCGAAACTTCAAAATTCATAATTAACTTTGTTTTCTTATTTACAGACTGTTTTGTTAACCATCTATGTCTGTGTTAATAATAACTATCTATTTTTATGGAAAAAGACTTAAGTAACTACAGAAAATCATACGAAAAAGGAGAATTGTTGTTAGACAATGCACCCGAAAACCCTATAGAATTATTTAGAAACTGGTTTATCGAAGTAGACACTCACTTTAATTTAGGTGAGACTAATGCCATGACGATTTCTACAATTGGGCTAGATGGTTTCCCTAAGAGTAGAGTAGTGCTACTAAAAAAATACACACACGAAGGTTTTATTTTTTATACCAATTATAAAAGTGAAAAAGGCAGAGCTATAGAAGCTAACCCTAATATTTGTTTATCTTTTTTTTGGCCAGCAGCAGAGCGTCAAATAATAATTAAAGGTAAAGCAGAAATGATTGCTACAAATTTAAGCGATGGTTATTTTGAATCACGACCAAGAGGGAGTCAACTAGGTGCAATAGTTTCTAATCAGAGTGAAGTTATTAAAAATAGAACTGATTTAGAACAAAAGTTAAAAGCTTTAGAAACCCACCACGATGGTAATGTTATTGAACGACCAGACTATTGGGGAGGTTTTATTGTAAAACCAGTAGAATTAGAGTTTTGGCAAGGACGCCCCAACCGATTACATGACAGATTACGCTATAAACTTAAAGCTGATTACGATTGGCAAATTGATAGATTAGCACCATAAGAGTGATTTTATTTCACCGACAAACTGTTCTTTTTTGTTGCTGAAATACACTTTTTTTATACCTAAGAGTGTATTTCATCGGCGTTTTGCAATTAAATTCGACGAAATACATGTATTTAATCGATTTTAACATTTTATTAACATTTAAACAAAAGTAGGCTTCTATTTTAGCATTCCCAAACCTAAATTACCTACTTATGAATGTTTCTAAACTGTTGCCAATTTTGGCTATTGTAGCCTTGTTAAGCTTTACGTCTTGTTCTACTGATAATGTAAGTGAAGATAAAATTAATGCTATAGAAGTTCCTGTAGCACCACAAGCCAAGTTAATAGAAATAGAGATTATGGAGCTTATTAATGCCCACAGAATTAATAGAGGTTTAAGTGCATTACAAAACCATAATACTGTAAAAGCAGTGGCATCTACACATACAGAATATATGATAGCGGTAAATGATGTATCTCACGATAATTTCTTTTTAAGAAAAGAAAGTTTACAAGCTAATGCTGCAGCAAACATTGTATCAGAGAATGTAGCATACGGATTTAGCTCAGCTGCTTCAGTCGTTAATGCTTGGTTAAATAGTCCTAACCATAAAGATAATATAGAAGGTGATTATACTGATTTTGATATTTCAGCAGAACAGAATAATGAAGGTAAATGGTATTTTACAAATATGTTTATTAAGCGTTAGATTTTAATAAAAAAAATAATTTATAGCCCTAAAAAAAAAGCCACATTTAATGTGGCTTTTTTTATGCTTTATACCGCTATAGATCATTGTATTTGTAATTATAGTATAACCATTACAGCCACTACTGTAAATATGTTTGTGTTATTAGCTATCCGTTAATATTTATTTTTTAATGATAAAATAAATTATTACTCTAAAATTGAAAAGGAAATAATTAGTTATCTAAAACCGATTTAATATTTATACTTATGAGTCTACAACTAGTTGATTTGCGCATTAAAATACCATCAATTTAACTTCTAATATTCTTTAATGCAGACAAACAATTTAATATCGATATGTTAATTGTTTTAGATAGCTTTAAGAAATGACTTAGCGACTTAATAAGTAGTACGTAAGTTATTATGAATACCACTTAAAAACATAAAAAAAGCAAGCCTATTAGAGCTTGCTTTTTACTTAAGTAATTGAGAGTTGGTTATTCGTTAATAATGTAGAAATAAGAACGTCTGTTAAGCTGGTGTTCTTCTTCGTTACACTTTACGTTATTAGCACATTTATTTAGTAATTGAGTTTCGCCAAAACCATTGGCGCTTTCTATTCTTTTTTCATTTATACCTCTAGAGATAAGATATTCTCTAGTTGATTTTGCACGTCTATCAGATAGTTTTAAATTGTATTTATCTCTTCCACGACTGTCTGTATGAGATTCAATTTTAATTATCATTGTTGGGTGTTTACGTAACACATCTACAATGTTTTCTAATTCGTACTGGGCATCTGTTCTAATATTAGACTTATCAAAATCAAAGAAAATAGGGTTTATTACAATTTGATTATCTATAATCAATGGTTCTAAAGATAGATCTATAGTGGTAATTTTTTCGTGTTCATCTTTAGTAATTAGCGTCTTTCTATCATCTTTATAATCTGGTTTGTTACCCGTAATTGTATAGGTGGTATTACAATCTATAGTAAAGCGGTATTCGCCTCCATCTTTAGTTATAACCTCTTCTATAACTTTACCGGTTTCATCAATTAATCTCACAGTAACACCAGACAAGATGATATTAGTTTTACTATCTCTAGCGACTCCCTTAAGCTCTTGTTGACATTCATAACTATTAAAACTATAAATATCGTCACTTCCTTTTCCGTTTGGTCTGTTTGAGGTAAAAAAACCTTCGTTTGTTTCAGAATCTATATAGTAACCAAAATCATCGTAACCACTATTAAATGGGGCTCCAATATTTTCAGGTTCAGTGCGTTCTTCTTTTAAAATATTAGATTTAAAAATATCTAAAAGACCTAAATTTAAATAGCCATCTGAAGAAAAATAAAGTGTATTGTCCTTACTTACAAAAGGAAACATTTCTCGACCTTCAGTATTAATTAGTTCCCCTAAATTTTTAGGGTCACCATAAGTACCATCATCATTAATTACTACTGAATAAATATCAGTTTGGCCAATACCACCTTCGCGATCAGAAACAAAAAATAGGGTTTTATTATCTGCACTCAAAGTTGGGTGACCAGTTGAATAAAGATCATCATTAAAAGGTAACTCAATACTATTTGTCCACTGGTTTTCTACCAATGTTGCTTTATATAATTTTAAATGTGTGGTACCTTCTTTATCATAGTTTAAACGGTTACGCTTATTAATATTATCTCTAGTAAAATACATGGTTTTACCGTCGTTTGTTAAAGCTACTGATGCTTCATGATAGTCTGTATTAACATCTTTAGCAGAGAGTTCTTTAGGTTCACCGTATGTTTTATTAGTTTCACTAGGTGTTATACTAACTTGGTATAAATCTAAAAAAGGTTCTTTATTCCAGCTGTAAACTTTTTTACTGTCGCCTCTAGAAGAGGCAAAGAATAAGGTATTGTTATAAACATACGAACCAAAATCTGAGTTTTCTGAGTTAAACGGTAAATTTTCAATACTTACTAAAACTTCATTTTTAGCAGAAAGTTTACTGTAAAGATCAATCTCATCTGGGTTATAGCCTTTTAATCTGCTATCTCCTTTTTGTGCAGCACTTAGTTCTGTAAACCATTTGTCTGCATCTTCAAAATTGCCAATACTTCTTAAGGACTGAATGTATTTAAAAATATATTCTGCCCCAATATCGTTATGTTCTTTTACGGCTTCACCATACCAATAGGCGGCCTTATCTGATTTTGCATTGTTATAATATGCGTCACCTAAACGTGTAAGCACATGCGCGCTTTTGTCACCTTTTTCAACTGCTTTTTCATATAACTCTATAGCTTTAATGTAACCAAAATTCTCAAAAAATTTATCGGCTAATTTAACTTGAGCAAATGATAGTGAACAACTTAAAATTAAGATGAGAACTAATAATCTTGTCTTCATAATTCGTTTCATTTTAGAAGTATCTAGGCGATTTTATACGTTTGCTTTTAAAAACTTCGAACATTAACAACACTTCGTGTGTACCGCTAGTGTAAGGTCTTAAATCTGAAAGTGGATACTCATAAGCATAACCAATTCGCATTTGTTTTGAAATCTGAAAATCTGCAATTCCACCTAAAGCAGCAGCAGATTGATTGACTCTATAGCTTCCTCCGATCCAAAATGTATCATTAAATAATAAATTTGCAGAAATATCAAAAGATAGCGGTGCGCCGTTGGTTGCTTTTAATAATACAGAGGGCTTAAGTTTAATTGTTTCGCTTAAATCAAAAACATAACCACCAGTAAAATAATAACTAATACGTTCTAAAGCGACATAGTCTATTTGCCCTTGGCCACCATTATTATAATCGGTATTTAATATTCTAGGTGCAGATAAGCCTAAATACCAACGTTGAGAATGCCAATATAAACCAGCACCTATATTAGGACTCCAACGATTAGAGACATTATTAAAGAAGGGATCATCAACCACAGATGGGTCATTAAGTAATTCTTCGTCTAAGTTATAATGTGTAAAACCACCTTTAACACCAAATGCAAGTTTAGAATTTTGACCTGTTTGAATTGTGTATGAAAAATCACCATAGATATATGAAAAGTTTTCATAACCGAGTTCATCATTAATAAAGGAAAGTCCTAAACCTATTTTCTCGTTGCGTAATGGTGCATGAATAGATAGCGTTTGTGTTTCTGGTCCACCGTCTAATCCAACCCATTGACTTCTATGTAACCCAACAGCACTGAACGTTTCTCTACTACCAGCATATGCAGGGTTTATAGAGATGGTGTTAAACATGTATTGCGTAAACTGCGGTAACTGCTGCGAAAAGGCAGTAGAAACGCACAATATAAATAGTGCAATACTTAAAAATTTAGATAACTTCATTGGTTAAGTTTATTTATTTGTTGCTATGTAGATAGGACCTGCAAAAGGTTTTAATCCACTATTTCTTAAATTTATTATGTAGTAGTAAGTTCCGGTAGGGACTTTACCTGAGCTTCCAACAGATGATCCGTGCGCATCACCATTCCAATTGTTTTGGTAGTTTTTAGATTCGTAAATTTTAGCTCCCCAACGATTGAATATTTCAAGTTCTACGGTGAAACCACAGAATTCAACACCAGTAATAGTAAAAAACTCATTAAAGTTGTCACCATTTGCTGTTACTGTTTTAGATATTATTACATTATTTTCATCACTACATGGTAAAACCAAACATTCATCATCAATGACTACAATAACTTCAGCTTCTGTAGGACATGCTCCTTCTGTTATAGAGTATTTAAATGTGTAGTTGCCAACTTCTACTGTAGATGGGTCAAATAGACTTCCATCAATGGTTGCATTTCCACTTACGACACTCCAAGTACCATCCATGTCAAAGTCCCCAGATAGTAAATCGAATAAATCAAATTCAATATCTAGCACACAACGTTCAGCATCGTTTGTTTGTATTACATTACTTATTTCTACAGCTATATTTTGTGTAAAGTTAGCTTCGTTGCCGCAATCGTCTATTACAGTCCAAACTCTTGTGATTTCATAATCTTCAAAATCATTTGTTTGCGTCGATGTTTCATTAAACGTCACTTCTATAGCATTTGAACAGGCATCTTCAAATACTAAATCTGGTACTTCAGGTATAGCATCACAATTTACATTTATATTTTCATCTAAGTCTGAAACTAAAGTAGGTGTTGTGTTATCTTGTACTGTTATGATCTGTGTATGCACACTGTTATTGCCACAACTATCAACTGCTGTCCAAGTTCTAGAAATTATAAAATCACTTGAACATGCACCGTTAGTTATTTCTTCTACAAAGGTTACAGTTGCAGTTCCACAATTATCATTAGCAGTTAAAGTTTCTACACTTGGTACTGATTCACATTCTACATTAATATCTATAGGTAGTGTTTCATTAAAAGTCGGTGCTGTTGTATCAATAATATTAATAGTTTGTGTGTGTGTAGTTGTATTACCACAAGTATCTAGAGCAGTCCAAGTTCTAACTAGTGTATATTCATTTTCACAAGAACCTTCTGTAATCGCTTCTTCTAAAGTTACAGTCGCATCACCACAATTATCATTTGCTGTTAGAGAATTACCATCAGGAATTTCGTCACATTCTAAAGTTGTGTCTAGTGGTAACGCCTCGTTAAATGTAGGTGCCGTGGTATCTACTACTGTTATAGTTTGAACAA
>TARA_R110002051_G_scaffold74049_4_pt1 | contig 27363 bp, 19 predicted proteins | sample TARA_R110002051 | Tara Oceans TARA_R110002051 (sample SAMEA4397023) | marine metagenome | biome: Polar Biome; feature: [MES] marine water layer (ENVO:01000295) within the mesopelagic zone...; material: water (ENVO:00002006), including particulate matter (ENVO:01000060) such as......
GGCGAAAGAATTTTTGGGATTCGATCACACTACTAAAGTTGTAAACCTTTCACAATTTATTCATCCCGATTATTTATCATATACGAACGAATCGATGCGTTCTATGATGGAAGTTGGTACGCTATCAAATTATCGTGCAAAACTCATCTTAGATGATAGTACAGAAAAATTTGTTCAAATAAACGCCAGTCTTATTTACAATACAGATCGTAAACCTATTGCAGCACAGGGTATTATTAGAGATATTACAAGTGAACACGAAGTAAAAAAACTGGTTTCTGAACAGAAGAAACAATTAGATATTATCGTAGAGAATTCTCCTTTGGGTATTATTTTGGCTAAAGATGGTATAATCATCAAAGCCAATAACACATTTGTTGACATGCTTGGCTATAGTGAGGATGAACTTAAAAATATTTCTTTAAAAGCTATTTCTGAGCCAGACAATGATACTTGTGAAGATGACCAAATTAATCTCATGCATGCTGGTAAATTAGATAAGTTTACTACAGTATTAAAGTTCTTAAAAAAAGATGGCTCTAATTTTATGGCTAAAACCAGAATGACTGCAATCTTAGATAATGAGGTTAAGACAGATTATCAGGTGGCTATGATAGAAGATATTTCAAAAGAACTTGATGCCGATAGAAAGCTTAAGGCCTCTGAAAATAGATTGGCGGCATTGATATCTAACTTGCAAACAGGTGTGCTTTTAGAAGATGAGGATGGTAAAATAGCCTTGACGAATCAAATGTTCTGCAATCTTTTTAATATTGAACAAACTCCAATTCAGCTTATTGGTAATGATTGTGTTGAATCTGAAGAGCATAATAAAAAGTTCTTTAAAAATTCTGAGAAGTTTATAAGTAGAATAGAAGAAATACTAACAAAAAGAGAAACTGTATTATCAGATGAACTTGAAATGATCGATGGTAGAATCTTAGAAAGAGACTATATACCTATTAATAATGATGGAGATTATAAGGGGCATTTATGGGCATATCATGATGTAACCATAAGTAAGAATTACAGAAAAAATTTAGAGGCACAACGAGAAAAATATAGCAGTATCATAGCGAATATGAATCTTGGTATTGTCGAAGTAGACAATCAAGATATTATACAAATGGTAAACCAAAGCTTTTGTCAAATGAGTGGTTTTGATGAGGATGATTTGTTGGGCCAGGTATTATCCAATATTATTATTTTTAAAAAGAACGAATTTTTCTTAGAAAAGAATATCAGAAGATTGAAAGGAGAATCTGATTCTTATGAGGTAGAGGTATTCAACAAACAAAGAAATAGAAAGCACTGGCTAATTAGTGGAGCACCTAGATATAACGATTCTGGTACGGTAATAGGATCTATAGGTATTCATTTAGATATCACTGATCAAAAAGAATTAGAATTACAGAAAGAAAATCTTGTTTCAGAATTAGAAAATAGTAATCAAGGTCTACAAGAATATGCGCATATAGTATCTCATGATCTTAAATCACCTTTAAGAAGCATCAGCGCATTGGCTACTTGGTTATATGAAGATTATAAAGATGTTTTAGATGAAGGTGGAAAGCAAAATTTAGAGCTCATGCAAGAGAAAGTAGCCTCAATGGATAAATTGATCCACGGTATCTTAGAATACTCCACAGCAAACAGTTCTGAATTGGATGATTCTAAAGTAGATTTAAATACTGTTATCTCTGATATTGGAGAAACAATTTACATTCCCGAACATGTTAAGTTAGTAGTGCCTAAAACGCTACCTACAATTGTTGCCGATCGTATTAAGATGCACCAAGTTTTTCAAAATATTATCGGTAATGCCGTTGTTCATATAGAAAGAGAAATAGGGCTAGTAGAAGTGCTATTTAAAGATTTGGTTGATCAATGGCAATTTACGATTAGTGATAATGGTGTTGGCATACCTGAAGAGTATCATAAAAAGATTTTCGACATATTTCAATCTATAGGTAATAATGAAAGATCAACGGGTATTGGACTTTCAATAGTTAAAAAAATTATTGATCGTTACAATGGTACCGTATGGGTAGATAGTATCGTTGGAGAAGGAACTCAATTCCATTTTACCATTAAGAAAAGCGAAATTTGAAAAAATAACCAATGAAAATAGTTCAAGCAATTAAAAAATCGAATGAACCTTTTGTATTTAATGAGAAAAGAATATCATTAAGAGAACCTTTAGTTTTGGTTTTCGGAAATCGTTATATGTTAGAAAGTGAACATATATTTGATGAGGTGAAAGACTTATTTCCATATGCAAATATAGTTTTCGGTACTACTTCTGGCGAAATTATAGACGACAAAGTTTTAGATGGTACTATTGTTTTAACGGCTATTGAATTTGAAAAAAGTTCTGTGGTAATTAAGCGAAGTAATATTAATGATTATAAGAATAATGATATTAAGTTAGGTGAGAGCCTAATGGCAAAATTTCCTAAAGAGAATTTAAAACATCTATTAGTTATTTCAGAAGGTAGTTCGGTTAATGGTAGTGCTTTAATTAGTGGATTAGAGAAAGTAAAGAATACTGGTACAAGCCTATCTGGAGGACTTTGTGGAGATGATGATCGTTTTGAAAGAACTTTGGCTTCGTATAATGAAAACCCTAAGGAAGGCGAGATAATTGCAATAGGTTTTTATGGTGAGACCTTAGAAATTACAAGTTCTAATTATGGTGGATGGACTCCGTTTGGTCCTGAAAGAATAATAACAAAATCTGAAGGTAATGTTTTATTTGAACTTGATGGCAAACCCGCTTTGGACCTTTATAAAATGTATTTAGGTGAAAAAGCTAACGAATTACCTAAATCTGCATTACTTTATCCATTAAGTGTTCGAATAGAAGAAGATTCAGAACCTTTGGTTCGAACCATTTTAAATATAGATAACGATAAAAACGCGATGATTTTGGCTGGTGATATGCCAGAAGGGTCAAAGGTCCAATTAATGATGTCATCGGTAGAAGATATTGCAAATGGTGCTTTTCATGCCGCAGAGTTGGCAATGAAAGGGCGCGAAAAAAATCCTGAGTTGGCAATATTAATAAGTTGTATTGGTCGTAAATTGGTCATGGACCAAAGAACTGAAGAAGAAATTGAGGAAGTGAAATCTGTTATAGGAGATGATACTTTTATTAGTGGTTTTTATTCCTATGGCGAAATGGCACCATTTAGCGGTCACCAAGAATGTAAATTGCACAATCAAACAATGACCTTAACTTTATTTAGCGAATAATGCATTCTTTATTAAAAAGACAACTTAGAAAATACCTATCGTCAGACCTTGAAAGACATCCAGATATGGAACGTTTTTTAGAGGCGATAGATAAGTCATATGAAAATCATGATGAAAAGTTGTCCATGCTACAAAGAGCATCAATGATAAGTTCAGACGAGTTATATGACGCGAATAGAAAATTACAGAAAGAAGCTCTACAACAGAAGAATATTTTAGTATCTCTAGAAAATGCCATACGTAGTTTAACGGAGAACTTAAATGAAGAAGAACTATTCGGACAGAATATTAAAGACGCATTTAATGCCGAGCATCTGGCTACCTACATTAGTAATTTAGCGACAAAGGTTTCTGAGATGACCGCAGAAAAAGATGAACTTCTTAAAAGCTTAGAGAATCAGAACCAATCGTTGAATAACTATGCTCAAATGGTTTCCCATGATTTAAAATCTCCGATACGAAATATCAATGCTTTGATGAGTTGGATCATGGATGATGAAAAGGAAAAATTTTCTGATGCCAGCAAGGAAAACTGCTCATTGGTATCTCAGAATCTAACCAAGATGGATAAATTGATTACTGGCATTTTAAACCATGCTACAATGGGTGAAACCGAAGAGCATAGAGTTTCTTTCGATGTTGATAATGTTTTAAAAGAAATCGTGCAAACTATCTATGTGCCCGAGAACATAACATTTGCATATGCAGATAACCTACCGCAAATGTTGTTTGAAAGAGCAAGGTTAGAGCAATTGTTCATGAACTTGTTTACTAATGCCGTTACTGCTACCGAAAATGTAGAAAATGGCGTTATCAAAATTGGCTATGAACCAGATGAGATTTTTTGGAAATTTAGTGTCACCGATAATGGTAGGGGTATACCAGAAAAGCATCAAGAAGGAATTTTTAAAATGTTCAAAAAGTTAGAAACTACTAACAATGCCACTGGTATCGGCCTTGCAATTGTTAAGAAAATTGCAGTTCTTTATGAAGGTGATGTATGGTTAGAATCTAAGGAAAACGAAGGAACCACTTTTTTTATTACCTTAAAAAAGAATACATGATAGAACAACCAAACCTTAACTACGTCGATGAGCTTGCAGGTGACGATATTGAATTTAGAAATCAATTTATCACGATTATCAAAGATGAGTTTCCTTTAGAAAAGGTAGAATATCAGGGCCATGTATCTAATAATAGAGTAAAAGCTACTGCAGAGATTGTTCATAAGCTTAAACATAAATTCAATATTTTAGGAATGGAGAGTTCATACAAACTAGCAGTTACGTATGAGATGGAATTATTAGATGGAAAAAATGGTAGTGAATCTAAATTTAATGAGATTTTAGAAACCATTGAAAAATATATAAAAACAATTTAAATGAACTGTATTATAATCGATGATGAAGCTACGGCAAGAGCAATTGTGAGGCAGTTGTGTTCAAAAATTCCAGAACTCGATGTAATTGAAGAATTTGACAATGCCATTTCAGCAATTAAGTTTTTAAACCAACAGAATATCGATGTCATATTTTTAGATATTCATATGCCAGGCTTTAGCGGCGTTGATTTTGTACAGACATTAAAAAACCCTCCGAATATTGTTTTAACTACATCGGACACCAATTTTGCCATAGCCGCTTATGAATATGAATGTATCGTAGATTATTTAGTAAAACCCATTACACAAGATAGATTCGAAAAAAGTATAAAGAAAATATCGGGCTTAACGACCAATCAACCAAAATCCATAATTGAATCCAAACAAGATTCGGTTGAAGGTGATGATTTATATATTAATATTGATAGAAGACTCGTAAAGCTTAAGCTAAATGAAATTTTAGTTATTGAAGCTAAAGGAGATTATATAGAGGTTAAAACTGAAAAGGAAGAATATAGGGTACATACCACATTGAAAAAAATAAAGGAAAAACTACCTGAAAAATTATTTTTGCAGATACACCGATCTTACATTATTAATTTTATAAAGATTATTGATATTGAAGATAACAGTGTGTTAATCGCAAAAAATGTGGTGCCTATTAGTCGCTCTAATAGACCAGAATTAATGAGGCGCCTGAATCTTTTATAAAATATTTTTAAACACTTCGGTAGAATCTTATATAGAAGAATTGATTGATTAGTATTTTTGTCAATCAACATATTACTATTCAATTTATTGGAAATTTGAACTATGATTTTGAAATCTAGTTAAAGTATATTTCATTAGTCTAATGACTGATTTTCAAAATATGTTGAAGAGTTAGCTTTTTACAAAGTGTAGTTTTATAAAAATTAATCGAGATTTAGTTTTTTATAAAATAAAGGTTTCTTCAAAAACAGCCATTTAGCTTTTAATCCAATTTCTGTAAACTCAAAACCAGCGGCAGTAGCAGAGGCAATATTACTATACTTGCCATAAACGCTCATGCTAAAACGTTTAGAAAATTGATGTTGTACAGAAGTTTCTGCTCTGAAAATAGTCGTTTTAGGGTCGTCTTCTACTTGTTGAATACCAGTGGCTGCACTAGCCATATAGGTTGTTTTTTCTGAGATTTTACCACGTATATCTGCAAATAATTCAACGGCCTTGTATTTTTCGGGACTAAAGTATATGGTGGGTACTTGATCTTTAAAAGTAATATACTGGTAGTTAACTCCCATTTTTAGTGCAGGTTTACGAAGAACATTATAATATAAAGAAGTGAATAATAGATTTCGAACGTTATCATCACTTTGTTGGGTGTGCATTAGTTGGGTGTACCAACCAAAATTTACATTGGTGCCTAAGTTGTAGTTAATTCCGTAATGGTTCTGTATAATTTCACGCTCTATTAATTCGGCATTAAAACTTTGCACTTCTCGCTGATACCCAAGTGTTAAGTTTTGTAGTTTAAAAGGTTGTAAATCTAATTTAATATCTAAAACAGGTTGTGTATATGCTTCATCTAAAAATCGAGAATTGTTTAAACCTATAACCGTTCTTAAAACTGTTTTAGGAAATAACTTGTATTGTAAACCGGCCAATAACAAACGAGAGGTTGCTTTGTTATCAGTAACACTATTTTCAGTCGTTCTAAAAAAGTAAGATACCGTAGTTCTAAACTTTGTAGTAAAAGGAACATCGATTGTAGTATTGGTAAAAAACGCAACGTTATTACCATTATCGAAAGTATAAGCGGCATGTTCTTCGATAGTAGGAGTGTGCATTAAGTTAAGTTTTTCAATGAAACCTTTTGCATCTTTTTGATTCTTATAAAATTTAAGAGTTTGGTTGGCCATGTTATAGGCGGGTATAATTAAGTCTGCCGCAAATAATGCATTTGCCTTACCCAGATTACCATCGAAAGAAGCGCTATCATTCACTAAAATTTTATCATAACTTTCTAAGCTAGATTTTGGGTCTCCGGTGTAAAGACCACGTGTTGCTTTTAATGCGTGAATCCAATTTCTATTTGGGTAATGTTTCTCAAGACTATCAATTTGTTTTTTTGCCGTAATAAATTTTCTATTCCAAATCAGTGCCTGTATATAACGATCATAGGTTTGTTCGGTAAGCTTAGTATCATTTAGTTTAATAGCTTTTAAAGTGGCTGTTTTTGAAATAGTAAGTGCTTCTTTGTCATTTTCATCTATATGCTCTGCTAACACAATACCATTTAATGAGGTAATAGAATCTTTAGGTGTTGTTGCATACCTTAAATACATGCTCTTTGCTTTATCTACTTGCTTCGTAATTAGATAAAGATTTGCCAAGTTGATTAGAACATCTTTGTCATTTGGAAAATCATTAAAGATTTCTTTTAATAATTGTTCACCTTTACCATATTCCTGGTTATTTACATATTCATTGGCATAGCCCAATCTCATGAACTTTCTGGAAGTTTTAGCACTGTTATTTTCTGGTTGAAGTGCTATAGCTTTTTCAACCCAACTTAGAGCAGATTTATACTCCTTTAAGTTGCTAAGGGTATTTGCATACCCTAAAACTGCTGCAAACTGCCTAGGGTTTCTCTCTACCAAGTCAGCATATAAAGGTTTAGCTTTTTTATATTCTTTTGCCCATAGATACGATTCGTTATAATTAATTTCTATTTCAAAATCACCCGGATAATCTTTTAAAAGTTCTGAGAATAAATTTGTTGCTTTTTCTGGTTCACCACTAAGCCCAACAGCCCGCCCATAACATAATTTGGCAGTTTTATTATCAAGGTCGGTTTTTAGGTATTCACCAAAAAAAAGTTCGGCTTCTTGAAAGTTTCCCTTTTCTAACATATCAAACCCTTTTGACATATCAGATTGTGCCCTCAAAAGAGAAGTTGTAATCAAAAAAATAAAAAGTACTCTACGAATCATTTAAAGTGAGATTAATACTACAAATACCTAACGGTAATTATTCTAATTTATTTGTCATTATCAATAATGTAAAGATAAAACTGGAGCTACGGTTACGGGAGTTAGATAATTGCCATTCGTCTACAGCAACTGGTCATCGGCCTAAAGCAGCGAAATTACAAGGGTAGGCTTAAAGATATTTGACGTATAAATTGGTAGAAGTTTAGATATTAAAAAAATAACCATGACAGCAATTAAAGTAGTACTGAACAAGGTTTCGCCAGAAAAACTCTTCATGAGTAGTGTAATTCTGGTTAATGGAGGTAATTATCTTTATAATTTGGTCTTAGGTAGATTGCTTGGTCCGGCAGCATATAGCGAGGCTGCTTTGCTTATTACATTGCTGTTAGTTCTATCCTTTTTAGGAATAACTTTTCAACTTGCCACTGCAAAATTCGCCATCTTATTTACTGATACCGATTGGGTAGCCCTAAAACAACTTTTATATAAGTATGCGCTTACTTTTGGTACGGCAATCGGTATTTTACTATTTGCATTTGCCGATAGTCTTCAGCAAATATTTCACACACAATCTGCCTTAATGTTCAAGACATTTGCTGTAACAGTACCGTTGTATTTTTTTATGTCTGTAAATCGCGGTAAGTATCAAGGTAGACAAGATTATCAAAGTCTTTCCATTACCTATCAAACAGAAATGTGGAGTAGATTATTGTTAACGTTAGGTCTACTTTGGTTGGTGCCAAAAGAACCTGCCTTTGTTGTATCATTGGGTATAGCCCTTTCTTTTATCTTCGGATTGATTCCTACCAATATCAATCTTAAAAATTTCACCAAAACCATTTCGTTATCGAAAGTAAATAAGAAAAAAGTAGTAAACTTCTTAATATTGACAGCTTGTTACGAATTCACTCAAATAGTAATAAATAATAGTGATGTACTTTTAGTAAAATACTATTTTGATACAGTAGATGCAGGTCTTTATTCTTCTTTGGCGATGATTGGTCGCGTAGTTTATTTCGTTGCTTGGATGTTCGTTATGCTGGTGTTGCCTTCGGTTGTACAAAAACAGAAAGATGGTGAAGCTACAGCACCTGTGTTAATTAAATATGTTAGTTACATTGGTTTATTGGCAATCGCAATCGTATTCAGTTGTGCGGTTATTCCAGAACTGATAATTCAAATAATGTTCGGTGAAGCATATATTTCTATGGCTCCTCTTTTGTGGCAGTACGCCTTGGCAACTTCATTATTCGCTATCTCTAATATTTTTGCCTATTACTTTTTGTCTTTGGATCAATACTTTCCGGTAATACTTTCCGGATTGCTAGGGATTTCTCAAATTGTTATGATAACTTTTTTCCATAGTACCTTATATATTGTAGTTCAAGTACAAATTGTGGCAATGGTAGCATTACTTGTAGCACAACTTCTTTATTTTGCACACTATAGCATTTTAAATAAGGCTACCTAATACCCAGGTACTTGGTAAACAACCGGTAGTTCTGGCGTATTGCACCATGCTGGTAGTTATGGTAAGGCCGTTGCTTTACCAGTTTTAGGAGACCTAAGTATATTGGTTCAAGAAGAAGGATATAAAGGTGAATTTTTTGAACCTGAAAGTGTAGAGTCGTTAGCAATTGCTATTGAAAATATTTTGCTGCACGATTCATACAGAATGTATTTAGCGAAAGCCAATTATCATGCAGCATGTTCATTACCTATGTCAGATATTACAAAAATGTATATAGAATATTTTAAAATTTTACAATTGGCCAAGTCTAAAGGATTCAATTTAGATGTACCTCTTGTTGAAAATGAATTGATGTTATAAACTATTTGGTTAGGTTAAGTGAAAGAGGGAGTAGTTTGGTTAGCTGCTCCCTTTTAATTTTTAAACATTGCATGTTGATTATAGTATATATATTAAAGTACAAGTGGTAACAAATCATAGGGTTTTCGTTTAAAGAGGTACATCTATTTTTAAACTATTTTACGATTTTCTTACAATATTACTTGAATAATACGTTATATGTAAGTTAAATCTTACTTAAATATTATCATGAAAATACTAACTATTGATGATCAACAACTTATTCTTTTATCGGTTGAAAGACGCCTTTCTGAATTAGGTTACAGTGTTAAGACCGCTAATACTGGTCAAATGGGAATAGAACTGTTCGATTCTTTTGAACCTGATTTAGTGCTTGTTGATATTAATATGCCAGACATGTCTGGTCTAGAGGTGGTAAAACATATTAAATCTGGTGCAAAAAAAGGTGTTCCAGTCTTGGTAATGTCTGGTAATACCCAAGAAAACATCATCATGGACGGCTTTACTTTAGGTATTGATGATTACATGAAAAAGCCTGTAAGTTTAGATGAAATGGCGGCACGTATAAATCGACTTGTAGGTGCTCCAGTTATTAGTGACGATTCGCAAGTTTCTAATAACGCTAGAATGTTACAAAAAAATTGTGTAGGCGTTGTAATACCTTGTTATAATGAAGAAGAACGTCTTTTAAGTACTGAGTTTAAAGACTTCGCGCATAAGAATCTTGGTTACCATCTTTGTTTTGTTAATGATGGAAGTACCGATAAAACATTAGAGGTTTTAGAGAAATTGAAGAAAGGTAGCGAAAGCAACATCAGTATTTATAATTGCAAACAAAATGGAGGTAAGGCAGAAGCAGTACGCCAAGGTATGTTGCATTTAGCTAAAGATGAGCAATTAGACTATATAGGTTTTTTAGACGCCGATTTGTCTACAGATTTTAGAGATTTTGATGATTTGGTGGAAACATTGGACCAATCTAATTTTAAAATAGTTAGTGGATCTAGAATGAGTAGAATGGGGGCTAATATTACTAAAGAATCTGCACGTAAGATTATTAGTATGACCATTAACCTTATCATCAGAACCATCTTAAGAATGCCATTCAATGACACGCAATGTGGCGCAAAAGTTATGGACCGTTCTGTAGTACCATTACTTTTCGATAAGCCATTTATTACCAAATGGTTGTTCGATGTTGAAATGTTCATCAGAATGCGAAAACATTATGGTAAAACCGAAGCTAAAAAATTTATTTGTGAGCAACCTCTTAAACGTTGGATCCATGCCGATGGGTCTAAATTATCTATGAAGGATTCAGTAAAAATTGTTGGTCAGTTGGCAAAAATCGCCTTTGTCTACAGGTAATTATTGAAACTTAAAATCAACTAGATAAGACCCAATTCATGTCAGCAATAAAAATAACTTTAAAGAAAGTATCCCCTAAGCATTTGTTTATGGGTAGCGCCTTGCTGGTCAATGGTGGTAATTATTTATATAATTTACTCTTAGGTAGATTATTAGGGCCTGAAGCGTTTGCCGATGCGGCATTGTTGGTAACATTGTTATTGGTTTTGTCTTTCGTTGGGATGACATTTCAGCTCGCCACCACCAAATTTGCAGTGTTATTTTCAGATGAAACGTGGGTTGTCTTTAAGGATACCATGTATCGGTATGCATTGGTTTTTGGTATGTTTACAGGAATTCTTGTGCTTACTTTTTCAAAGAATCTTCAAGAGCTATTTAATACACAGAATCATTACATGTTCATGATTTTTGCTGTGGCCATACCCTTGTACTTTGTTATGAGTGTAAATAGAGGAAGGTTTCAAGGAAGGCATGACTTCGGAAAATTAGCGGCCACTTATCAAACAGAAATGTGGAGTAGGCTCTTGCTTACTTTTGCTTTGCTATTATTGATGCCTTTTGAACCGGGAATTTTAATTGCAGCAGGTATAGCGCTATCGTTTGTCTTCGGACTTTTTCCTTCGGATTTTAAAGGAGTTCAAGTTTTTTCTAAAAGTAAACTAGCTGCAGTTGATTTAAGACAAGTCTGGATTTTTATTGGGCTTACCGCTGGTTATGAACTCACGCAGATTATCATAAATAATAGCGACATTCTACTGGTAAAGCATTATTTTAATGATAAAGATGCTGGTCTATACTCATCATTAGCGTTGATTGGTAGGGTTGTTTATTTCGTTGCTTGGATGTTTGTTATGTTATTAATGCCAACGGTAATTCAGAAGCAAAAAGATGGAGAACCAACTGCACCTGTACTTTTTAAATATGTATTCTTTATTGGTGGCTTATCAACCTTCATAGTATTTGTTTGCTTTTTACTCCCAAATTTGATAATCACCTTAATGTTTGGTGATGCTTATTTATCAATAGCACACCTACTTTGGAAATATGCTTTGGCAACATCATTATTTGCAGTCTCTAATATTTTCGCTTATTACTTTCTGTCGTTAAACCAATATTCACCTGTAATACTATCTGGCTTATTAGGGTTTTCACAAGTGGCACTCATAATGCTATACCATGACAATCTTGAAACAGTAGTGCATATGCAAATAATTGCAATGGTTATACTATTGGTTGCACAGCTATTGTTTTTCATCATAAAAAATTCATCATCTAAAATGGATATGGTTGGTAATAACACGCTTTAACCATCAAATTATATTTTAATAAAACTTAACCAAAATGAAATTAGCAATTGTAACCGCATACCCACCTAGTAAAGTAACTTTAACAGAATATGGTTACTATTTGGTGCAACATTTTAGACTTCAAGAAGAAGTTACAGAATTGATATTGATTACCGATCGTACCGAAGAACCAAAAGATTTAAATTTTGAGGAAAACGGCTGTAAGATTACCGTTAAAGAATGTTGGAGTTTTAATAGTTATACTAACATTTTTAATATTAGTAAAACTATTTCGCAAACTAAGCCAGATGCTGTTTTATTCAACCTACAGTTTTTAAAATTTGGGGATAAAAAAGTGCCTGCAGCCTTGGGCTTAATACTTCCTTTTATCTGTAAAATGAAAGGAATTCCAACGATATCATTGCTTCATAATATTCTTGAAAAAGTAGATTTGGAGAATGCAGGCTTTACCAATAATAAAATACTCCAAAGTATTTATAATTTTATAGGTACCACGTTAACCAAATTTGTTCTTGCATCAGATATACTAGCTGTTACCATAAGTAAATACGTGTCTACGTTAGAAGAAAAATATAAGGTTAAAAATGTAGCATTGATTCCGCATGGCGCCTTTGAAACTCCTCCAGAGCCAGATTATAAATTACCAGCGGGCCCAAAGCAGGTTATGGCTTTTGGCAAGTTTGGTACGTATAAAAAAGTAGAAATATTGATAGAGGCGGTAGAGGAAATCAGGTCTAGATTAAATGAAGATATAGAAATTGTTATTGCAGGTACAGATAGCCCGAACACACCGGGTTATTTGGACGAAATGAAAGAGAAATATAGCCATGTCCCACAAATTCGTTTTACAGGTTATGTTGCAGAGGAAGATGTGCCGAAACTTTTTGGTGAAAGTGCGGTGACCGTTTTTCCATATACCTCTACAACGGGTAGTTCAGGAGTTTTACATCAAGCTGGTAGTTATGGTAACGCAGTAGCTTTGCCAGACCTTGGTGACTTAAGCACTTTAGTTGAGGAAGAAGGTTATAAAGGTGAGTTTTTTGAAGCCGATGATACGTCATCTCTTGCAACGGCAATTGAGAAAATTCTAACAAACGATGCGTATAGAATACAACTCGGAAAGCAAAATTATAAGGCGGCATGTTCATTGCCAATGTCTGCAATTACCCAAATGTATATAGATTACTTTAAAGCTATTCAGAAATCGAAAGAGACGGGGTTCAATATTGATATTTCAACAATAGAGAAGAAATTGGTTCATTAAGGATCGATATGGTTAATATTTATGGGCTGGTTTTTAACCAGCCTTTTTTTATTCTAGAAGGTCTAGTTCAATTTAGGCATGAATGTTTGTGGCGGCGTAGAAAGTTAGAAAACTATAGACACTAAATACACTGTAGGGTAACCTTGTTTATTATTGATTAATTAACTCAAAGTATGCGGGTTTTTTATTTCCTAAGGAATCTAGGCAACCAAAGAAATGTTGCTTTTTGGTTTTCCAAGGTAAATTTCCTGCCACGGAACTAGGTACATTTTTAAAGTCATATAACGTCCAGAACATGTACGGTATGTTATTATCTTTCAATAATTGTTGCATTTCTTTATAGTATTCTTTTTGTCCTTCTTCGGCTGCTCCTCTATACAAGTTCCATACTCCTTTATACGAAGACATGCCATACTCCTGAAGCACTTTAGGTTTGTTGGGTACTTTAGCGTTTAGGGTGTCGTATGTACTTTTAAAGTCCTCTATATCCCTGTAATAATGATAGGACACAAAATCTACTTTATCGGCTAGTTCAACACCAGCTTCTGGTGTAGACCAACCAATGGTGATTGGGTGATTTTTATCCCATTTCTTAATGTTATCGATCATTTGTTCTAACCAGCCAAGCACACGCAAACGACCACGGGAATCAAAATCTAGATCGGGTTCATTTTTTATATCCCAACCTAAAAGAGCTGGGTGGTCTTTAACAGCATTTACAATGGTCTCAGCATGTCTATGCGTAAGCGTCCAATTAGAAACATCATAATCGCCGTAAAAATCGAATAAAGTAATTAATACATCTAACTCGTTTTCTTCAGCACTATCTAAGAGGGTTTTTAAGAGTTGTAGTTTTTTATAATCAACCCTGTTTTTTCCAAAATCATCATACTGAATAAATACGCGGATGGTGTTTAACCCCATATTTTTAATGATTTCAAAATCTTGATTAATGATAGTATCGTTAAATTTTTTCCCGAATGTATTCCACGGGGAGTCTTTAGGGTAGTAATTAATTCCTTTTATGTTCTCAACTTTTTTAAGTTTACTCCGTATTTTTCTTTGCTTTCTTTTAGTGGTATCTCCTGGTGTAGGTATTTCTTTTAGGTGTCTAATGCGCCAAAATCCATCCTCTAACAGCATCATAACTTGGTAACTGGTGGTATCCTTTTCTTTAGACAATAGCGTTTCGCCTTCATAAACTTCTTGGTACTCCTCAACATTATAATCTTTGAAGACGACCATTGTACCATCTGCCGTATAAAAGTCTAAAGAAGAATTGTGGTTTAGCGTTGTTCGTTTATACCAGTGATTGTTCTTTTTGTTTAAATCAATGTTATCATACAATCGTACCCTGGCGCTATCGGTATAAAAATCTTCTATACCGTAACGGTCATTTTTCTTATATGCTATATTGCGAACGTGCCATGCATTCATATAATCGTTTGTAATTTCTCCCAACGCTTGCTCCTCCATTGGTCTTCCTGGGTTTTCCAAGTTTATCCATTCTACATTTGGCTTGTACACATCTTCCATGGGTACCTCTAAATGCAGCATAGAGGTTTTGTCCGCACCGGTATTCATAAAGGACCATGCAGCTCCAATTCCATATATGACCAGTCCGTTAATAGCCAAAAATGTGACTATTAGTACCATTCTGTATAATGTTTTATTTAATTGTATCGCCATGAATGTTCTTTGTAAATTCTTTTGTAATTCCTGCTGCGAACAATTTTAGTTGATAATTTCCTTCAGGAAGAAAGTGTTCGCCCAAAAATATATTACATGCACCATTTTTAGTGGTTGTTTTTTTAGATGTGATGAATATTCCGTCGGCATCATAAATATCTAATTGCAAAAGAAGACCATCGGGAATTAGCTGCTTCATAAAACTTTCGAACGGACCAATATCTATATTTCTATTTCCTTTGGAAAAATGAACGGGATAGTCTTTAACAGCAGCTTTAAATGAGAATTCTGTAGTATTACTCTCGGCTGCACCGGTAACAAATGCCTGAATTTCCCAATTGGTTGCTTTATCTGGGTGTAAGGTTTTCGCTTCTGCAATACCATTTACCGTTGTACCAATAGTATATAAATATGAGTCGTTCTCATTTTTGATTACGAAAGTAACCAACGTACCATTGGTAACCATATTGCCGAATTCATCTTTTATGATATCCGATTTAAAAGTGATGATTTGATTACCGTCTGCAAAATTATGAGCGCTAGAGGCGGTTATGCCAAAATTAGTTGCGTTGGAAGGGTAAACAATAGTTGCAAGTTCTTTAGAGTTAATGCCGTTACATTCTGATGAGACTAATATTCTACCAGATTGCAAGGTTGACCTCACATTGTAAAAAGCGAAAAAACTCTCTGTAGTGATTTTTAGTTCATTGATATTCTCTAAAAATTGATATTTGACAGTGACTTCAGTGCCATTATCTAAAGGATTGTCATAGGCATCGGTCGGAGATATCGTAAGCATTGAATAATCATTATACCCCGCGGTGACGCTTCGAGGTCCGAAATAAGACTCAATATAAGTAACCTTGAGGGTATTTGTTGTAATATCAAATTTGCCATTATGTAATGTATGACCATTTAATAGTAGCTTCCATCGGCAGGGACCGGCAATTCTAGTGAAATTTGTGGGAATGTTGAACGTAATTAATTCATTAGATGCATTCTCCGTTTCCAGTATTACATTTCCATAGGCATTCTTCACCTGTAGTTTCAGATCTTTTATAGCACCATCTGCTTTGAATGACAGGGTAATAGGATTTCCTGCTATACTAGAATTTGGTTGGGATACCAGTTCTACTTTAGGGTAGCTGAATTCTTTTGGTCGTTCTTCTTTTTTATCAGAACAACCAAGTAGTATAAGACTTAAAACGATTAAAATTTTAATGTGCATACTATTTAGGATTACCTATATAACTATTTATTTCAAATTTTATATACTCATAGCCCTTACCTTTAAAAGGTTGGGTTTGCTGTTTACCATGGATAAGTTTTCTATTCGGAAATATTTTATCGGCAATAGCTTTGTTAGGCAAACCGTTTACAAAACAATTTTCTAAGCTGCTGCCAATAATTTCTAGACTATCGAGTTCTAGAGGTTTATAATTGAAAAATTGTTTTCGTTGTATTCGAACACCTTCGGTAACAAATTTATGATCTACCCAAAGTAGTTGGCTATCTGCATCATAATAAGAAATTATCAATTGAGGAATGGTCACTTCCTGTACGCCCGAATTAAATAGAACACCGTTAAATCCTTGGTCTGTATATTCTAAGTCTTGCAAAGCTACATGCTTATATAAGTCTGTATTTGCCGTATTTCCTGCAGATTGTAAATTAAATTTAGTGGGTTGCTCTTCAAAACTTATTGGCGTAAATTGATCAGGGTCAAAGGTAGGTGGTAAGGTGTCTTTGGTAGAAGACCATGCAATACCTTCAAAATTTATTTTAAAGGTAGTAGTTTCCTTGGGCATTAACTTATGCTTAATTTGATGTTTAGCATTGTAATTGGCAAGCTCTTTATTATTGTCGTTATATAGCGTGGCTTTAATAACAATATCTGCCGGTGTATTATCTACGTTTTGTAGCTCACCAATAATGCTATATTGCCCTTTGTATTTAACCAGTTTGGCCGATAGAATTTCTAATACGGGTTGTTTTAAAACATCTTCATGATACGTTTCTTGGGTTGTAATCTTTCTTCTACCGTGATTGTAAAAGGTGGTGCTATTAGCTGTGAAAAGTTGGTCTGGTGGTATATCATTATCTACTTTTGAAGATTTTATATACCACTTGTTCTTCCTCTTTACCAGTTCATGAAAGTCATTGTTGAATACATTTTCTAATGGTGTAATCCATCTTGTGGCTACCTTGGCTTTTGCACTATTTTCGGTTTTATCGTAAATCTCAATACCTAGAGAGTCTAATTTAGCATATGAACTTAATATGCCATCGGTTACCGATACCTCTAGCATATATTGGGCGATCTCAATATTTTCTTCTGGATCAATATAAGAGTGGGCTCTGGAGAATTCTTTAAAATCCAAAGCATCGTAATAGGACTCCACTACATTATTAGGTGATAATTGTGTAACGTTTTTTACATAGAATATATACATACCATACCCTAAACAAATAAGCATGACCAATGCCCACCAATGAGAAAAGGTTAAAAGCTTAGATGGAAATTTATTATAGGGTAAATCTAGTTTCATAAAAGAATGCTCTTTTACTTTTCTAGATTTTAATAACCTTACCCAAATCATTTGAATATTTACAAAAATGGCTATTAATACAGTTAATAAAGGTATTATGCCCCACATAATTTTCATTATGGTAGGTACATCTTGCTTGGGTTTTATTTGCGGTATGGGGGCCACATTTAGTTTCTCCCAAACCATAATACCATTTTCTAATTGTTGTAATCGTTGCCAGCCGCAATAATAAAGTATAGGGTCATAGAATTTATCATTGGAGAAAATGTATTTTAAATTATATTTTTCGGGTACGGTTAAAAATTGTTGTAATGAACCTATACCTTCTACACCCCTAAATTTGGAGTTTTCTATACGCTCAATAGCCCTTGTTGTCAATTCCGGTAATCTACGGGCAGAGTGGTAATTTCCATCGACCGTCATGGCATCGGTTTGTGCAGAAAGCCAAGCCATCTGGTCGCCAAAACCTAACGGTAAATAGCGCCAAGCATCATGTGAATCTGCTCCTAAAAAGTTAACAATGGGTAGCATATTAATCTTTGCTGGTTGCGATGGCCTAAAATAACCCAGAGTCATTGTGAAAACCACCATAAATAACATGCCACCAGCAATTAATCCCCCTAAGACCCTATGGTAAACCCCACCAAATTTTTCTTGTATTAAAGACTTTAAATCACCTTCTACCATTCTATAGGCGAATTCGGCAAAAATAGGGAGGACCATAATTGTTGCCCATAAGGTGAACCTATCTAAAGTAAGAATATTAAATGCTGTTTCACCCAACATCATTTGTGGAATGGGGGTAGTGCCACCCGTTCCTAAAATGGTAAGTAAAGCAAAAGATAATCCGAAGAATATATATCTTTTACTAAAATATCTATAAAAGAAATAGGGAAGGATAAAAAGGAATACACCCCATGGGATTATAAAAAAGACCAGACCAGATGACGTTATTTCCAAGAAATTATCTCGTGATCCATGCGGAATAGCAACTTGGGTAATCGGGTTTCTTTTGGAGTTGTACCAGTAAGGAAAAATACAGAAAACAATTAAAAAAATAGCACTACCTCCAAATTTTGCAATTCGCCAAAAATGCTGCAAAGTAGTGCTCCAGAATACTTTGAAAGTAAGTCCTTTGTAGGAGTTTACTTTTTCTCTGGCAGCATCCATAACTGCCATTCCAATTAATGGCGCTATAAAAAATACCATACCGAAAATAGGCGTAACATGATGAGAAGTTACTGTTACAGCTAACATAGTTACAGAGGTAATAAAGTACCGTGATTTACCAGTTTTTATCCATAAGTAAATTTCTGTCATGGAATGCAGAAGAATGGATAATGCCATAATACTTGGTAACTGCCCGAAAATGTGTAAAGTTTCTACGAACGTTGATGAGAAAACTGCCATAACAGCACCGTAGCCAGCTATTCTTCTACTACCGGTCATTAACAGGGTATATCTATACGCTCCTGTTATAAATAATACAATAGCAATTAATGCAACGGTATACATTCCGAATTTTAGACCACCTATATAAGAAAGTATAGCAATGAGTTGATGTACCAACGGTGGATAAGATTGTACCGTAAAACCGGTATACCATCTGTATTCCCAAGGGTCAAACCAACTGTTAGCGTAATGATCAGCAAAAAATAAATGAATTAATGCATCATATGTAAATTCTAACGTGAAGAAAATAGCAGAACCATGAAAAGCTAGCCCTACAATTAAAGCTAATATTAAGAGGGTATTGGTTTTTTTTTCCAAAGTTTATTTTAGAATCAAGTTCTACCTAAAGGTATTAAATATATGAGATGAAGATTACAATAAAAAGTGAACAGCTAACAATTTAATAATAGAATACCTACAATAAATTACTTTGTAATTTTGAAATCCGTTTAATATTTATTTGTCAAATCCTTCAAAAAAAATATTTATAATAAGACATCCGTCTTTTATAGTGATCAATATCTGTAAGAAAATATAACAAAACAAAGATAGCTTTATTGTTCATGTACTTCACAATCAGCTATCGAACTTTAAAAACCATTCGTCTATAGTAAAGTGTCATCTATCTTTTTACAATCAACATCACGGAAATGGTAAAGTAAATTTGATGGTGTAAACTTTAAATAACCAGTATCTCACTTAAATCTAATAAATGAAAATCTTAGCCATAGATGACCAAAAACTAATTTTACTTTCGGTTGAAAGGCGATTAACCGAATTAGGGTATGAGGTAAGAACTGCCAATTCGATTGAAACAGGGATTAAACTATTCGATTCATTTAAACCCGACTTGGTTTTACTAGATATGAATATGCCAGAAATGTCTGGATTGGAATTGGTATCATGTACCGGTACAGAAGTAGTAAAGTATATTCGGGTATTTATGAATAATAATACACCTATACTCGTTATGTCCGGTAATACAGATGAGACGGTTATTATGAGAAATTTTGATTTGGGGGTTAATGATTACATGAAAAAACCGGTAAGTTTAGATGAAATGGCGGCCAGGATAAAAAGAATTATCGGAGCGCCTGAAACTACAGAAGAAACAAAAACAAAACTATCTAACACACGAATGTTGCAGAAAAATTGTGTTGGGGTGGTGATACCATGCTATAACGAAGAGAAGCGACTTATAAGTAATCAGTTCAAAGAATTTGCACATAAGAATTTGGGCTATCATCTTTGTTTTGTAAATGATGGTAGTACGGACAATACACTAACTGTTCTTGAAAAATTAAAAGAAGATAATCCAGAAAATATTAGTATTTATAATTGTAAACAAAATGGCGGTAAGGCAGAAGCGGTTCGACAAGGTATTTTACATCTGATAAAAGATGCACAACTCGATTACATCGGCTTTTTAGATGCAGATTTATCTACTGACTTTAGAGATTTTAATGATTTGGTAAAAACGATTGAAAGCTCAGACTTTAAAATTGTAAGTGGGTCTAGAATTGCACGAATGGGTGCCGATATTACTAAAGAGTCTGCTCGTAAGATTATTAGCTTGACCATAAATCTTATTATTCAAACTATTTTAGGTATGCCTTTTAAAGATACACAGTGCGGTGCAAAAGTTATGGATCGTGAAATTGCCTCTAAAATGTTCAATAAAAAATTCGTTACCAAATGGTTATTCGATGTAGAGTTGTTTATGAGAATGATAAGGTATTTTGGTAAAACAGAAGTGAAAAGCTTGATTTGTGAACAACCCCTAAAAAGATGGATACATGCAGATGGTTCTAAACTATCCATGAAAGATTCAGTGAAAATAGTTGGTCAACTTGCTCAAATAGCTGTCTATTATAGATAATAGTACCTAGAGATTAGGTTCAACTTTCAATAAGTATTTTAAAAGTGCTGAGGTTTGTATACCTCGGCACTTTTTTACTTTAAGTCAATTTAAATAACCGCTTACAACCAAAGCGTATCTTTGTGATCGATACTATTGGACTTGAATAAGATTTATCACTTTATTGCACTTAACTTTAAAGAACTGGTTCGTTTTTTAGGAAGTACTGACTTCTCAAAATCACTGATTACGGTAATTGCGGTGGTTACTCCCATAGCACTTGGTGTGTGGTTAAAACATGCAGAAATAGGTTTGGCAATTGGCTTTGGTGCATTTTGGAGTTCTCCAAGTGATGTTCATGGTAGTCAAAAGCATAAAATAGTAGGTATCCTCCTTTCGGCTGCTTTAGTTATGGTCGTGAGTTTTATTGGTGGCTATTTACATTATCAGCCTTGGCTTTCAATGATTATATTAGGAGTTACAAGTTTTGTCATAGCGCTTATTTCTTCGTACGGTTTCAGAGCTTCTTTAATTGGTTTTTCTGGGTTGTTGGCATTGGTTTTGAGTTTTGCGCACACTCCAGATGAATTAGAAATATTTGAGTATTCTCTTTTAGTTGGTCTTGGTGGACTTTGGTATTTAGCATTGTCCATGTTTTGGTATTCAATCAACCCTAAAGGACAAACCGAAGAAATTTTATATGAGACAATTGGGCGTACGGGTAAATTACTTGAAATAAGAGGTAAATTAATAGACCGGAATAATAATCGAAAAAAACTGCAGGCGAGCTTATTTGTGTTGCAAAGCGAATTGACCGAACAACACGAGATGTTGCGTGAAATACTAATACTATCTCGTAAAAACTCAGGAAGGTCGGTTTATAATGGTAAAAGATTATTGGTTTTGGTTCAACTAATAGAAATGTTAGAAACTGCTGGTGCTAACCCTGTAGATTACCCCAAGATGGACGAGCAATTCGAGGGCTTTCCTGAATTTACACAGCTATTTCAAAATCTGATTTTTAAAATGGCAAATCAATTACAGTTAATTTCTGTAGTAGGAAATAAGCCAAAACAGATTCCAGAACACGATTCTTTATCGACTTGTTTTGATGAAATACGAACCAAGCTTTTGAACTTACGTAAGAGTGATAAAGCAAATGCTTACAAAGCTTTCATTATGTTTCAAAATGTATTGGAATATCAAGAAGAACAGTTCCAAAAACTAAAAAGAATTAAGTGGTTATTAAGTGATAATAAAGTAGCATCAGACGAATTTATCGATAAGAAGATATTAAAAAGGTTTTTAATTTCACAAGATTATAGTCCGCAAATATTATTGCAAAATTTTACTCTTAAGTCAACCATATTTAGACATTCGTTACGACTAGCTATAACATTAATGATAGGTTTTGTTTTGGGTAATGTGTTTTCATTTCAAAATCCGTATTGGATATTATTGACCATTATATTGATAATGAGACCAAATTATGGTCTAACAAAAACCCGTTCTAAAGATAGAATTATCGGTACTTTGATAGGAGGGGCAATAGCAGGTGTAATAGTGTATTTAGTTCAAGATATCTATGTTTATGTTGGTTTGGCATTAGTATCGCTTATAATAGCCTTATCTATGGTTCAAAAGAACTATAAAGCATCTGCAACTTTTATCACCTTAACAATTGTTTTTGTTTATGGGATTTTACAGCCAAATGTTTTCCTGGTTATTCAATATAGAATTCTCGATACCTTGGTTGGTGCCGGATTGTCCTATATCGGATTTCTATTTTTATGGCCTAGTTGGGGTTTTGAAGAAATAGAGAAAATTGTTGCCAAGAGTGTAGCCGCCAACCGAGGGTATCTTTTTCAAATTGCAAATTTTTATAATCGAAAAGGCGAAGTGTCAACAAGTTATAGACTGTCTCGTAAAAATGCCTTTGTCGAAACAGCGAACCTAAGTTCGGCATTTCAGCGAATGACACAAGAACCGCATTCTAAACAGAGAAATCTAAATAAGATTTATGAGTTGGTAGAATTGAACCATTATTTTCTATCGTCCTTATCATCATTAAGTATGTATATACAACATCAAAATACTACTGATGCTTCTGATAAGTTTAATGCTGTTATTTCTAAGATAGATAACAATTTATCTAAGGTGTTGCAAACATTAGATAGTGACAAACCCAATGATGAAAAACGCTTTGAGCAAGATGTTTCTTCATTTGAAAATCAGCTACCGAAACTCGAATCAAATGGTGTAAATTTTAGTGACCAAGAAAATACTGAAATGAAGCGTCACCATCAAGAAGAACAATTAGTGCGAGAGCAATTAAGGTTATTGTTCTCGTTGAGTTCAAATATGCTAAAACTTACTTCAAATTTAAAATAAAAGCGCAGTTATTGAATTTTTATATTTAAGCAAAGTTCTGTAATCACGTGCGATGTAAACTATTGTCCAAATATGAAATGAAGAACAATAGTATTGAACATAAATCATAAGCAATATATGGCTACTACTGACATATGTCATATTTAACTAAGATATATAACCCTAATTTCATTCCCATAAAAATATACTTGAGATGAAAAATATTCTTTATGCCACCGATTGTTCAAAGCATGATACTAATACGCTTCAATATGCATTAATGTTGAGTGATATTCTAAAAGCGAATCTTACGGTACTACATATATTTAGTCTTCCCCCGATTTCGGTTAAGACCATACGCCCTAAGAAATATCTAAGTGAGCATGCGTACGATGAACAATTACTCGTTTTAAAGGATTATTGCTCGAATAACTTAAAAGGTAATGTGACCGATGTACTGATAAAATATGAGGTAAGAGAAGATGATTCGGTCACCAACGGAATTTTGTCTGAAACAGCAGCTTTGTCTCCAGATTTGTTGATTATTGGAATGAAAGATGAACACACGGCACGTGGGTCATTTACAGGTAGTATTGCCAAAGCACTTATTGAAAAAGTAGCCGCACCGCTTTTTATTGTTCCTAGTACAAAGTCGTTTCAAAAGATAAAGACATTGGTTTATGCCACTGATTTTGAAGAGGACGATTTTTTGGCTATTAAAAAATTGATAAGTATGGCCAAGCCTTTTGATGCCATTATTAAGGTGGTACATATTACAAACAAAGACGAATATGCAGTAAACGATAAGATGGCATGGTTTAAAGAGATGTTATTCGAAAAAACCAGTTACACAAACATGACTTTTGATGTAAGAATTAATGATAACACATATGAAGGTTTACGGGTATATATTGATACTGTGAATGCCGATATGATTGCTTTATTGGAACGTGAACAAAATGGCTTTCTAAAAAAGCTGTTCCATAAAGATTTGATTAAGAAAATGGAGTCTAAAATAACGATACCAATGCTGAGTCTTAACGCAAGCGCACTTTAGAACTATCTGAAAATAGTATATAAATCCATAATATTTTTTTTAATAAATCTTGTTTTTAACCTGTAGATAACGATTTGTGTATAAAAGGTGTCGTGCAAAAAGACACTAACTTTTCTGTTATACACAGAGCCGAACTTTCATGATTTTTTAAATAACCAAATTCAAAAAGTTCACAATCTTATTAAAATATTTCGAAAAGCCTGTAATAGCCATGTTTTACAAAAGTTTAACCCTTGGCTTTTTCATTTTTTAAACTATAGTAATATAAAGTGTCTTCATCTTTTTCGTACTTACCTGTATATTTAAGTCCAAGCTTGAGCAATAAGTTAATTGACTTTTGATTATCAGATATAGTAATTGCAATAATGTTTTCGTACTTGTTTAAATTTTTAATTTTTTCAAGATATGTTTTGCTTGCCTCAATCGTAAATCCTTTTTTTTCAAATTCAGGTAATAGCGCAAATCCAATGTCAGGGTACTGCTCATCTTCTCGTTTCATAAATGTCACTATACCAATTGGCTTTCGAGATTCTTTTAATTCAAAAACATTATAATAAAAATTATTATTATCAAGTATTTTTCGAATGTACTTCTTAGCATCATTAATATCAGATATATTTCTGTTACCGATAAATTTCAACCAACCTTCAGAATTTACCAAATCAATAATAAACTCAGTATCCTTCAAATTTATTGGTCTTATTATTAATCTTTCTGTTTCTATGTTTATGTACACTTAAATTTGCGTTTTGTCAGCTTGGAGGTAACCTTTTCGTGTATTTGCCATTGCTTGTTTAAGGGCCTAATTTAACAAATACAAATCGAATTGCATGCAGATAGCTATCTGAACCGTGAGAATTTTCGTAAGTAGGCTAGAACTAACAATAAATTAATTACGGCTTAAGTTTGATTCTCATTAAATTGATTTTCGACCATTTAGAGCTCTGATTTTTCTTTAGGCCATTTTTAAGTATACCAAACAACTAAGGCAATGATATTTTCTCCGATTGTATATTTAAAATACTATCCAGTTTTGTTTTCCATAAATAGCTTTTGGCGAATTTTTCTAAAGAATCTTATCATTGGATTGCGGTTTATGATAATGAAGTACAAAACATAAATATGTGTAATTGAGATTATATTTACGAAATATACAATTTTGAGCCAATACCAATAAGAATAGGCGTTATATAAGAAAAAATCGGTCGAACAAAAATATATCAAGTCGTTTCTAAATAGCTTCTTTATTCCTTGAGTTGGTGTGTTTTTAGCAGATTAGAAGAAACAAAAAAGCCTTCCGTTTATGGGAAGGCTTTAATATAAAAGTGACCGGGCTGGGGCTCGAACCCAGGACCCTCTCCTTAAAAGGGAGATGCTCTACCAACTGAGCTACCAGGTCAAAAGCATTTTAAGAAGTAATATCCCTCAATGCGGGTGCAAATATAAGTCGATTACTTTATTATCCAAACCCTTTTTAAGATAAATTTCTTTTTTTTTGAATTCCTTTAAATTTAGTTCAATTTTGTATAAATGAAAGATGTGAAAATTGTATTACTAGGTTACATGGGAAGTGGTAAAACAACTATTGGTAAAATTGTTGCTAACCATTTAAATATTAAATTTTTAGACTTAGATGATTATATAGAACAGCAAGAAAATATGTCGGTTGGTTTAATTTTTGAGAAAAAGGGAGAGCTCTATTTTCGAAAAAAGGAACGGGAATACCTTTCGCAAATTTTTTTAACAGAAACCAATTTTGTCCTTTCGTTAGGCGGAGGAACTCCGTGTTTTGGAGATAATATGGAGCTGGTAAATGAAAAAACTGCTAATTCATTTTATTTAAACATAGGTATTAGTGAACTTTCGGAACGTTTAAAGCTCGAAAAGAATCACAGACCTATAATTGCTCATGTTAAAGGTGATGAAATGCAAGAATTTATTGGTAAGCATTTATTTGAAAGAAGCTTCTATTACAATAAAGCACATAAAAAAGTAAAGGGTAATAATAATACACCCACTGAAATTGCAGAAATGATTATCAATGCATTAGTCTAAAAAGACTCTATCGTTTTTCGTTTCAAAACGAACGTTTACATGTTCTTGCAAAGAAGTAGACAAAGAAATACCTTTATAATCAGCCTTAACCGGATACTTTTTATGGTTTCGATTAACCAGTACAGCAGTTTTAAGCTGCTTTAAAGGAGTTTTAAGAAAATGGTGAACACCATATATTAAGGTTGTGCCCGAGTTAAGCACATCATCAACGATTACTACCGATTTATTGACAAACTCCTCTTCTGACATAGATGTAGAAACACCACTTTTTAAAGGATTGGTTTTATCCATCGATAATTTACATAGTGTAATTTTTGCTTCCGTTATCTTTTTAAGCTTCGAAACAATTTTTTTTGCAAACTGTAATCCGCCACCATCTATTCCTGCTATGATAATTTCCTTTTCATTAACATTGGCTTCGTAGATTTGATAGGCTATGCGTTCTATCTTATACTGAATCTGTAAGTGTGAAAGTATGGTCTGTTCCATGAATTTTTCTTAAACGAATAAAGATAGTTATGTTTTCAAAAGTTTACCTTATTCCTCTTCTTTAATATTTTTATCAGATGATGTTGTATCTGCATCTTTATTTTCAGAAGGGGTTTCTAGATAGTCATCTATATCGCGCCTATCTTTTTTTGTAGGTCTGCCGATACCTTTTTTTCGATAGTAGTCTTTCGAATATTGCAAAAGCTCATTGTGCTCAAATGCTTCTTTTGGAGTCGTATCCTTTCGATAAATATCTACCAATTTGGCCCCTACACGATTGGGGGGTATATCAAGAACGGTAAATGTATAATCTATCTGGTTTTTGCGAATAATAACTTCATCCATAGGATAGACCTCTCTGCTCGGCTTTGCAGTTTGCCCGTTGATTTTGGCATGGCCTTTTTTACATGCCGTAGATGCAATGTTTCTAGTTTTAAAATAACGTGTGCTCCACAAGAATTTA
>TARA_R110002051_G_scaffold318644_1_pt1 | contig 27336 bp, 26 predicted proteins | sample TARA_R110002051 | Tara Oceans TARA_R110002051 (sample SAMEA4397023) | marine metagenome | biome: Polar Biome; feature: [MES] marine water layer (ENVO:01000295) within the mesopelagic zone...; material: water (ENVO:00002006), including particulate matter (ENVO:01000060) such...
TGTCTGGACAGCCTATGGCACTAGGGGGTCGGCGTGGCGCTTACGTCTTTGCCTATGACTGCCTATTTTGGAGCAAAGATGAGCGATCTGCTAGGCCGTATCAGTCGCCTCTGGATGACATCGCGCTGGGCGAAAAGTAAGGTGCCTACACATGTCAAACGCGCTCACCTGCAGCGAAAGCCAGCGACCGCACGGCCAGCCGCCCGGAAATGAACAACAGCGCTACCGTTTTTCCCATATTCCCTGACTTGCCCCGTGCTCATCAAAGCCCACAGCGCAAAAATGGTTCTGAGTGATCGCCGTCAGGCTTACCTGGCGCCGGTGCCAAAGAGCACTGTACGGACGGTCTTGAACAGAATCTGCAGGTCCAGATCGAAGGATAGATGCTTGATGTAATAGAGATCGTAAGCGAGCTTTTCGATCTCTTCTTCGGTGGTGGCGGCGTAGCCGGAAGTGACCTGTGCCCAACCGGTGATCCCGGGAAGGACAAGATTACGCAAAGCGTATTTTCCTTCATGCTTGATCGATGACCGAGCCACATACTCTGCAACGGGTCGAGGACCGATCAAGCTCATGTCGCCGATCAGTATATTGTAAAGCTGGGGAAGCTCGTCAAGGCGCAACTTCCGGATCAGCCGACCACCGGGGATGATCCGCTTGTCACCAACAGTGGTAAGATCGCCGCCAGTGCCTTGATACATTGTCCTAAATTTATACATGCGGAAGACTCGACCGGTGAGGCCGCGGCGGTGTTGGATGAAGAGGACGGGGGCGCCGTCGCGGAGAAAAATGTAGAGGGCGGTCAGCGTTGCAAAGGGGATTGCCAGGGGCAGAGTGACGACAACGGCGGCGAGGTCGAGCAGGCGTTTGGTGCGGGCATAGATGAGCTGGCTTGGGGTGTAGGTGAGATGCGAGATATCGAAATCTGGCACATGCACGCGGCCGAGCCGGATCTCCATGAAGCGGGTCCAGGGCATGATATCCACCCCTGCAACATAGCAGCGAGCGAGTAGATTGGACCACTGGGTCGTGTGGTGCTGCGTAGGATCAATGAGAACGGTATCGAAGCTGGAGATGTCGGTATCGGGATGGGTGATGAGCGCGATCGTTGTGTCATTGAGCATCGCATGCGCGGCCGCATCGCCGCTGAATTCGATGAGTGCCACGCGCGCTGAAAGCGCGGCGTGAAAGCGGATATTGGCCACGGCCATGATGAGCATTGCGGCGGGCAAGGTGGCGGCCAGCCCCGCGTAAGTCACTGGAATCCTTAGGGCTGCAAGGAAGGTGACGGCAAAGCTGAAGAAGATGGCGACCACGGCGATGGTGGCCATGATGGGCGCCTCGTGGCGACGGAAGGCGCTAAGTGTGACCGCGGCGAAGATAGGGGCAAAGCCGAGGATGATGACGGTGGCGGCAGCGTTGTTCCAATCGTCGCGGGCGGTGCGGGTGAAGAAGGCGAGGTAGATGATGGCCTGGAGGGCGACAGTGATGAGGACGGGGAAGAAAAAAGCCAACGCATCGCGGAAGTAGCGATGGCGGCGCACGGATGCGCCCTGTAAAGAAAGATTGGCGAGGCCTTCATGCGCTTGCCGTTCGGGGCGCGGGCGCCGGGAGGGGGTAGCTGGCTTATTGTCCATGAGGTGCACTACCCTGCCCTTTCATGCCTTCGAAAACGCCCCCGATGGGTGGGGTGTGACCCATGCGGGGGGCAAAGTCAACACGGTTGATCCTAGTGCACAGAACCGGGGATAGATTTGCACATCCAACCCAAATTCTTCAATTCGTCTCGCTTAAACTTGGATAGCAACCTTCTGGACTGGTATAGTCCGCGCAAGGGCCACGAAGGATCAACAGCGACTTGCAGCAGCCGGTAAATGGCCTTCGAAGTTGCCCGCTTCGAGACCATGCTGTTTAGCTCATTTGCTATTTTGCCAGCATGAATTTCGGATAGCTGAGAGGCATCCCTACCAGATGGGTCCTGTTCTTTCTCATTAATTCCCACACTACCCAAGAAACGGCGGCCCCCGGGATTGCGAAGCCGAGTACAGTGTTGTTTTGAACTGCAACTAGGGAAATCCGGAATGCTTGTACAGCAGCATATTGCGTTTTCTCAATTTTCTCGGATTGAACGTTGTCGGGAAATGATCCGACCGGGTACGTTCGTCAAGTATCATTTTCACGCGGATTCACTTCGAGAAAGCGGCGTGGTCTTACACCCCAGCATGCAATCGGTCGATTGCCTGGATGTAGCGCTTCGCGACGTCGTCAAAAGCATACTCCCGCTCCATATAAGCCTTGCCCAAAGCGCCGAGCCTTTGCCGTTCCCCCTGCGTCTGCCGAATGAGTTCATTCAGCGCGGACCAGACTGCCTCGGGCTTTTCCATTGCGTGTGCGATGCCACCGCCAGATTCCGACACGGGGTCACCGCAGGGGGCAATGGGCAATACGACGGGCAGTGATGCCTTGAAATAGTCAACCAACTTGTTTGGTGAAATTCCGTAACGAAAGAGCTTCTGAATATTCCTGAGTCCCGCATAAGCGATGTCAGCTTTTTTGATTAGAGCGACAGTATCGCCCTTGGGGAGCCAGCCAGCAAAGTGAACATCGGTAAGCCCCCGTTCGGCCGCATAGGCCCTCAGTGCGTCCAATTGCTCACCTCGTCCTATGATCAGCGCTGCGCAATGGTCGACTTCTGCAAGCGATTTTCCGTGACTTAATGCCTCTAGCAACAGGTCGATTCCGTTGGGAGCGCCAAGTGAGCCCGCATATACGGTAGTTACTTTTCCTTGTGCCTTCCACTCTTCCAATTTGGCGTTGGCAATCCGACCTTCTTGACTCTCCATGGTGGACTTATCTGCCGGTATCTTGCCCAGGCCGTTTGGCACCCACTGGAACGGTTTGGCCGCGTAACCGCGTTCGGCAATGTACTGATCAGCCCGCGGGAGAACAGATGTGATCAAATCGGCTTTGTCGAGCGCAAAACGCTCGGCATAGCCGCACATCAGCACAAAGGGATGCCGGGGCGACACGCCCAGAATTTCGGTGAGGCTGAGGGGCCAGATGTCGCGGATTTCGAATATGAGTTTCGCGTCGTAGCGCCTGGCCAAGGCGTGACCGGCAAAGATCGAAAACGGGTGTGGTGACGAGACTATAATTGCATCCGGCCGGGGGACGTCGCCGCCATATTTCCTACCGGCCTGACGCAATCGAGAAGAAAAGTCGGCCATATTGAGGATTCTGCCCACGCCGTTTCCGGTGTAAGCGCGCGCGGGTACGGTCACATACTTAACGCCGTCGATTTCAAAGGTCGCCGGCAGGGCGTCCTTGGTTTCCCGAAGGTGATGAAAGCCCGCGACGAATATCGTGGCCGAATGCCCCTGCTGCTGCCAAGCGCGCGCCAGGTGATAAGTCCGGTAGTGGGTGCCCAAGCCTGGACCGCCAGCATAGGGGTGAACATACCAGATGTGCAATTCGGCTCCTTCCTTGAATGCAAAGTCATCGAGTTTCAGTGTCGCTTGAACCTTGCGCCAATGCTCAACCCAACTCCCGCAGCCCCTCGCCATTCTCCACATATTGCGTCCCTGTCCGGGGACATATCAGCGTGTCGTCCAGAATCTCTCCTGCCCGGGATACCCAGCCAACACGGCGAGCCGGGATACCGACCATAAGGGCAAAGGCCGGAACATCTTTGGTTACCACCGCCCCTGCACCGATCATGCAGTACTCTCCCAGTTCGTTACCGCAAACGATCGTGGCATTGGCACCTATTGTTGCCCCACGCCTTACAACGGTTGGGCGGAACTCATCTTTGCGCTCGATCTCTGCGCGTGGATTAAGCACGTTGGTGAAAACGCAGGAAGGACCGCAGAAGACGCCTTGCTCGAGCGTCACACCCTTATAGAGCGAGACATTGTTCTGGATCTTGCAGTTGTCTCCCACCGCAACGTCCGGGCCAATCACCACATTCTGACCCACCGAGACGTCTTGCCCGATGCGCGTTCTGGGCAAAATGTGGCTGAAATGCCAGATCTTGGTGCCTGGCCCAATCTCGACTTCGTCGTCAACGTAAGCACTCTCGTGGACGAAAGACGAATTTTCGGAAGTCATGCTGCGTCTCCCTTCTGCACATTCATGTCCGCGCGAAGCGCACGTTCAGCCGCATCAAGAACCTTCAGCACCGCCAGCCCTTCGCGTCCATCAGTTCGGGGCTGTGCGCCTGTCTCGATGGAGGATATAAAGTGCCGGCATTCCGCCTTTAGAGGCTCGCTTTTCTCGACGACGACTTGCTCCCCTTCAGCCTTGGCAGGGACAGGCACGCCACCAGTGGTGTCGATGGTGTGGGGATAGATCACCAGCTTCTGTTCCCATTCGGGCAGGCTATCTTCGAACACGGCCATCGCCTTCTCTCCGATGACCACCAGCCGTTGCTCCTTGAATGGATGCATCCATGAGACGGTAATATGGGCGCGGGCGCCTCCCGGGAAGCGCATCTGAGCCGTCACGAGATCGGCAACCCCTGGCGTGAATGCCACCGTGCCCTGGGCAGTAACTTTCTCAGGCTCCTCTCCAACAAGGCCGAGGATCATTGAAATGTCATGGGGCGCAAAGGACCACAAGACATTCTCCTCGGTCCGGAATTTCCCCAACGAGAGACGGTTAGAATAGACATGCAGTATACGCCCGAGCGCTCCATCTTCAACAATCTGGCGCAACCCCATGTAAACAGGATGGTATTGTAGAAGGTGCCCGACCATCAATATGCGTTCCTGGGCCGCGGCGAGCTCGCATAGCGCCTCTGCCTCTCCGACGTCGAGGGCGAGGGGCTTTTCTACATAGACATGCTTTCCCGCCCCCAGCGCCGCCTTGGCCTGCGAAAAATGCAGGCCTGCGGGAGAAGCCAACGACACCGCATCTATGGCTGGATCGGCCAGTACTGCCTCGAATGAAGTGGCCCTGACGCCATAGGTCGCAGCAGCGTTCTCGGCGGTTTCTTGATCCGGATCGACAACGGCTACCAGATGGCCGAGTTCAAAGAAGTTGCGAGCAAGATTGCGGCCCCAGTAGCCGTGGCCGATGTGGGCGATAGACGTCATAACTTATTTCCCAGTTTTCTGTGCCGGCGGTAGTCGATCAGCAAGCTGATGTCCACCGCTGGACGTTCAGGCGCCGAAAAATTCTGCGATTCGTTGCGCCGCTCTACCGTCGCCATAAGGCTGGGCCTCAGCGCCACGTGTGCCGAGTGCTCCCAGTATAACCGTGGCCAGGCCTGGGGACGCAGGCGAGGCCAGCTGGTTCCAGCCCAACTCGATCAGCTCTACCCACTCAGTCTCGTCGCGCAGAGTTACGCAGGGAACACGATAGAAGAACGCCTCTTTCTGGACGCCGCCGGAATCGGTGGCAATAAGCGCGGCGCTGGACTCGAGGGCCACCATATCGAGGTAGCCGACAGGAGGAAGGGCCATCACACGGGAGAATGCGAGGCCATTGGCCTGCATCCGTGCTGCAGTGCGCGGATGTAAAGGCAAGACGACCCGCATCGTTCCGGCGATCTCCTCGAGGGCCTCCACGATCGCGCGCAGGCGCGCAGGGTCGTCGGTATTTTCGGCTCGATGCACCGTCGCGAGCACGTAGTGTCCCGCTTCCAGTCCATTTTCGTCGAGCACTGTGGATGTCGAAGCAGCGCGGTCCGCCATCTGCAGTGCCGCATCATACATCACGTCGCCAACCAGATGCACTTTCTCCGGGTCCACTCCCTCGCGATGCAGATTGTCCATCGACGTCTTGGTCGAGGCAAACAAGATATCCGACAGGCTATCGGCAACGATGCGGTTGATCTCCTCTGGCATGGCGCGATTGAACGAGCGCAGCCCAGCCTCGACGTGCGCGACCGGAATGTGAAGTTTGGCGGCCACAAGTGCGCCTGCAAGTGTCGAGTTGGTGTCGCCATAGACAAGCACCCAGTCCGGCCGAAGATCAGCAAGAACAGGCTCGAGCTTTTGCAGCATCGCCCCTGTCATCTCTCCGTGCCCACCGCCATGGATGGCCAGATTGTGCTCGGGTGGAGCGATGCCAAGCTCATCGAAAAAGATCTCGGACATGCCCGCATCGTGATGCTGACCGGTATGAATAAGCACTTCACGAACACATCCCGTCTCCGCAAGTGCCCTACTGACCGGGGCGACTTTGATGAACTGGGGACGCGCCCCAACAATAGTAGCGATGGTTTTCATAGAAAGCGAGCGTTTCCCGTCGTTTTGATAACGTCTTCATAAAGGTCGATCATCTGGCGTACGTTATTCTTCCATTCATAAAGCGAGATAACCCGCTGCCGTCCCGCCTCGCCCATGCGACGACGTAAATCCGCGTCGAGCACGAGCTTATACAAGGCGTCGGCGGCCGCCTCGGGATTCTCCCGCGGCACGACAAATCCTGTTTGCCCGTCGACCACAACTTCGGGCAATCCGCCGGCTTCCGACACGACCACTGGCAGCCCGCATGCACTCGCCTCAATGACGGCGACGCCAAAACTTTCGCTGCGACTCAGTGCGACATATGCGTCTAATTGATGAAGGACATCGGGTACGCTGTCATGGTTCACCCGATCTGTGAACTGTACGACGTCATCAATGCCGAGCTCTGCTGCTTGGGCGATCAACTCGTCTTTTTGCGGGCCATCACCAACGATCTTTACCCGCAGCCGCCGAGCGAGACACGGCTCATTTCGCCTCAACCGCTCCATCAGCATTGCGGCGCTGTCGAGCAAGATATCGATTCCGTATATTTTTTTGAGCCCCTTGACCGTTCCAATGACCACCGGGTCATCGGAAGACGCCGGCTCCCTGAAGCACGGCGTGAAGCGCTCGGTTTCGACACCAAAGGGTGTGATGGCTATCTGCTCCAGAGACGGAGCGACAAGACGAACCTGTTCAGCCATGGCATGACTTGTGCTGGCGACACGAATGGCCGCTACAAGATTCCCGCGTAGCCACCATCGGTGAATCGTCGACCTCGTAGGAAAATCATAGACGTCACTGCCCCACACCGAAAGCAGCGTCGGCTGAAAGCCGGAAAGCCGCGCTGTCGTGCCATAGCCTGATGCGTAGTGGACGCTAAGGAGGTCGGGCTGTTCCTCACGCAGAATTGCGCTGAGCTTGCCTACATTGCGAAAATATCCTGCTTCTCCTGAATACGGGAGTTTGCGCAGGGTCGCCGCCTCGACTAGCTCTTGTAGCGGGTCATGCTGGCTGACTAAGACAACCCGCACGCCAGCGCAGGCCAACGCGTTTACCCAACGCACTGCATGTATGCTAGATGCGGCCGCGAGAAATACCACCTTCACGAGGCTGTTTTCTCCATTGTGGCAAGCGGTTCATGCGATGCATGGAGCGAATGTTCCTTGGCATTCAGTTTGATAACGGCCAAAGACAGACCAATAAACATCCACATGGGCAACAAATAGATAACCGATGACGGCCCCATAGCGCTGAAGAAGAAACCAACAAAGCCCAAGGATAATGCTTGCCCGAGATAGCGCAGTGTTACTTGGCTGGACCATCGACCAATCTGCCAGAGCCGCCACATCAGCCAACCAGCCCAGGAAAAGAATAACACGGCGAATAACACGCCGCCATCCACCAGCAGTTCGACCCAAAAATTATGCATCGAAACTATGCCGCCGATTCGGTCATCACCCGCTTGTATCTGCACCGACAAACTTCCTCCAGCGCCTACACCAAGGCCAAAGGTTTCACGCAGCGCGCTCAGCCCATTGAGAATGAGTTGTGTACGGATACCTACGGAGTCCCCATCTGTAGCTTGACCGGAAAGTAGCCCCTCCCCTAATCGAGAGGCGGCTTGCGAATAGTCTGCAAGTTTAGAATCACCGCCCATGTCGCTGGCGAAAATAGCTGCAGCGAGCAATATGGCAATTGCGCCGACGCGCATCCGGTATGCAGCAAAAAGCGCTATCCCAACTGCCATGACCACCCAGAAAGCAATCGCTCCCGCACGCGCACCCGCCAAATCTATGACGAAATATATCGCTGCAACCCCTAAAACAGCCACCCACCAGCGCCTTGCGAACAGGAACATCGGCAGCGCCAAGACCAGAAATGCCGCGAGATTGTTTGGGTTACCCGCAAATCCCGTCGGTACACCCTGGAGATAGTTGATCTGGCTTTGAGCTAACCCATCAAAAGAGTTTGGCTGCCGGCCGAAAAGCCATCGGTAGGGCGAATAAGGCGAGAACGGCAACCTGATGAGTTTCATCCCTTCCAAGATCGCTAGAAAAATCTCGATCGAAACGGTGCCGAGAATAACCCAGATTGCCCCTCGAAGCCGCTCCGATGTCCGGCAAATCTTCACAGTAAAATATACGGTCAATACCCCTAATCCAACATAGGTACAATATTGCAGCGCGTAGACCCTGTCTTCGGCCCAAAGAATGGACAGCACGTACCAAGCAAGAAAAAATAGGAAGAAACCATTGTCCCACCACAGCGCCCGCGGCGGCAATTTCCCTCGCCATAGCGTAACTTCCGGGACCGATTTTGCCAGCAGGACCAACAGTACCAGATGAAACAGATAGAGCTTCGAATAAGCCGCTGCGGGACCAAGCAGGACCGCAATGAGAAAGATTGCTTCTAGAAGCGAAAGCTTTAACCATGTAGGGGTGTTCATAAAGTTCATCCTCGCGCGTTGAAGTCGGGCTATTTACGCTCCCGATCTGACGCCTGAATTCCTGCTGATATCTCCTGCATGAGCGCAGCAAGTCTCCTAACTTGCTCCCGACGATGGTGAGCCTCCACGACAAGTCGATCGACATCAGGCAATTCGCCGCTTTGCCAACGTGCATAGGCACGAAGTATACACTCTTGAATACCAGCAATGTCTTCACCATCCACGACATCACCGGCACGCGCTTTTCTTATTAAATCAGCAGCCACATCATCTTGTGGAACCAACCCAAGGATAGGTACGCCACTGGCAAGATATTCAAATATTTTCCCCGAAAAAACACCTTTCCTTCTACCGCTGGGAAGAAATAAAAGTAATAAATCGGAGTGCTGCATTAAGGTCGTAGCATCTCTATACGTCACCGCTTCTCGGAACTCCACGGCTTCCCGAATATTATCAGGGACGCTGAACTTTTTTTGAGGGCCAATAAATTCCACTCTCACACCCGGTAGTCGCTCAGCTATTCCGCTAAGCGCTGACAAAAATGCTACGGGTGTAATAGATCCATAAAACGATCCTAAATATCGAATGCAAAACTCGTTCCCCGCATCTAACTTTCGGGCTCCTTTTTCTGAAACTGGCAACGCAGAAGTGTAATTATACCCATTTCGTATTTCTCTGAATATTACATCCCCCGATGAAAAAACTTTAAACTGCTCTATCAGCGGCTTAGATACGGACACAACTCCATCGGCCGTATTTACGACCTCACGTTCAAGCCGTCTCATTCGCCAACGCTCGAACCAGGTTAAATGGGGGGCTGCCGACATTTCATCACGCATATCGGCGATCCAAACCAATTCCGGGAAAATTTTCCTCACCTTTAAAGCCGCCCGATGAGGCCCCACGGGCGCGAACGTACTGATTACAAATTTTACTTGGCGATTTTCCGCGAGCTTTCGAAGGTGCTCTTCGGCCCGTTTGGTCCAATGACTATGGACATCAAAACAAGCCATATATATTAACCGATTAAATAATACTTTGATCTTGCGAATTATCCAGTTTTCATTACTGGCGATTTGCAGAGGTGATACGATGCCTTTTTCATCAAAAGAAACAACTTCAATATCATCTACGAAATGATAGCCGAACTCCCTTACCGTATTATTCGATTCGATGACCTTAACATTATACCCGAATTCTCTTAGATAAGTAGCAAAGCCATTCACACGCTGGGCAGCAGACCGTGCGCCGGGGTGTAGGCAGTGCAAAATAACAACGGCGGCATTTTCACTGGGCATTAGTGTTGCTCACTAGACTGCAAAGCGGCCGTCTGTAATGGTATCGAACACCGTCGTATTCTCTGAAGTTCGCAACCAATTGTCATTTCTGAACTTCTAAAAGGGCGTAATTCATTTTTCTTTTTTTCCCATTTTGCTCTCAATGTGGGTTTATCCTTCAGTTATTTTCTTCGTGGATTTTGTACTGTCCAGAAGAGCTGAAACCGGATACCGACGAGCAGCGCAAGCAGTGAATATCTTATGATCTTCATTCAGCACGAAGGCTGCGACCAAGAGACAGGCCTCTGCTACAAAAATTGGATTCCAAACAGAAACACCTAAATACTATCTGATACTTAATCATGTAGGGACGAACTAATTAGGGTTCGCTTTATCGATGCATCAGCGCAATAGGCTATTGAAGTTGCCCAAGCTGCACCGATAATGCCGAAATCGGGGATCAGTAAGATATTCCCGATCACGTTTATAGCGACAGCGAGCAGCGCTACATACATGTTCCATTCGGGCTTTCCGGCAGCGGCAATTGTGTTTGCATATATGCGTGCGCCCGCTGCTGCAATGATCCCCGGCAAGAGCCAGAGAAATGCGGGGAAGGTATCTAAATAAGCCTCCCCGAAAATCGGCCCGAGCAACCAGTAAAGTGCGATTGCGCCTACCACACCGCCCAGAAAGGTTAATCCCGACACCAGCAGAAATGCCTTATTGGTCAAGGCAAGCCGCGCATTCGGACTCTGATGCATGGCTGACAAGCGTGGCAGTAGCACGGTGCTGACGGCTTGCGACAGCATCCACAGCTTTTCTGCGATCTGAACGGCGATGACATAAAGGCCCGTGGCGGTCGGGTTGAGAAATAGATTGACTAAGAAAATATCGGCCCGGTAGCTCACGAAGGTTAAAACGTTCGATAAATGAGCTTTCCAGCCATAGCCGAGTGTCTTGCGGGCATACAATGAGAGCGAACCTGTTCGCTCTCTCGAATCCTGTCCCTCACGGATACGCCTCAGGAGCGCGATCACCGTCAACAGGCCGACAATCTGTCCACCTATATACGCGATCATCGCGCCCACTACCCCCAATTGCAGAATATAAAGCGCGATGGCTACGCCGGCGAGATTGACAAAGGGCGGTACTAGTATGGTCAGGTTAAAGGCCCTGAAATCCTCTAGCCCCTGAAAGATGGTGTTCAGATAGGCGTGCAATAAAATGAGGGGAAAACTGATGAGCCCGAGATAAAGCAAACCGCGTGGAATTCCAGGAAAGAGTTGATCACCCCATATCGTCAATAGCGGCCACGCGATAAGAATTCCCGCAACCGTCACGACGAAAGCCAGTCGCAGATTGCCTGACAACGCCTGACGAAAATCGAAATCACCGCGGCTGATATGGTAGACTGTGGCTGACCCTACACCCAAATTTAGAAAATTGGCCAGCATGGTCGGCACCAGAAGCGCCATCGCATAAAAGCCGTTACCTTGGGGCCCCAGTTCCCGTGCGATCAAAACCACGACGAGAAACTGAGCCAATGCGGCGAGCATCTGCCGGCCTAGCGTCATGCTGATATTGCGCCGTATAGGCGAGGAAGCAATAATTTGTTTGACGCTTAACATTGGCCGTTATTCAACCTATAATTCCGACGGCGCAAACACTTCGAATTTCTCACATTGTCGGAGGGTTTCGCATCCACCGCAGGTCCGAGAACCAGACCTTTACATGTTAAACGACAAAAATAGCTGCCATATTAATGATAAACTAAAGGGTAAGATGTTCAAATCACTGCAAAGCATCTAAGTCTCCAGGATCCGTAAGCGTTATCACATCCCTAATGAAATGTTCATAATTAAGCTCACTATTATAAATTTTTTTGATTTTTTCTTTTGCTCCATTTCGCACAACCGACGACTTTAAGTAGTCTATACGCATAGTAATTGCGTCAGCAATATCCTCGCTCGACGCTTTACTCGGCAAAAGTACACCGAACTCCTCACCTACAAGCTCGGAAATACCCCCTACATCAGGTGCGATTGCTGGAATACCACGTGCCATAGCTTCCATTATGGAAACTGGGATGCCTTCCGAAGAACTGGCGTTGAGAATAAAATCGATGCTGTTTTCTTCCATAAAACGCAGTACATCGATGTTTTCCATATGCGCTAAAAACTGCCATCTTACTGATGTAGCCGCGAATGCTCGCCCGGCATGAGCTTCGAGTGTCGCGCGGAGGGGGCCATCACCAATATGTCGCCAAATGAATTCAGTTGCTGGATTTCGTTCCGAAGCGATACGAATTCCCTCAATGATCCGATCGATATTCTTCACAGAAACACAATACGACAGGGACAGGATAGATACAGCTTCTGCGGCAGTCGGCGGCGATGATACATCGGGAACGGAAACCCCGAGACGGCTAAGACTGACATTCCGATCTGCAGAAAATATGTCACGCAGGTAGCGGACACCATCATCAGAAATGGCATACACCCGATCAATCTGACGAATAAATTGTCGACGAAGATAGAGATGGCCTTCAGGAGAACGATCTTCATACAGGTCGCCGCCATGCGCTCGTGTCAAAACACTACTTCTCAAAGCGCTCGCCACAGCGGCATACGTCGGATAAGAAAACCAATACGTATAAACTAGACTTGGATGAGCGCGATTGCGATACTCCCGTAGCAAAACTTTTCGCACCAGCATAACATGAGTAACAGCCTTAAAGGCGCCACGAAAAGTGCCGATAGACAACAGGTTTCGTTTATATAAAAGATTGAGCTCTTTCCATAGCGTCGGCTGAAATATCGAAGAAATCGCAGCTTGAACACGATCGAAAATTGATTCATACGCCTTTGAAAGAGCTGGAGAAAGAACGATCTTGTCAGGAAAATTTCGTGGCTGCCCTTTAGTGTTCCTTGGCATCACGACGACGCGCCCTTTGAAATGTTTTACCCAGGCCGGCATTTCTGACTCGAGAAACTGCTCACCGGGAGGGTAAGGGTAGTGTGAGGTTATGATGAGGACAGATTTATTGTTCTCACAATGAGAATTTGGCACACGCACAATTTGCTCTTGCCTCATCTATCAGGCCTTCACCACATTCTCGGCTTCGGCGCGGTACTTGCCACGTGTGTCCACTACCAGCTTCGAGTGCTTAGCGATGAGCTCATAGTCGAAATACGAATGGTCGGTGAGCAGGACCACGCAATCGTAGGAAGCAAGCGCCTCCTGCGTCAAATCCACCGATTTCAGGTCGAAATGGTGCTCACGCATCTTGGGGAAAACAGGCACATTGGGATCGGAATAGTCCACCAGCGCGCCCTGATCACGAAGCCGTTCCATTACAAATACAGAAGGGGACTCGCGCATATCATCAACATCGCGCTTATAGGCAATTCCCAAGGCGAGAATACGACTGCCCTTCAGCGATTTATGCCGATTATTCAGGGCTTGGGAGATTTTCGAAACGACGAATTCGGGCATGTCCCGGTTAATTTCACCAGCAAGCTCGATGAAATGCGTTGAAAGCCCATATTCGCGCGCCTTCCAGGTGAGATAGAACGGGTCGATCGGAATACAATGTCCGCCCAATCCCGGCCCGGGATAATAGGGGGTAAACCCGAACGGTTTGGTCGCCGCTGCATCAATGACTTCATAAATGTCGATACCCATCTTGTCGGCGATGATTTTCATCTCGTTGACGAGACCGATATTGACGGAGCGGTGGATGTTCTCGAGAAGCTTGGTAAGCTCCGCCACCTTCGTCGAGGAAACTGAGACTACATGTTCGACTGCAGCGCCATATAACAGCTCGCCCATTTCCAAGCAGGCTTGCGTTGCGCCTCCAACCACTTTGGGTATGGTGTGAGTAGTGAAATCAGGATTGCCTGGATCCTCTCGCTCCGGCGAGTAGACCAGAAATACATCCTCCCCGATCTTCAAGCCGCGCTGAGTAATGAAAGGTGCCAGAACCTCGTCGGTCGTCCCCGGATAGGTGGTGCTTTCGAGTGACACTATCTGCCCAGGACGCAAATGCGGTGCCACCGCCTCCATCGTGCCGACGATGAATGAAAGATCGGGCTCTCGATGCTTGCTGAGCGGTGTCGGTACGCAAATGATAATGGTATCGGTATCCGCAATGCGTGCAAAATCGACTGTGGCCTCAAACCCGGCGCTCACCATAGTTGCGACTGCTTCACCGGTAATGTGTTTGATTGGACTGGAACCGGCGTTGAGTGAAGACACTCGATCGCCATCGATGTCGAAGCCCAGCACCCGAAATCCGACCGAACTGAACCGCAATGCCAAAGGTATGCCGACATACCCAAGGCCGACTATTCCAACAACCGCGGTTTTGTCGGAAAGCTTTTGTGCGAGGTTTACGTTGGGCATTTCGCTCTGCTCGTTCATTGTTTGATCGCGCCGATCAATGTTTCGATCACGTAATCCTGTGCCTCAGGTTCCAGGTAAGGATGCATTGGCAAGCTCAATACGCGATGGGCCAGATCCTCGCTCACTTTCAAGCCCATTGGATCCTGTGGGAACCGTTCATACGCTTTTAACGTGTGCAACGGCGTCGGATAATAAACCATTGTTGGTATGCTGGCGGACTGCGCTGCTGCCTTTACCTGGTCCCGCTGCTGCGCGTCGTTCAAGGTCAACGTGTATTGCGCCCAGACGCTCACATAACCTTCGGGAACAAAAGGGACATTCACCTGATCCGCCAATGCGTCGGTGTAACGTCGAGCAACCTTCTGCCGAGTCTCAATTTCAGATTCGTAGATGGCGATTTTTTCAAGCAAAATGGCCGCCTGCAACGTATCGAGCCGACTGTTCAGTCCCACGCGATCATTGGAATACTTGTCGGCCCCTTTGCCATGAACGCGGAATGAGTCAACGAGCGCAGCGATCTCGTCGTCGTCAGTGAAGACTGCCCCCCCGTCCCCGTAGCACCCGAGCGGTTTTGCAGGAAAAAACGAGGTGGTTGTGATGTCACAGAGTGAGCCAGTCCGACGCCCTTTGTAAGTTGCGGCAAATCCTTGGGCGCTATCGCCAATCACCTTCATTGCATTCTCGTGCGCAATGGCATTGAGGGTATCATAGTCAGCCGGCAAGCCGAACAAATCGACAGGGACAACGCAGTATGGGCGCAGCCCCTCATCCTTGGCGTGGGCAATCGCACGCTTGAGGCTGTCGGAATCCATATTGAAAGTGCGTTCGTCCACATCAACAAACACAGGCGTAGCGCCGACCAGCGGAACAACTTCCGCGGTGGCGGCAAACGTAAACGCAGGGACAAACACAGCATCGCCAGGGCCTGCTCCAAGTGCCATAAGCGCGAGCTGAAGTGCATCGGTGCCATTGGCGCAACCGAGAGCGTGCTGGGCGCCACACAATGCGGCCGCTTGCTTTTCGAACGCCTTAACCTCCGGGCCCATGATATAGGCTCCGTGGTCGAGAACCCTGGAAACGGCCTGTTCGATTTTGGGCCTCAAGCGAGCCTGCTGGGCTGCGAGGTCGATGAATGGAATGTTCATGAAGTCAGATTCCGTTTTTACGTGGCGCGCGTATCGTGCGCAGCCAGTGGCTACGACCAGATAGGACAGGGGCCTATGGCACATTTAAGACGCTACAGGCAACTAATTGCCTTTTCTCACCCGGATTCGGCCCAACGGCCTAGTATCCGGCAAATGCTCCAACCGAAAGACTGCCGATCCAAAAATTGGATCGAACTGTCTCGGATGGCAAAGCTAGCATTGACACATGGCCTGTGAATTGGAGGGGCGTACGACGGATGACCGCAAACGCGAAACGATTTCGTTTTTCAGGTGCGCCCGATGGATCATGCCAACTCGTGGATGAGTTACAATGAGTTGTCCACAACTCTTTCTGGATGTCGCATGAATTTTCTCATCAACTTCAATGATTTACAGACGGTCCGTTGAGCGATAATGCCGCTCGTTCCGATCAATCCCATAGGTTCATTTCTACATTTTCGACGTACCGTGCAACGACGGCCATGCTTTTCCAGCCGCCCGCCGACATGATCGGCAATATCCCCACGCCCCTTTTCGTCAGCGATTGCGCCGCACCGACACGAAGCGAATGGCCTGTCACTCGATTTGCCTCCTCCTCGTCAAAGTCGGCTTGGCGCGCGAGGTCCTTTAGGATCCGCCCAACGCTGGCTGCGCACAGCGAACGATTACCCGGGGACGATCTGTACACCGGGCGCAGAAGCGGACCATTCGTCAGGCCTGTCTGCTCGAGCCAGAAGTCGATCAACCTACTCGCATTGGAGGATAGATGCGCCGTACGACCAAGCCCCTCTTGGTCGTTTTTTGCGCGCCGCACCAGCACTGAATACGTACCGTTTCCGTTTCTCGTCAGATCCTGCACCCGGATGGCCACGAGTTCCGAACGCCGGCAAAGCGTATCGAAACCAACCGCTAGGAGCAGCCGGTCGCGCAGGCCGCGCGGGTCATCTCGGCAAACAGCAAGCATGCGATCGCGCCGCTCTGCTGTCACACCGAGCGCCTGTCGCGGCCGACCCGGCTTTGACCGCTTCGCTCTCCGCACTGCCAGCAAAACGGTTTCATCATCGGTGATACCGCGATGACCGGCGAGGTGATGCAATTTGCGGATCGCGCACAGGCGACGCTTCACCGTCGAGACTTTCAGATCCACAGCGATCTCGTCGATGTATCGTGCTACCGTTTCTGGCGTGGCCGGCAGACACTTGAAGCGCTTCTTCCGGCACCATCCAGCAAACCGCGCAAAATCATTGCTGTAACTGTCGATCGTCTTTTGCGCGTATGCCCCCTCAAGGCGCGTGATATGGTTTCGCCAAGAGTTCATGACCGGTTCCTCGAAGGAAGTGGGTCGCCCGTGATGGGACACACCGCGCGACGCCCTCTGCCCGACACAATCTGGGTGACCTGATGGGGCATCAGAACCCGGGACTTAACCAAAGCTTTGGCCACGGCAAGGACATCCTTGCGCCGGCCAAGCACAATGTCTTCTGCGCGTTTTGCAAGCTGTTCGAGCAGCTGTTCCGCACGCGGGTTGGCCTCCGATGCCACCACACCGTGGCCGGTGCGCAAACTTCCATAGAGACCATAGCGATTGATCGCGTCATCGATCAGAGAATTGGCCAATTCCAGATCGCTGGCCGCGCCGGCATTTGCACCGCCGCCCAGTACGACATCTGCTGCCCGCCCGCCCAAAAAGGCAGTCGCCAGCGTTTCCACGTCATCCCGCGTCATGAGCATCTCACGCACGTTCATCGACACCGAGCCCCCGACGCTGCCAACTAAAAGAAGCGAAACTTCCCCAATTGTGACGCCGAGCTCGAGACTGACGATTGCGTGACCGGCTTCGTGCAGCGCAATCTCCCAAAGCATGTCTTTCGAGCGATGTTCAGGCGCGATCAACGCCATCACATCTGAAACGTCGAGGTCGCGCGAATTCAGGACAGCATTGGATTTGGCAGCATTGGCCCAGCTTTCAATCTGCGCCGGCGTCGCCCCGTTTGCCAATCTCGCAAGCGTATTCATCTCCTCGTCATCAAGATGATCGTTGAGAAACATCGCGAACATCTCGGCGCGTTCCTGCAGATTTGGTGTCGTAAAACTGACCCGCGTCTCCAGCCGGCCAGGCCGAATAAGCGCAGCATCGAGCCGTCTGAAATGATTTGTCGCCCCGATCAGAAGGATCGGCCTGTTCGCATGACGGCATTTGTCGATGTCTGTCAGAACGCCCGTAATGATCGGCGTCCACCAAGATGCGTCACGCGCATCCATCGTGGTTCTATTGGGCAAACTGTCAATCTCGTCGATGAACCCGACGACCGGCCGGCGCGACGTCAGCACCTTTTCAAAAAACTGCCGCGAGGCTTTGGAGACACCGCCGAGATTGCCGTCAGAACTGTCAAACCACTCCTGAATTGATGTCGACACAAACTCCCACCCCTCAGCCAACGCAAGCGCGGCAGCGAGCGTCGTCTTTCCACCGCCCGGAATGCCCTCGAATAGCGCAAAAGGAAGATTTTTGGGTTCGAGTTCACTCTGCATGACGGCTTGCATTGTCGCGCGCGTGGCGTTCGTCCATGCCTCGACCTGGCGAACGAGAATCATCTCGTCGAGACTTGGGACCCCAACGTTTGACGTGGGGACGCGCCGCGCTTCGGAACAGCGCGCCAACACCTTCCGGCACTCACCGCCCGTCATGCCGGGCCGAATGCTCGCCTGGAAATCGGCAATATCCAGCCCCGACACATCCGCCTGGGTCAACGCGCGAACGCGATGACCTGTGACTTTGCGGATGAGATTGCGCACTTGGCTTACGCTGAGTTCCGGGATCACAACTTTGACGTCGGCCGCTGCGAGAATGACCGGAGACAAAAGACCGGTCGGATCCTGCGTGATCACGATGACAGGTTCGCCTTTTTCAAGATGATCGAGGACACTCTCGCCCCCTGCCACCATTTTGCCGAGCACCTTCTTTTTTTCCGTGACAGTCTCGATCGTAGCCCTGGTGGGGCGCTCACGCAGACAGTTGTAGACATCATCGGCCATCCCGGCGCTGAATGTCTCGATCAGGACAAGATGCGGACCGCCATTGATCTTTTTCCAGTCGGCGGCTGTCAGGGCGTCATCGAGCGCGATATGGGCCAGGTGCTCGGTCACCGAAAGTACTTTCGCCTCGTGCGTACGATCCTGGTCACCGTCGAGGCTATCAAGCCGGAACGATGAGGCGGAATCCGTCACCTTCGAAAAGCGGTTCTTTGTCATTGTCCGGCCTCCGTGCCACAGATTGCGTTCAGAAGCTGACGATCGAGCCATTCCACCGTCATCAGCGCCGCTTCGCTGCCATTTGCAGCGTGCTGCCGCAGTGCATCGCGCACCGTAGCCGGCACCCCGGTGTGGGTAACGGCGTTCATCGCGCCATAGCGCACCCCGAGCGCTACCGCGACCGCAGGGTCGATGTGCATCTCGGCGCTGGCGGTAAAGGTGCCCATAGACACCGATCCGGCAATGTCAGCCTGTGGCTGAGCACCATCGCTGGATGTGGCGCGCCGCTCGAATTTGAGGACCGCACTCATACCCGCGGCCCTCCGACTGCGACGCGGGGCTCGGCACGCGTTCGGATTTTAAACGGCGCATACAAAGGCGCGTGAAAATGCTGCGCATTTCGCGCAATCGCGAATGGCGCATGGAGCGGCGTCTTGAACCGGTCAATTGAACTCACGGGCCGGACCGATGTCCGATTGCGATCACTATAGCGGGCCGCGATCGTATCGGCAGCAATATCGAATGCGGCCCGGAAGTAACGCATGTCACGGGGAAAATCGGGCTCGTCGATCGCCTCGCCAAAGCCCTCGAAATCGAGAACGTCTGCATGGTTTGACGTGCCCGTCGCGTCAACAATCGCGACAAAGACCTGGCCAAGATCGACCGCAAAGCCGTTCTGGCGCAGCACGGATTCAGCAACCATGGCGCTGGCTTTGAGCCGCGTCATCACATCCTGCAGCAGCGCGTTGCTGCAATTGCTTGCATCGCGCTTGATCTCGGCAATGACCAACTCGCCAAACTCGGTGACGGCGATCAGATCGGGGCGATATTTGGCCGCGTGCCTGTCCCCACGGCAAACATTGAACTGGCGGGGTGCCTCGTCGGAGTGGGCATGGCGCAGCGCTGCCTGGGGCAGGGGAAACCGAATGCCCCGTGGCAGCACCACAAAAGTACCAGTGGCCCCGAGCACGGCGCGGGCGGCATGTTCGAGCGCCAGCCCCTCGTGCACAGCACATGAGTGCTTGAGGCTTCCAATGGTTTTGGCACGGTCAGCGGCCGCGCCGTGCGCAAGATCGAACTTGCCGGAAACGCTCTTGAGCGCATCGGCAATGATGGTCTCGAACTGCGCGCGCAGCGCCGGGGCCGGCGCATCGGCCAGCGAGGAGATGTAAGTCATGATGAATGTCTTTCGAATTGTCTGAGTATGGGCTCGAAAGGCGCCCGACCGGACCGGTTCGGTGCGTTCAGCTCAATCCTCGGCACGCGCACGCATAGAGCGCAACGCAAATGTCGGGATGGGATCGAGGGGTGAATGCGACAGAGATATCCGCCCGGCAGGACGCCTTGCGGATCAGCGCGTTATAGGCGTCGCCAAAGCAACACGCCCGGGATCGTGACAATCACGCTCGGGGACAGACAAATCGAAAAAATGGGATTCCGTCTTAAGACGGGAATTGGTATGGCTCTTCATAGCCCGCAATCCTCTACCACAGGGTTGTGCGGTCAGGCTCACGTTCGGTGTTGACGCACCAGCGTGGGCCGCCCTTTATTCAGGGACGCCGCGTGCGCTCCAAGAGTTCTGGAACGCACCGTAAACATAACGAGTCCAAACCTGGATTCAAGACAATTCGTCTGAAGGGCTGCTTTTATCGAAATTGATGGTTAACGCGGCGTTGCGCCGGGTGGTTGCGGGTTGTGAGTTGACGCCCCAGCCTTGTGGTTTCGCGCAATGGCTGGCGCTCGAAATGTCGGATTGACCGGCTGGAGAGCCCCGGTTTGCTTGAGGATCTGCGATAACGCCACAACTATCGGCAGTGGCCGACTATGTCAGCGTGCACAACTCGACGTCACAATAGAGCAAAAGTGCTCTTAGCTGTCTGAGTGTCGCGCCGTCAGCCTATGCGCCCAATCACCAAGAATAGATACAAGCGCGCGTTGGCGCCAATATCGATAAAACATGTCATTGGTCATGACGTGCCGATATAACCTGGCGTAGCCTGCCTTGGACAATAGGCGCCATGGCTTGTCCGAGCCAGTGAAGTGAAGAATGTGGGGATTAAGAATCTGATGCGCATCGTGGGGATGGGTGACGTTCCACAAGCGGTCCAACTCCAGCCAGTGCCCACGAAGCAGAAGGTTCAATAGATCCTGATCAAAGTATAGACGGGAGAGCACTCCCTTTGTACTTAGCGTTGAAATCTTACCGGCGATGTCCAGAGCCCTCCAGGCGGGAAGGTCAATAAGCAATACGCCCGAGTTGAAATAGGGCTGCGAAGGATCAAACAGGTCTCGATTGTTTCGGACGTCTCGCCCATTGGCCACCCGCATCGCCTGGGGGTCTGTGACCGCTGCCGCAGCCATGTTGCCTAGGGGCATACTAAACAGCGGGTCAAGCGGCGATAAGACGAGCGTGTCCGCGTCAAGGTATAGAACGCGCTCAATGTCCTTTGATAGCAGTTCCGCCAAAAAAATCCGAGCATAGATAATTGGCGGAAAACGTTTGGTGGTTGGAAGGGTTTCGACAAGCTCGGCGAACCGGTCGTGTTCATCGACATTGATCACTTCAATGAAGACACCGAATTCCTGCTTGAGGGTTCTCAGATCCTCGACGAGCATGGGCGGTATGCCCGCCACCACCAGGTGGAAGCGCAGCTTCTCTCGGTGCGTTGCCGTAAGACATATCGACCTGATGACGGTGAACGCCGGCGGCCAGAACACGTCGTTGACGCAGAGCGCGATGTGCTGATCTTGCCCGACGGGGGCGTTCCGGTCACCTGTTTGAGCGGACATGGGCAACATTACGCGCGTATCCAACAACATAGGCCGTTAGAAATGCGAAAAGGGTGAGTTGAAGAGCCTGTCCAAGAAGCCTGCTGGTCAGGCCAAACACGAAAAACGACACGGCCAGCATAATGGCCAGATACATTCTGGTCAGAAAATACTGGTCCCGGGAAAACGACACTACCCCTGCAATGGGGGCCAAAAGGATTAGCATATAGGCCATTACGCCCGGGATGCCCGCGCCCACGGCAAAATCGAGCGGCTCATTGTGCAGATAGTCGAACCCTTCGGCGCGCGAAAAGAGCCAGTCGCCCATATGGGGATGGGTGGCAGAAATAATGCTTCCCCATCCGTGACCAAACCATGGAGCATCTTTGAAGGCTTCAAAACCAGCTCCTAATAGCCCGAGCCGGATGTTTGTTGAATTGTCTTCCGTATCCCAGTGAAACAAGGCGTCAGGAATGACGGTGACCATGTTTTGCACCCTGGCCAGCTGCCCTGGCGCGAGCGCTTCCAGTGCCGCAAAACCGACGATGGTCACCACGGCGATGGCAATCGTCAAAAAAAGCGCAAGCCGTTTGGAATGGAAATTCAGAACGATCAGAAACACGGGCAGGACGGCTGCGACCGCCAGGAGCGGACCTCTGGATGCGGCGAGAACGCAAGCAAACACCGCGCATCCGAGCGGAACGAGGAAAATGGCTGCGAACCGCTCGCGAACTAGCAAAACCCCCGCAAGGGAAAATAGCCCTAAAGTGATCGAAACGTTGGAGAAGTGAATCGCGTTAATGATGTGGCTTCCCGCCCTCCCCTGATCAAGAACGTAGATCTGAAAGCCGGCAATTGCTGCGGCTAACACCGCACCGCACCCTGCGAGGATTGCTATCCTTGTAAAATCAGCAGACGGCTTTTTGCCAAGTAGTTGCAGCACAGGAAGGGCCAAAAGCAGCGGTATGAAGTTGAGGGCAAACCGGATATCGCCGGGAACTTGTGCGGACACGATGAACGCGATTGCCATCAGGCAAAACGCGGCAATAAACATTAAGGACACGATGTCGGGTTTCGCCGGATTTTTCACGGCGCGCGCAAGAAATCCAACCCCTAGGATCGCGGCCAACCCCAGAATGAGCGCCGTTCCGATATCCCCAAGGGCCGGCGGCAGGACGAAGACCAACAGCGCGAGAAGCGCGAAGATCCCTGCCTGCATACGGGACCACACTGAAGGGGTCGCTGTGCTCGTTCGAAGATCAGACATCGGCAACATCGATCGAAAGTGTTTTGGCGAGATCGGCGAGCGCGCTCCCAGGTTCTGGAGCCGGGGGCGTCGACAGCCGGGACCGCTCCGTTAACGCCATGCGCCACAGGTGAACGCCCAGCGTCCCTTCGGTTGTGAAATCGTCCAGCCGTGTCCCCGGTGTCATCAAACGCGGGGCTTGGGTATAGGGCAGCGGATAAAATGCCGTTCGGGGGAGCGCCTCTTTGTCCAACCCGAGCTTGCGCGCGAAGTAGGTCAAAGGGAAAGGGCCAGTCGCTCCGAACTGCATATGCGCCAACCCAATCTTTTCCCCCATCATGCGACGCAAGAAGACCTCCGAACGCCTATACCAGGGTAACCATACCGGATCGCGATCGCGGCCATCATCCTCAAACAGGTCCAGCAAGGTCACGAGCAAGGGGCTGTCGGGAGGCAGGCGCAAGACGGCATTGTTGATCTGGCCGGCATGGGTGCCCTTGCCGGGGTCGAACTCCATGCCGAACACATGCGGTGGCAAATCCCGAAACGGTTTTACGCAAACCATATCGCAATCGACCCAGATGCCGACCGCACGCGCCATCAGCATCAAACGGAAATAATCGGCAAAAACCGCCGGGGAGCGGTTGCCCTTGTAAAAGAACATTTCGTCTCGGGGAATGATGGTCGCCGCATCGACCCAAGTGCAGCCTTGGGGAAGGTTTGCGGGCTCGTCATAACTATAGAGCCAAAAGTCGTGTCCTTGAGCAATAAACGAGGCAATCGATGTGCGCTCGAGCCAGGAGAGCGGGCCAAACCAAAATGAGCAGACGACGGAAAGGGAAGGCGAGTTCTGGCTGCTGCTCGGCACCTGAGCGTCCATGGTTTTGATGTTCACAATGATTGCGCCGGGGATTACCAGCAAAGAGCGCCCTGCACTACCCCCATAGGTGTGCAATATAAAACAAAACGTCCGCTAGCCGTTGGCCCGGCTGTGACTGCGCATCTCGTGCCGGAATGTGCTTTCTGTAAGGTTCAAGAACCGGCGGGGTATCACAACTCCCTCAGTTCTAGTGCTTTGATGTCTGGGGACGCTGGCGGCGCAGCGAAAACCCGTTGCGAATGCGCTCGGGTCTGGCGCGGGAAACCGGATCGTCTCTGGCCGCTTACGCCGTCCATCGTGCCATTGGCCAGCAGCCCGGCTCCGGGGACGGCACCTTCAGGCGGTTCCGGGGCTTGCCGATTTCACCGGGCGTTAAAGGTAGCGCGATATTGGGTCGCCACCCAGCGCGATCAAACGTAGACTATAGCGCCCGGGACAAGCGGGTGGAGATCAAGAAGACCATTATCGAGGCGTGGGTTCGTTTCCAAGCCAATGCAGATGGAAATCCAAGGGTATCAAGCTTCAACTCTCCCTTTTGTGGTGCGCCGGGAGCGTAACGCTGTCCTGAAGCAGCTTCACCTTCGGACATCCGAAGGTGAAGTGCTCGATCGGCCTGGCTGCGTTGATCGATCGAAAGACGCTCAAGTCAAGCTTCAAGCCGATAGCCGCCCGCGCTACGCTCGCGGAGCATAGCCGCAGCGTGTTGCTGTGCGATTTTATGCAGCGACGACGGAGAAGTGGATGTGTCGATCACGCCTGTGGTGGCGCTAATCGAGATGGACGCGCCAGGGAGACGAAGGGACGCGCGGTAGTCGACGCGACGGTCTTCCCCGCGATATTGGACTTCAAGAATGCGAATTCTTGACATGGCTGGCCTCCAGGCTAGCCATCAGATCAGCCATATGCTCCGGCATCAACGGGGTTACGCAATGTTGAACGTGGCCGCGCTTTCCGCTGTATTTGGTTGGCCAAAGAAAAAGAGGCCCGGCAGGAGCCGAGCCTCATCCCCCAAAATAGCCCCGTGCAAGAGGTAACGATTGGGCCCTAGAAGTGGAAGTTCACGCCGAGCTTGACCGAATGGAAGCGAATTCCGGCATCTGTCGAGGCACCGAAGCCAGCCGTTGGATAGGTCTGGATGCCAAGGTCAGTGTAAAGGTATTCGCCCTTGATGCTCATGGAGTCAGAAGCAGCGACTTCGACACCCGCACCAGCGGTCCAGCCGACGTGGAAGTTGGTGTCGCGGTCAAAGCCGGCATCGGTATCGTCGATATACCCTTGGCCATAAGCCAGACCGGCTGTCACGTAGGGCAGGATGCCGTCCATATCCACGCCGAGACGACCTCTTAAGGTGCCGAAATAGTCAAGACCGGCAATCACGTCGTTGCCGCCGCCATCAACGATGGTCTGCGACATTCCAGAAAGGGCGATGTCGGTTTCGATGCCGAAGACAAACGAGTCCTGCTGCATGTTGTAGCCAGCCTGGACGCCGCCAAAGATGCCGTCGATTGCATCATAGTCAGTGCCAGCAAATCCTATGACGCCGCCGGCATCATAAGCTTCGCCCCAACCATAGCCGACATGGCCACCGGCGTAAAAACCGTCCCAGATCGTTGAGCTGTCAACGACCGGGACTGTGGGAACGGGTGTAGGCATAATAGGATCGGCCGCCAGGGCCGGGGATACAAATGCTGCAACTGCAGCACTAGCCAATAAAATCCGTTTCATATGCGAGACCTCCAGGTAAACGCGATTTGTAACTTGCCTGATTTACAACAACTTGTCACCAAGACTCCGACTTATTTGCTATATCGTGTGCCTAATCGGCAACAACATCTGCCCAAGCCCTTACAGTTGAGGAAAATATTTGGAGGGAACCACGTATGGACCCAACAGATATGCAGGAGGCGCTGCGAAGGACCTCTGCCAGCCCCGCGGCGCTTGCGCGACCGTGATGCCGGTCACCGGCGCGAACGCCCGAGATCGGTTCGCGTGTCAAATTCGGGCGCCCCAGAGCCCCGGTTTTCGGGCAAATGTGCGATAACGCAAGCAAGGCGGAAGTCACAATCGCTGAAGATCATTTACCGTATAAGTTCGATGGGCCCATCATATCGTGCCACCTGGGCATCAGCGGTAACAAGGGTCACGCCCTCGGCCTTTGCCTGCGCAACGAGCATGCGGTCAAACGGATCCTTGTGGATCAGGGGAAGTTCGCCCGCGATAAGTGCGTGTCCGCTGTCGATGCACAGCTCATGATATCCGTTTTCATTCATCCCCGTGCGCCAGACGCGAGGGTCAATTTGAAGATCGTCTCGACCAAGCCGCGCCTTGATCGCCACCTCCCAGATGCTGGCCGAGGAATAAAGCGGGGTCACAGAATAATCCTCAAGCATCTCCAGGGCCTTTTGAGGGAGTTTTTCCGGCGATGTGGCAGCCCATAGCAGCAGATGGGTATCAAAGAGCAGCCTCATGCAGATCCGCCAAACAACTCCTGGATCTCGTCTTTGCCTATTGCGTCGAAATCGTCTGGCACACTGAAATGGTCTTTTAGAAAACCGATTCGGCGCGGCGGCCCCTTGCTTATCGGCTCGATCGGCACGACACGAACCAACGGCTTGCCCGCTTTGGCAATAATAAACGACTCTCCGGCCGCAGCGCGTTCGAGCAGCCGCGAAAGATGGGTCTTGGCCTCGTGAATGTTGACCGTCTTCATAAACAGTCCTCCGCAAAACTTAGTTTGATTAACTTAGTCCACCTTTATGTTTTGTCAATGACGGCCCGGATGCCACCTTTGCCCACCCATACCGAAAACGGACGCCCGGCAAGGACGCGGATTTTGCATCCGCGAAGTCCCGGAAACAGGAGAAATGTGCGACAACGTCGATCCTCGATCGTGCGGCGTGAGCCCAAAGGCGCATTTTTCAGCTGCCATTCTGGTTTGGCGGCATCATCGTGGTGGGCAATACGGGGACAGGGAGGCCTGCGCGCGTCCTGATCCAATCCGCGATTTTTGTCGACTGGGCGTTGTCGACATAAATATTGAGCGTTGTCCCGGCCATTGTTACGGCAACAACTTATGCGGCCCATGGATTAAGGAGATGTGCGCCCGTTCCTTCAAAATCGGCTGTGTTCCGCGTCACCAAGGTCATGCCATGGACGAGTGCAGTCGCTGCGATCAGACCATCCCGGTAGGGACGGGGATCCGGCACGTGGAGCGCAGCGCTACGCCGTGCGACGGACACATCAATGGGCAAGATTTTATTGTTAAAGGCTGGCAGCACATGGTGATCAAACCACTGCCGCAACAGCAAAGCTTGCGCTGTATCTCTTCGGCTCAGCTGACGAATGCCGATCTCGATCTCCTGGATGACGATGACCGAGAGGTAAAGGCTTGATCCCGCTACCTCCTGGCTCCACCGGGTCACCTTGGCATCAGCCTTGCCCGAGCGGACCTTGCGCAGTTCAGAGAGAACGTTGGTATCGAGCAAAAACATCAGATGAGGTCAATTTGTCCCGGCCTTTCCCGGGACGCCTCGAAATCGATCTCGATATCCTCAATGCCCTCGGGGAGCCCAACTGCCTCGACGACAGAGGTTGTCTGGCCTGTGATTTTCTGGAAGTCCTCGAAGGACAAAAGAACGTGGGCAGGCTGGCCGCGATCTGTGATGATGACCGGTCCCTCCATGG
>TARA_R110002051_G_scaffold145817_1_pt1 | contig 27324 bp, 28 predicted proteins | sample TARA_R110002051 | Tara Oceans TARA_R110002051 (sample SAMEA4397023) | marine metagenome | biome: Polar Biome; feature: [MES] marine water layer (ENVO:01000295) within the mesopelagic zone...; material: water (ENVO:00002006), including particulate matter (ENVO:01000060) such...
TGCTTAAAATTCAGATATTCCAATAAAAATATGAATTTTTAACAAGCTCCTAAATACAGTTTTATAATCATAAAAAAGCTATCCAACTATATTAATAATTTTACCAGGAACTATAATTACTTTTTTAGGAGTTCTCCCTGCTAACTGCTCTTTTGTTTTTTCATGCGACATTACCGCTTCTTCAATTTGGTCTTTAGAAAAATCCATCGGAAGCTCTAACTTAAAACGCATTTTTCCGTTGAAAGATACTGGATATTCTTTACTACTTTCTACCAAATACTTGGCTTCAAACTTCGGAAAAGGTGCTGTAGAAATAGATTCTGAATGTCCTAATTTACTCCATAATTCTTCGGCGATATGCGGAGCATAAGGAGACACTAAAACAATTAAGCTTTCTAAAATTTTTCTATTGTTACATTTTTGAGCAGACAATTCGTTTACCGCAATCATAAAAGTAGAAACCGAGGTGTTAAAAGAAAAATTCTCAATATCTTCTTCTACCTTTTTAATGGTTTTGTGTAATGTCTTTAAAGAATCTTTGGAAGCTTCAGTATCGGTAACTTTGACGTCCTTATCATCCACATACAAACGCCATAATTTTTTAAGAAAACCATGCGTTCCAGTAATTCCTGCCGTATTCCAAGGTTTGGATTGCTCTAACGGACCTAAAAACATCTCATACAAACGCAGACTATCGGCACCGTACTCTTCACAAATACTATCGGGACTCACCACATTGTATTTGGATTTGGACATTTTTTCTACTTCGCGACCAACGATATACTTTCCGTCTTCTAAAATAAACTCAGCATCTTTATATTCTTCTCTCCAATTTTTAAAAGCCTCAATATCTAACGCATCAGATGCATTGACAAAAGAAACATCTACATGCAATGGCTGAATAGATCTAGATCTAATATAAAGTTTTAATCTTCTATTATACTTTTGAAAATCTTCTATAATCTCTTCTTTTAAAAGAGGGAAAATAGCTTTTTCTAATTCCAAATTTAAATCAGGAGCAATTGCATCAATCCTAAGCTTGGAAAAATCATTACTTTCTTTAAGTAAACTTTTAATTTTGTTGTAAGATATAAAAAACCAATTTGAATTCTCTTCTTTAAAAACTGATCCTATTTTTTTTAACCAATTAATATCCCATCCATAATCTTCAGCATCAATTGCTACATTCATCCTATAAACAAAAGCACTTGTCCCCGTAATCATCCCTTGGTTGATGAGTTTTTTAGCAAATTCATTTTTAGGCACTACCCCTTTATCAAACAAGAATTTCTGCCAGAAACGCGCATATAATAAATGGCCAGTTGCGTGCTCGCTACCACCAATATATAAGTCTACATCTTGCCAATAATCAATGGCTTCTTTTGAGAAAATTTCATTCTCATTATTCGGATCCATGTAACGGTTAAAGTAGAAACTACTGCCTGCCCAACCGGGCATGGTATTCAACTCTAGCGGCCACACGGTGGTATTATTTATCTTACTGTTATTTACTACTTTATTAGTAACCGTATCCCAAGCCCAAACGGTAGCGTTACCTAATGGAGGCTCACCTGTTTCGGTTGGTAAATATTTTTCTACTTCTGGCAATGCAATGGGTAAATGCTTGACATCTATCATTTGTGGCATTCCATCTACATAATACACAGGGAAAGGCTCTCCCCAATACCGTTGCCGACTAAAAACAGCATCGCGTAAGCGGTAATTGATTTTTCCTTGCCCTTGTCCTATTTTTTCTAGTTCGTAAATGGCTAATTTCATCGCTTTCTTGTACGGTAATCCGTTTAAGAAATCAGAATTTGCAATTACGGTTTTATCTTTATCAGCAAATGCTTCTTCAGAAATATCTACCCCTTCAAAAATATTAGGGATTGCAATATTAAAATGCTTCGCGAAATCATAATCGCGCTGATCACCACAAGGTACAGCCATTACAGCTCCTGTTCCATACCCTGCTAATACATAATCTCCAATCCAAATTGGAATTGGTTCTTTGGTAAAAGGATGTTCTGCATAGGCACCTGTAAAAACACCAGAGATAGTTTTCACATCTGCCATTCGCTCTCGTTCAGATCGTTTTGCTGTAGCTTCAATATAAGCCTCAACAGCTTCTTTTTGTTCAGCAGTAGTGATTTCAGAAACCAACTCATGTTCTGGCGCTAAAGTCATAAAACTTACTCCGAAAATAGTATCAGGCCTTGTCGTAAAAACATCAATCCCCCTAGCCCCCGAAGGGGCGACTTCTTCTCTATTCAAAAGCTCCTCGCCAATAGCTGATACAACAGCATCTACATCTCCTAGTACTTGTTCATTATTAAAACGAATAACTTTAAATCCTCTTGAATTTAAAATTTCTGTACGTGCGTTATCCTGCTCATGTTGTAGTTCGTGAATGGCACCATCAACTTCTACAACAAGCTTTTTCGAAAGACAAACAAAATCTACGATAAAATCAGCTATTAAATGTTGCCTTCTAAATTTAACTCCTAAATTCTTTCCTTTCAAACTTTCCCAAAGCGCAGCTTCAGCCTTTGTAGGATTACTGCGCATCTCTTTAGCTCTTTCTAACAGTAAATGCGAATTGTTTCCACCTGTCATATAACCAAACGGCGTTCCACCTCCCTCGGAGGGGGCTAGGGGGAGGATCTTAAAGGTGACACTTGCTCCTTGAGAACGACCTATCCAATTTGTTTGTGAATCTTTTAGTGGTTGCGGCCAATCTACCGTCGCTAAGTCATCTAACAAACGTTGTGCGTATGCAGAAATTCGCATACTCCATTGGGTCATCTTTTTACGAATAACTGGGTGACCACCACGTTCTGATACCCCGTTTACAATTTCATCATTGGCCAAAACAGTACCTAAAGCAGGACACCAGTTAACTTCAGTTTCTGCTAAATAGGTTAATCTATAGTGTAAAAGCAGTTCTTGCTGTTTTTTAGTATCATAAGCGTTCCACTCATCAGCAGAAAAAACTGGAATAGCTTCATCAGCAACTGCATTTACAGTCGCATTTCCTTCTTTTTCAAAAAGCGAAATTAATGTAGCAATGTCTTCAGCCTTATGGCTCTCATTATTATACCAAGAGTTGAACAACTGAATAAAAATCCATTGTGTCCATTTATAATAATCAGGATTAGACGTACGAACTTCACGACTCCAATCAAAAGAAAAACCAATTTTATCTAATTGCTCTCGATATCTAGCAATATTAGTTTCTGTAGTAATCGCAGGATGTTGACCAGTTTGTATAGCATATTGTTCGGCAGGTAATCCAAAAGAATCATACCCCATCGGGTGCAATACATTAAACCCTTTATGCCTTTTATATCGTGCATAAATATCACTCGCAATATATCCTAACGGATGTCCAACATGTAACCCTGCCCCTGAAGGATACGGAAACATATCTAACACATAAAATTTTTCTTTTTCAGAATTATTTATTGCTTTAAAGGTTTGGTTATCTGCCCAATATTTTTGCCATTTGGCTTCAATTTCTGTGAAATTGTAATTCATCATCGCTTTTTTCTAGATACTAAAAGTAATCATTAGACTATCTCCGTTTTTTAAAAATGACATAAGTTTGATAGTCTTTTTGGCAAAAATAGGTTTATTATAGGAAAGGTGAAAAGATAATATCATCAACCTTAAATTGACCTTCAGCATAGGAAAATGAAACATAATCGAAAAAATAATTTGAAGAATACTCAAAATACATATCTTTAAAACGTGAAGTCACTATTTGAAAATGCGTATTTAGGTTTATTTATACTTTTTGGATTATATAGTCAAAATTCCGCGGCCCAGTTAGGGTTTTGCAATGGTAATTCTGGAGATCCTATTTTCACCGAAACCTTTGGAACAGGAACAACGGCTGGTCCTGCTTTAGCCGCTGGAATAACATCGTATTCCTTTACAAGTGGTAGGCCAGAAGATGGCAGCTATACCATTGCTAATTCTACAACTTTTTTTAGTTGGCATGAAGCAAATGACCATACGCCTGGTGATACTAATGGAAAAAGTTTTATCGTAAATGCTAGTTATACACCTGGTGAATTTTATAGAAGGGCCGTAAACGGACTTTGTGAAAATACCTCCTATGAATTTTCTTCATGGCTAGTTAATTTACTCAAAATAGGTGATTGTGGAGGTAATGGAATTCCTATTAATGTAAAATTTCAAATTTGGGATGCTACAGATAGTAATTTATTAGCAAGCGGAGACACAGGGAATATTCCCAATAGATCAAGTCCAGTTTGGGAACAATATGGTCTTGTTTTTCAAACCTTACCAGGCCAAACCTCTGTTATTCTTAAAATGCTAAACAATGGAGCTGGCGGTTGCGGTAACGATCTAGCGATTGATGATATTGTTTTTAGAACTTGTGGAGACAACATCGCTATTACTGACACACAAGACGAGAATCACATTGAGGCATGTGAAGCCAACGGACCTCTTGTTGCAGAATTAAAGGCTGAACCCGATTTTTCAATTTACAATTCGCATGCGTATCAATGGCAAGACAGCCCTGACGGTATAAACTGGACAGATATTCTTGGAGAAACCAGCCAAACGTATACAACACCTTCTTTATCAACATCTACTTTTTACAGAGTAAAAGTGGCCGAAGATCCCATTAATTTAGCAAATCAGCTTTGTAGTTCTGTTTCTGAAATATTTGATATTCTTATCATTCCACAACCTAGCAACCCTATAAGTAATGGCGATGTTGAAGCCTGCGTAAATGAACCCAAAATTGTAAGTGTAAGCGTTCCCATAAACACCACGGTAAACTGGTATGACGCTCCTTCAGGCGGTCAATTATTACAAGAGCATAACAGCACCTACAATCCAACAACACCAGGAACTTATTATGCAGAAGCGCGAAGTGTTTTAGGAGATTGCCCGTCCAATGGCAGAACACCTGTCACCATTCAATTTATAGATTTACCAGTAGTTACAGATGAAAATTTAACCTTTTGTGAGAATACAACCATAAATTTATCTGCAAATGTTCAAAACGTAAGTTATTTATGGAATACAGGTGAAACGACAGAAACTATAACTGTTTCTAATGAAGGCACGTATACCGTAACGGTTACAAACAGCAGTAATTGTTCGAGCATTAAAACCATTACCCTTACACAAATTGATCTTCCGATAATTAAAAGTGTAGTTTCTAATGACTATTCCATTATTGTAACCACCGAAAATGAGGGAGATTTTGAATTTTCTATTGATGCCATAAATTATCAAGACAATCCTATTTTTGAAAATATTGAAGGTGGATTGTATCCCGTATCTGTCAGAGAAAAAAATGGTTGCGGTACAGTTAGTTTAGAATTTATTCATTTTATAATACCAAAATTCTTTACTCCAAATGGAGATAATACTAACGACACCTTTATTGTTGGAGGAATAGAATATTATAATTCTTATGAAATTACTATTTATGATCGTTATGGAAAACTCTTAAAAGCCATTACGAATTCTAATTTAGGGTGGAACGGGACATTTAATAATAAAAATCTGCCTGCGGATGATTATTGGTATACTATTAAAGTTGATGGGTCAATTTTAAAAGGTCATTTTGCTTTAAAGCGATAGGTTTTCTCTTTTTTCAAAAAAAAATAGGATAAAAGCATAGCAAACTGTTAACTGTTATTTCAGATTAAATTTACTTTCCTATTTTTACAAAACGTTTTCACTAATTATGAGTAAATCTTTTGAACGCTATCAAAAACGAAAATTAATCTCTAGCTACTTCTCGGTGGTTTTAAGTATTGGGCTGGTACTTTTTCTTTTAGGAATTTTAGGGCTTTTAGTCTTGAATACAAAAAAAATGGCGGATCATTTTAAAGAACAGATTACCATTTCAGTTTTTTTAAAAGATAATGCCAAGCAAGTTGAAGTTGACCAGCTTCAAAAAAGTTTAGTGATGGCTGACTATACAAAAGCAGCTATTTATGTTTCAAAAGAGGAAGCTGCCGAAAAACATAGTGAAGATATTGGTGAAAATTTTCAAGATTTCTTAGGATACAATCCTTTAAAAAACTCAATTGATGTGCAATTAAGAGCAGATTTCGTGACTCCAGAACAGTTAGAAGAAATTGCTGCTGAAATTGCTACAAAAGATTATGTTGAAGAAGTTAGTTATGACAAACCACTAATAGGACTTCTAAATGATAACGTAAAGAGAATAAGCTTCTGGATATTAGTTGCTAGTGGTATTTTTACCTTTATTGCCGTTTTATTAATTAACAGTTCGATTCGATTATCTATCTATTCTAAACGTTTTATTATTAAAACAATGCAAATGGTGGGCGCAACTAAATTGTTTATTCGAAAACCATTTCTTTGGACAAATATTAAACTTGGTATGCTTGGAGCAGTATTAGCAATGATAACGCTAGCAGGTGTTTTATACTATGTTAATGAAAATTTCCCTGAACTTGGGCTAACAGACGACCCATTACTATTAGTGTTTCTTTTTGTAGGCGTTTTTGTTTTAGGGCTTCTTATTTCAATTATTAGCACCTATTTTGCAACACAACGTTTTTTAAATCTTAGAACAGACGAATTATATTATTAAATTTGCAACATGGCGAATAAAAACAACAAAGTAAGACAAGAATCAAAACAAGAATTTATTTTTCAAAAAAAGAACTATCAATTCATGTTTATAGGCTTGGCTTTTATAGCTTTAGGTTTCATACTAATGAGTGGTGGTGGTAGTGATGACCCTAATGTATTTAACGAAGAAATCTATAATTTTAGACGAATTAGATTAGCACCCACTTTAGTGCTTATTGGTTTGGGAATAGAAATTTATGCCATTTTGTTGAACCCAAATAAGAAGGCATAAGTTTTGGATTTACTACAAGCTATTATTCTTGCCGTTATTGAAGGAATAACCGAATACTTGCCGGTGTCTTCTACTGGTCATATGATTATTGCCTCTTCTTTTTTCGGAATCGCACAAGAAGATTTTACAAAATTATTTACTATAGTCATTCAGTTAGGCACTATCCTTTCTGTAGTTGTACTATATTTTAAACGTTTTTTTCAAAGTGTCGATTTTTATTTGAAACTTTTAGTTGCTTTTATTCCAGCAGTTATTTTAGGTCTACTTTTGAGTGATGTAATAGATTCACTTTTAGAAAACCCAATTACAGTAGCTATCTCTTTAGTCATTGGCGGTTTTATTCTTTTAAAGGTTGATGATTGGTTTGGCGATTCAGAAAATACAGAAATTAGTTACGGAACAGCATTAAAAATTGGATTTTTCCAGTGTTTAGCTATGATTCCTGGCGTTTCAAGAAGTGGCGCTAGTATTGTTGGAGGTATGTCACAAAAATTATCAAGAACTGCAGCAGCAGAATTCTCATTCTTTTTGGCAGTTCCAACCATGTTAGGAGCCACATTAAAGAAAAGTTACGATTATTATAAAGCAGGATTTACATTAACAGATGATCAAATAAACTTATTAATCATTGGTAATGTAGTTGGCTTTTTAGTTGCGCTTTTAGCCATTAAAACATTTATAGGATATTTAAGTAGAAACGGATTTAAACTATTCGGTTATTATCGAATAATAGTTGGCCTAGCCCTATTAGCTATCCATTATTTTGTGCACCCATTAACTGTAATTTAGTGACTAAAGACGATTTTTTAGAAGGACAATTACTTTTAATAGATAAGCCATTAGGCTGGTCTTCTTTTCAAGCAGTAAATTCTATAAAATGGAGTATTCGAAAAAAATTTGAGCTCAAAAAAATAAAAGTAGGTCATGCAGGAACTTTAGATCCTTTAGCAACAGGACTACTTTTAATTTGTACTGGAAAATTCACCAAAAAAATTAATGAGCTTCAAGGACAAGCAAAAGAGTACACAGGAATTATTACAGTTGGGGCGACAACACCTTCTTACGATTTAGAAACTGAGGTGAATGAAACTTTCCCAATAAATCATATCACTGAAAATTTAATAAAAGAGACTACAGCCCAATTTATTGGCGAGATAGCACAAGTACCACCTATTTTTTCTGCCTTAAAAAAAGATGGAAAACGTTTATATGAATATGCCCGGGAAGGAAAAGAAGTTGAAATAAAAAAACGCCTTATTACAATTTCTGAATTTGAAATTACACATATAAATAATGTTAATATTTCGTTTCGGGTAGTCTGTAGTAAAGGAACCTATATACGCTCTTTAGCCAATGATTTTGGTAAAGCATTAGGGTCTGGTGGTTATTTATCAGAATTGAGAAGAACCAAAATAGGAGATTATAACGTAAATAATGCTACAACTACAGAAGATTTTAATAAATTGATGAGTTCTTTTTCATAAGAAAACGTATTAAAAAGTCATCTATCGTTACTTTTTGACGATTTTATTAAAATAATTTGCTTAAAAAGTGGTTATAGGATTATGAGTTTAAACCGAAGTCAACTTTCTCTATTAATAACCTTTTTTTCCATGTCTATTATGGTGTTGGTATTATACAACATACATTTAGGAGGCAAGGAAAAAGAAGAGTATGTTATTGAAATGGCAATGTTAGAAGATGACCCGGAAGAAATCACCGAAGAAAAAGAACAAGAATTACAAGAGCAAGCAAAATTAGACGCTATAAAAAGTCATATGGCTTTTAACGAAACTGCTAAAGCAAGTTACGGTAATCCTGAACCGTTAAAAACATTGGATGAATTAATGGAAGAAGTACAGAGTAGTTCTGATAGCGATGAACCTAATGAACTATTAACTTCCAATTCTGGTGAATATGCATCAAGTTTAAAAGAACTTAGAAAAAAGCGTCAAGAAGCAAAAGAACTACTTGGAGAACGTGAAGCTCAAAAAGATGTTCCTACAAACAATTTAGCTAAAAGAAGAACATCTATTTCTTATTCTCTTATAGATAGGACCCATTATAGTTTACCTGTTCCTATTTACACTTGTATTGAAGGAGGCCGAATTGTGGTAAATATTGTTGTTGATGGAGAAGGAAATGTTGTGGAAGCAGAATTTAATAAAAAAAGTTCATCAAATGAAAACGGTTGCTTAATTGAGAATGCTATTAAATACGCATTAAAAGCACGATTTAATACCGCTACAAAAGACACTCAAAAGGGAACAATCACCTATTTATTCCAAGAGAAGGCGCGATAAAAGTTCTTCTACTGTATTTTGACCTTTATCTTTTGTATACCAAAGTTGAAGTTCTTGTTTAAATTCATCAGTTAAATACCCATTTTCTTTTTTATAATCTGCTACCATTTTTGTAGCTATATTTGGTCTAGGTCCCCAATCTGAAAAAACAGTATTTGTTGCATTATCAATCATTATTAATTTTGGAATAGATAAGGTTCCGTTCGTTAAAAAATGATTCATTAACGCTAGATTTTCATCTCTAAGTACCACTTTAAAATTTATATTTGAACTTAATGCTGCTACTTTATTCATAACTGGCATTGTCTGAGCAGCATCGCCACACCAACTTTCAGTAAGTACCAACCATGTAACTTTTTTATCATTTTTTTTTATTTTTGAAACTATGGCATTTGAAAATTTGAGTGTCTTATCTAAACGTTTCATTCGTTTGTCGTTTAGTAAAGTATATTTAGAAAATGCTTCATTTTGAGTAGGACTAGTCGATTTTCCATCTTTAGCAAGTTGCGCTACGAGAATGCGATAATCATCATATGAAATTGCTTTTGATAAACTTTCTTTTAAAACTTGTGTGATTGATTTTTCTTCTAGTATATTCATCATAAATTTATTTACTACAAAAATAAAATGCTTCCAATTTATAAAAACTGAAATAAGTCATATTTGTAGAAAATACTTAAGAAAACTTACAGATGCCTTTTTTTTATCATCCCTCCTCTTGTATCATTAATACTGTTCATAACCACAAATGCAGATGCGTCTATTTTTGATATTTCGATATTCAGTTTTCGAATTTCTAAACGTGTAATTACTGTATAAATAACATCATATTCATTTTGGATTCCTAATTTACCATATCCTCCTTTTGCGCGATAAACAGTTACACCACGACCTAACTTTTCGGTAATCATAATTCTTATTTCTTCACTTTTAGTAGATATAATTGTCACACCATTATATTCTTCTATACCATCAACTACAAAGTCAAGTGTTTTTGATGCTGATAAATATGTCAGCATAGAATATAAAGCTGTTTCAACTGAAAGTAGATATGCTGCCGCCAAGAAAATAACAATGTTGATTAAAATAATAATATCTCCAATTGTTGTTCCAAGCTTTCTACTTAAGTAAATGGCTAAAACTTCAGTACCATCTAATACTCCGCCACCCCTTATAGATAATCCTATCCCAGCACCTAAAAAAAACCCTCCAAAGACAGCAACTAATAATTTATCTTGAGTAATTTCTGGAAAATGTACTGTGCTAAGTACTATAGCTAAACCAAGAATGGCAATTGTAGCTTTTATTGCAAAAGTTTTACCAATTACTTTATAGCCTAAAATTAAGAAAGGAACATTTACTACAAGAATTAATATGGGCAAGGGTAATAAAAAAACTTCTGTTGCTAATAAAGAAATCCCCGTTGCTCCACCATCTATAAAACGGTTTGGCAAGAGAAAACTTTCTAACCCAAAAGCAGCCGAAAAAATTCCTAAACCAATGAAAAAAATATCTTTAAAAAACGACATAAAACTTATTCTTAGTTTTCGAGATCGTTTTAAATAAGCCACTCCGTGGCCCAATATTCTTAACCCTTTTATTTTTTTATTTGGCATAAGCTTATTATAGTCGCTCTGGATTTACTGCTAAGCTATTAAATAATTTTGCTTTCGTTGTAAAGTATTTATTCTGCACTAAATTTTGTTTCAACTTTGATTCTATCAGCTTATTTTCTCTAGAGTTAATTAAAAATAGTGAGCTTTCTCCAAAACTAAACTTTCGTTCCTCTGCTGCCAAAAGAGTTTCGTAATTTTGAACCATTTCATCAATTAAATTATTCTGAGTTTCAAAAGAATCCAATTCGCGATATAGAGAAACTATTTTATTCTTAATTTTAATTTGTTCATTATCTATATCATATTGCGCATCTTGCAATTTAAACTTTGCCAATTTTAAGTCTCCTCGTTCCTTTCTCAAAAACAAAGGTAGCTGAACACTAATACCACCTTTATAATAATCTGTTTGTAAAGAATTTATAAGCTCTGGTGTTTCTGTCAAGAAATTATATTCTAACGCTATTTTTGGTAATAGTTTATTGGCTTTTAAATTTTTATCTACACGCAATCCTTGAAACTTATAATTAAGTGATTTTAGTTTTGGATGATTCTCTATTGTAAAACTATCCAAAGGTATACCTTCTATTTCCAGTGTAATATCAATGTTCTTAAGTACATTTACATCTGGAACTACATTGTCCTGAAGCTCTATAGGTGTATTATCGCTAAGCCATAAAAAATTAGACAATTCTAATGACTTTTGCATAAAAACTACCTTTGCTTGTTCATAGTTAAGTGCTCTATCTTGAACAGTAATTGTCGCCTCCACAGTATCAATAGCGGCAATTTGACCTGAATAAGCACTCCTTTTAATACCTTCTAAACGGATTTCTGAGTTAGTTAAAAAATCATCAAAAATTCTACTGTCTTTATATGCCTGCAACCAATCAAAATAGGCTTTTGCAGCTTCAAACAATATTTGATTCACCAAAATATCTCGATCCACTTTAGATTGGTCTCTAAAATATTTCGCTTTTTTTAAGGTTGCCATTCTATCATTAATCCAAAGTCCTTGACCTAATGACATACTAATTCCAGCATTATACAAACCATCTTCTGATACTATTGATTCAGGGTTTAAGTAAACGCCTTCATTTTGTTCAAAAGCTGCCTTTAAATCAATACCATACCAAGTTGGTAGTTTAAAAATTGCATTTAACTTATTATAATATTCTGTTCCCTTAAATTGCTTAGTATTATAATCTACTTCTACTTTAGGATCAAAGCCACCTCTAGATTTTAGTAGGTTTGCTTGACCAACTTTCAACGCTAATTCTGCCTGTTTAGCAATTGGATGGTATTTTTTAACGTAACCTAAATACTCTTTAAAATCTAAGACAGAAACATCTAAATCTTGCGCATTTATAGTGAAACTAACAAGTAAGAAACTACAAAAAAGAATTATTCTCATTACTTTTTATCCTTATTGATTGTTATTTCAGGTTGATAATAATTAGGTGGAAATCCGTTTAATTGCCGCCAAAGTTCATACCAAATTGGCACATCTTCTAAAAGTGCTATGGCATTAGCTCCAGAACCAACACGAAGTTGATCTGGCCAAGATTCATCATCTGGATCTTGAGCTAATAAAACCCGATATTTTCCATTGGGACTAATAAACGTTTCAATAGCAATTATTACCCCACCATATGTTCCATACGATGCATTTGGCCATCCGTTAAAAACAATGGCTGGCCATCCATCAAACTGAATTCTGGCTTTTTCTCCTTTATGGATTAAGGGCAAGTCTAATGGTGCCAAATAAATTTCCACTGCTTTATCATAAGTTTTAGGCATTATTCCCACAAGTTTATCACCCTCCTTAAAAGTCTCTCCTATTCCTGCTTGCAAAACTTTGTTTATATACCCACTTTGTGGAGCTTTTATATAATACATACTGTTTCGCATTTCATAGTTTGTATACTGATTTTCTAATTTGGTTACTTGCGCACGTGAATCAAATTGACCTGATTGCGCAGTATACATATCACTTTGGGCTTTAGAAATTTTATCGGTGTATTCTGCTTGAATTCTATTTATTTCCATAGAAGCATTCAGAATATCATTTTTACTTGTCAACAATTTATTCTCCTGCGCTATTAATTTAGCTTGAGTTTCTTGAAGTTTTAGTCTTTTATCTTCGACATCGGTAACAGCTTTTAAGCCTTCCTCTTGTAATTGCTCCGTACGGTTAAATTGACGCTCTGCAATTTCTAAATTTGTTTTTGATGCTATAAAATCTATACTATCACTTTTAACTTTAAGTTTTGACTGCAGCAATTTATTTTTGGCTTGCTCTAATTTTAAAGATCGCTCAGTTACTAAAGCTCCTATCTGATTATTTAATGCTTTTACTTTGCTTTCATAGGAAACAACAGACATTTCTTTTGCTTGTATTTGATCGCCTGTACGCTCTACCAGCTTAGGGTCAAAATATTCGTTTTTTATATCTGATATAAAAAGAATAGTATCTCCTTTATTCACAAAATCTCCTTCTTGCACATACCATTTCTCTATTCTACCAGGAATAGGAGATTGTATTGTTTGTGGTCGCTGATCTGGTTTTAATGTTGTCAAAGTGCCTTTTCCACGGACATTTTGAGTCCAAGGCATAAACAATACAATTACAAAAAATAATGCTGATCCTATTAAAAATCTATTAAAATACTTATAGTGCCTTTTATGGAAAACACGTTCTGTAGATTTATATTCAGAAAGATCTACTTTTGTATTCAACTTGTTATTCGAAATATTGAGCATAATTAATCTTATTTTTTACTAACTATTTTCCCGTCTTCGAGTGTTATTATTTGATCTACGCGCTTAAGCCATTTTTCATCATGACTCACAATAATTACTGACCAAGGATTAGTTTTCTCTACAAGAAAGTCCATTATTTGTATGGCTTCTATTTCATCTAATTGATCCAAAGGTTCTTTTAAAATCAAGAGTTTTGGTTTGCGTACTATGGCTCTTGCCAACACTATTTTTTTTGCAACATTATAGGGTATTTGTTGACCCTCAGGAAATAAAATGGTATGTATACCTTTAGGTTGTTCTTTTACAAATTTTGTTAAGTGTACCTTTTCAATTGCCCAATACAAATCTTTTTCTGTAATAGATACATCTCCGAAAGTGATATTATTTAATATTGTTCCTTCAAACGGACTTTCTTCGGTTAAAGATTGCCCAATAAATGAACGATAATGATTTGGTATAATATTTTCTAACGAAACATTATTAACATAAATAGATCCTTGTAAAGGCGTTACCAATCCAGAAATTAACCGTAACAAAGTAGTTTTACCTGAACCATTAGCTCCCATAAGAAGGGTTATTGTTTTAGGCAAAATAGTCAATGAAATATCATCCAAAACTTTATTTTTAGCGCTTGGAGGTTGGTAACTTACACCCGAAATCTCTACTGTTAAATCTATTGAAGGGGTAAAAGGTGTTTCTCCCTCTTGTGGCTCTAATTCTTTATCAACAACTTGTCCTAGTTTTTCAAGAGACGTTAATAAATCATATACCGTTTCTAAACCTCGAATAAGTTTTTCAACAGAATTTATTACTAAAAGAATGATAATCTCTGCAGCAACAAACTGACCAATATTCATTTCTTGATTTAACACCAGCAAACCGCCTATCAACAATAAGCCTGCGGTAACCAAAACCTTAAAACCAATCATTTGAATAAATTGAATCACCAAGATTCTAAAATGACTTTCACGTGCCTCTAAATATTCTGAGACTAGAATGTCATTTTTATTAAGGGCATGACTCGTTTTTCCAGATAATTTAAAACTCACAAGTGCCCGAGCTACCTCTTGAATCCAGTGAGCAACTTTATATTTATATTTTGATTCTTGCAAACTCGTTTCCAATCCTTTTTGAGCGGTAAACTTAAATACAACATAAATTAATAGTAATAATAGTATCCCATATATGATAAAAAATGGATGGTAAAATGATAATAACATAAGCCCAAAAATTATTTGTAAAAGGGCTGCTGGAAAATCCAATAAGATCTTTGACAAGGACTTTTGAACATTAAGGGTATCAAAAAAGCGATTTGCTAATTCTGGAGGATAATAATCGCTCAATTCACTCATTTTAATTTTTGGAAATCTGTAGGCAAATTCAAATGAGGCTCTTGTGAATATTTTTTGTTGTACATTTTCTATAATCCTTATTTGCATTAATTGCAATAAGCCACCAAAAGCAACACCCCCCGTAACTAAAACCACAAGAATTATCCACGAAGTACTTATTTGAGCCCCTTGGATTAAATTAATTATTGCCTGTATTCCAAGCGGCAATGTCAGGTTAACAAAACCAGCGAAAATTGCATAATAAAAGGTTTGTAAAATATCACGTTTATCCAATTTTAACAATCCTATTAAACGTTGCCAAGTAGTTAGAACATTTTTAGCCATTATTTTGAAGAATCTAAAGTATTTAAAACTAAATTCGTAAAGTATTTTGTTGGTGTTTTTTCCTCATGACAATCCGTTAATGTAGGAAAATGTTCTTTCAAGAAAAATTGGTGTAAAGAACCTTCTAGTACTGTACTTGCTAAACTTGAAGCATATTCATATTTTGAATCTACAGCAATAATCATTTCAGATAATCTTGAAACCAGTCTTTTATAGGTAACGAAATAACCATTTTTGTTCTCCTCATCTACTTCTTTGGTTAGATACGATTTGGAATACTCATTTACAACTATCTTGTAAAGAAGCACTTCATTAATATGTGAAAAATGCGAATCTTCTTCAATAGTTTTAGTGATAATACCAATAGCCTTTACGATTTTTTCCTTTGGGTTATTTATACTATTTGTTGAAAATACTAATTGATATTCCAACCAACCCCAATACCATGAAGCCAAGTACAATAATAATTTATGTTTACTTTCAAAATAACGGTATATCGAACTCTCATTGGAACCTATTGCATCTCCCAATTTTTTAAAAGTGAACTTGTCAAAACCTATTTCATCTATCATTAAAATACTATGCTGAATTATCTTCTTGCCTAAATCTGAAGACTCTGGATCTTTGACATAAATCTTATCATTAATAACAATTTTTACTGATTGTAATAACTTATCCATTTTTTTGATTTTTCAACATTACATGTAAATATAATAGTATTACTATTATAGTGTAATAGTTTAACAATTTTTAACGAAAGTATAGCTATTTAATTTTATTACTTTTAATATTTTAGGGCTCTTAATCTTATTATTTTTAATTATGAAACAGCTAATTATTTTTATGGTATTTGCATTTTCAAGCATATTTGTATATGGTCAAAAAAAATTGAGTGAGGTTCAAATTGGTGATGTATTTATATTATCAGAATCTAAGAACAACAACTACCAGCATATAAAATTTCCAAGAAAAAATCATATTATTAAAAGGGGTGCTATAGCGGACTTTAAACGATTAAAAGGACTAAAATTAGTAGTCACTAGCTTTACAACTGATTCTAATGACAAAACAATTGTCACCCTAAAAAGACACGATGGAAAACCATTCTTCATGTTTTTCCCAGCAGTTGAGGCTCGTTTAGAAAAAGCTATTAAAGCAAAAGAACTTTTGAAAATTTAGTATACATCTAATTTAGCCGAAGCAATAAATTTTGATTATTTTCGGTTAAACTTATTATTAAAATGCAAAAACACAGATGTGGATGGTGTAAAGGCGATGCCTTATATGAAGCCTATCATGATTTAGAATGGGGTGTACCTGTCAAAAATGATGCTAAATTATTCGAGTTTTTAATCTTAGAAACCTTTCAAGCAGGGTTGAGTTGGATTACAATTCTTAGAAAACGTGAAAATTTTAAAAAAGCTTTTGATCAATTTGATTATAAAAAAATCGCACAATACGATGAGCAGAAAATAGCTTCTCTGTTGCAAAACGAAGGAATAATTAGAAATAAACTTAAAATACGTGCAACAATTTCTAATGCTGTATCGTATATGAAAATTCAAGAGGAATTTGGCAGTTTTAGTGATTATATTTGGGGTTTTATTGATGGAAAACCCATTAAAAATACTGTTAGTAATTATAAAAAAGCTCCAGGAAATACTGAACTATCAGATACTATTAGTAAAGATTTGAAAAAAAGAGGTTTTAAATTTGTAGGTAGCACGGTAATTTATGCACATATGCAAGCTACAGGTATGGTTAATGATCATGAAATTAATTGTTTTAGGTATGAGGAGGTTTAGTCTTTTTTTTGTATTTCTATTATTTAACTTCTCTTTCATTTTTTCACAAGAAAAATATGAACGTGAACACCGCATCAATAAAACAGATTTTCCTGTAAAAGCATCAGATTTAATTAAAGAAAAAAAAGTTGATTCAAAAAAAATTAAATTTTATAAAGAAATTGATAGTCTAAAGACAACTTTTAAAGCAAAGTTTAAAAAAGATCGGTTATGGTATTCTATTGATTTTAATGAAAATGGTGATTTAGAAAATATAAACGTACAGATTAAAAGTATTGACATTCCAAATGAATCTTTTGAAACTATTATCACTTATTTAGGAGAAAATTTTAAATCTTATAAAATAAAAAAGATTCAACAAAAGTATGCGGCTCATAATGATGTTGATGCAACTTTTAAAAATGCGTTTCAAAATTTAATGCTACCCTCTTTGTTTTATGAGATCTCAATTGCTGGAAAAGTAGACACACATAAGGAACAATTTCAAATACTATTTGATGCAGAAGGTATTTTTAAAAGTAGCAGAAAATCACTTCCACCTAATTATGATCATGTGTTATATTAATTAAATACCTATTTTAAAAATTCAATAAACTCTTTTCTTGTTATTTCTTCAGCACCTAAGCGTTCTAAATGTTCGGTATATACCTGACAATCAATAAGCTTATAATTTTTTAATTTTAATTCTTGGGCTAGATGAATAAAAGCAAATTTTGAAGCATTACTTACTGTACTAAACATACTTTCTCCACAGAAAATATGACCCAAATCAATCCCATATAAACCTCCTACCAAATTATCTTCTTCCCATACTTCGTATGATCTTGCAACACCTAATTCGTGAAGTCTAATGTAAGCTTTTTTCATGTTTGGGGTAATCCAAGTGCCCTCTTGACCCATCCTTTTAACTTTAGAACATTTCTCAACAACACGTTCAAAACAGGTGTTTTTAGTCAATCGAAATTGTTTGCTATGCAAGACCTTTCGCATGCTTTTTGAAATTCTAATTTTCTCTGGAAACAATACCATTCGAGGATCTGGACTCCACCACAAAACCAAAGAATCTTCATTGAACCATGGGAAAATTCCATTTTTATAAGCCAATAATACTCTTTCGGGAGATAAATCTCCTCCAGCAGCTAACAAACCATCTGAATTTGCACTTTCAACGGAAGGAAACTCTAAAGCATCAGAAAGAAAAAACATAAAATTATTACTTAAAGACCGTTATAGGTTTTATATCAAAAAACATCATTCCATATAAAAAACAAAAAGACCTATCCAGTTTAAATAGATAAGTCTTTTAAAATTCAATAGTTGCTATTTAGAAAGGTAAATCATCATGATCCTCCTCATTTAAATCATCAGCAGGTTGAAAAGAATCCATTGGTGGCACTGGTGGCATCCCAGATGTGTTAGAATCTGCTTGCAAACTTTCAATTCTCCACCCTTGTATAGAATTAAAATATTTAGTCTCGCCTTGCGGATTAACCCATTCTCTACCGCGTAAATTAATTCCAATTTTTATAGGCTGACCAACACTTATTGTATCTAGCAAATCACATTTGTCTTGAACAAATTCAACCATTATATGTTGAGGATATTGCTCTTCAGTAGTCACAACTACTTCTCTTTTTCTAAAACCGTTAGTTCCAAAAGTTTGGGTTTCGCCAACCATTTTTACTTTTCCTTGTACTTCCATTTTCTCTTAATTTGATAATAATACTTTCCAAGCGGAAAGTACGTCATTTTTATGTAAATATTCCTGTGCTTTTCGATGTAATTGATTTTTATCGTCAGCACTAATTAAAGTTCGAATGGTAACATTTGAACTTATAAAATCTTGAACTTCAGTCATAGAAGGTATTTTTTCTATGTTTCCCAACATACCTAAATCGTTACCAGTTAAAATTGTGCTATATCGAATTTCATCAGGAATAGCATCAACTCCCACACCCTTTGTTGATAAAGGTTTAGGCACTTCAAACAACCCTTTATTCGCTCTAGTATACCAATTACCTCCCATTCGAGCTACTAAATCTATTTTATGTTGATCAATGCTTCCATTTTCATCTAAAATTTCAATAGCGACATGTATTTTAACTACTTCGCAAAAAATCAAATTTCCTGCACCTCCTTTGTCACCTAAAGCTTCTACTTTAATAACTTTACATTCATATTGGACAGGTGATTCTCCTACCCGAAATGGCTTTACCAATTCGGACTTTTGCATGGTTAATCCTGTCTTTTTAAATTCATTTTCTCCTTTAGCGTATTCAGTACTTGATAAAGACATTTGATGTACCATATCAAAATTAACTACATTAATGACTACCTCTTTTGTTTTAATTACATTTTCGAGTGTATGTTTTGTCGTATTATCACGAACCCTCCGAGAAGGTGAAAAAATCAAAATCGGGGGATTTGCACTAAACACATTAAAAAAACTAAAAGGCGAAAGATTAGGTCTTCCTTTCTCATCTATAGTACTTGCAAAAGCAATAGGCCTAGGCCCTACAGCGCCTAAAAAATATGCATGCAATTTAGCTGTTGTAATATCTGTTGTAGCTATAGAAATCATTTCACGCATAGGATTACAAAAGTACATAAATTAGAACCATAAATGAAAATTAGCATTCACCAATTAGATAGAATATCTTTTAACAAAATGCGTTATATTGTAAAATTATTAAGCTTTTGTTTGGATGAACTTTAATCCCGAAAAAAAAACTACAACTATAATTCTACAAGTAGCATCATTTGTTATTGTGAGTTTGATTCTATGGAATACAAATAGCTTTTTTAAAAAATTTAAAGAGGAAGAACGTAATAAAGTAGAAATATGGGCAAGTGCTTTGGTGGAATTACAATCGTTACCCGCAGATGCTGACCCTGGAAATTTACCCCTAAAAATATTTCAAAATAACACTTCTACTCCGATGATTTTGGTCAATAGAGATGGTGCAATTAAAGTAAGTAATATGCCCAAAGAAGTCGCTATAGACACTTTTTTGGTTCAAAAAAAAATAAAAAAGTTTGAAAGTGAAAATACCCCAATAAAAATAGACTATAAAGGGGAAGACTTGGCAACTCTATATTATGGGAATTCTGAAGTTTTAAATAAATTAAAATACTACCCAATAGCATTATTACTGATTATTTTTCTTTTTGGAGCTGTTATTTATTTCTTTTTCAAAACAAATAAATCATCAGAGCAGAATAAATTATGGGCAGGTATGGCTAAAGAAACTGCGCATCAAATTGGAACCCCACTTACCTCTTTATTAGGTTGGAATGAGCTTTTAAAAGCGGAGCAAATAAATCCAAATATTACTAATGAGATCGAGAAAGATATTTCAAGACTTGAAACCATTACTGAACGATTTTCAAAAATTGGATCACTCCCTATTCTAGAAGAACATGATATTGTTACAGAAACTAAAAATGCGTTTGATTATCTTAAACTGCGAAGCTCTAAATTAATTCTATTTTCATTTGATAGTAAGGTAAAATCTTTGCCAGTTCTTTTAAATAAATCTTTATATCAATGGACTATTGAAAATTTGGTTAAAAACGGCATTGATGCGATGCGGGGAAAAGGTAGTATTAGCATTGAAATTTTAAAAGAAGGCAATAATGCCGTAATTTTAGTATCTGATACTGGACATGGTATTTTAAAACGAGACTATCATACAATTTTCAATCCTGGTGTAACCTCAAAAAAAAGAGGCTGGGGATTAGGCTTATCATTAGTAAAACGCATTGTGGAAGAATACCATAAAGGAAAAATAAAAGTACTTTCTTCAAGCAAAGAAGGTACCATAATGAAAATGTCTTTTAAACTTAATTTGTAGGTTATGGCTAAGATAAAAATGGAAGTTATAAAAGAAGCAGATTTAACAAACAACTGTCCTGAATGTTTTAATCAAGAACTGAAACTCTCATTCTATCAAAAGCATTCATACGGTAAATTTGTGCATAAAACCACAAGTGAAGTTACTTCAGAGTTAAAATGCAAAAAATGCTTCACTCTAATATATCCTGTTACATGGACTCCTGATATTGAGCGTGTTTATGAGTATTATCAAAAAATGGCAATTCCGAAAAAATCAGCTGTTAAATTCACAAGTCTTTTTTATATCATAATTTTAATTCTTATAATTTTAATTGCTGGAGGAATTTATCTTTTTTTAGAGGGTGGATTGTTTTAAAATTATAGTACTAAAAGCAAATTAAAAATGTATTTGGACCAGCATTATGAAAATTTATGGGCAGAAGCTTTGTTAAAATTTCATCAAAAAAAAATTGAAAAAGACCCTTTAATTGATTCAAAATTTGATAAAAGAAGAGGAATAACTTTATTAATAAGACCTAATGAATTTGTAAAAAAAGCTATTTCAAAATGTATAGCAGAGCTTCATAAAATAGATCCAAATCAATATTATTACCCTTTATTAGATATTCATATCACCGTCATGTCAATAATTTCTTGTTATGATGGTTTTGATTTAAATAAGATAACTATTTCAGAATACAATAGGCTTATTAATTTGAGTTTAAAAGATATAGAAAAAACTCAAATACAATTTAAAGGTATTACCGCTTCGGACTCATGTATTATGCTAAAAGGCTTTCCTCAAAATGATACCTTAGAAGCTATAAGGAATAAATTGAGAGCTAGTTTCGCAAATACAGATTTAGAAAATTCTATGGATAAGCGCTACAAAATAATGACTGCTCATTCAACAATTGTAAGATTCAAATCAGACATTAAAAAACATGAAGACTTTTTTGAAATAATAGAAAAATACAGAGATTTTGATTTTGGAACTTTTGAAGTTGCCAATTATGAACTAGTTTTTAACGACTGGTATCAAAAAAAAGAAAACACAAAGTTATTAGCTGAATTTAAAGTATAAATTTAGTTGATTTCTGATCTGATTTTATCAGCTATATTTTTAAATTCTTCATCAGTAAATGAAACTTTATTTTGAAAAGTAGCCTCTTTCATTTCATTTAAAGGAATTAAATGTACGTGAACATGAGGAACTTCTAACCCAATAACAGTCATTCCTACTCTTTTACAATCAATTGCATTTTCTAAAGCCCTTCCCACTTTTCTAGAAAAAGCCATTAGACCCATATAGGTAGCCTCATCTAAATCCATAATTTTGTTTACCTCTTTTTTAGGGATACAAAGTGTATGACCTTTTGCATTTGGATTAATATCTAAAAAAGCAAAAAAATTATTATCCTCAGCTATTTTGTAGCAAGGAATTTCCCCATTAATAATTTTAGTAAAAATTGAAGCCATAAAGAATTGGTATTAAGATCTTGTTATCTCTAATATTTCAAGCTTTAGCACTCCATTTGGAATTGTAATCTCTGCTGTATCTCCAACTTTTTTACCCAATAGCCCTTTACCAATAGGAGAACTTACTGAAATTTTTCCTGTTTTTAAATCAGCTTCACTTTCAGCAACTAATGTATATTTCATCTCAGCACCATTATTTTGGTTCTTTAACTTTACTGTAGAAAGCACTAAAACCTTAGAAGTATCTAATTGAGATTCGTCAATTAGTCTAGCATTTGCATAAATATCCTCTAACTTAGAAATTCTAAGTTCTAAAAGACCTTGTGCTTCTTTAGCTGCGTCGTATTCTGCATTCTCAGACAAATCACCTTTATCTCTTGCCTCAGCAATGGCTCTTGAAGCTTTCGGACGTTCAATATCTTTAAGTTGATTAAGCTCATCTCTCAATTTCTTTAATCCTTCGGCTGTATAATAAGATGTTGTACTCATAACTATAACGTTTTGTAAAATAGGAAAATCCTCTTTTTTATAGAGGATTTAAGACAAATATACATTTTTTTTGCTCAACTTTGCTGGAGTATTATTAAAATAGCAAAGTTGTCATGCATAGAATATTAGGACTTTTTTTATTGATTATATTATTTTCTTGCGATACAAATAGTTCTAATAGAAATCCTTATTTACAAGAATTTGGATTCCGATTTGATATTAATACAAATCTTCCAAATTATAGTGATTTAACTAATGAAGGAAGTGCCATATATATAGGAAATGAACAAGCGGGCACACGTGGTATTTTTGTAATCAAAACAATTTCTGCTTTTGCTGGTTACAGAGCTTTTGAAGCTAGTTGCCCAAACCACACTCCCAATAATTGCTCAACCATGACGTTAGATAACAGCAAAAATTCGGTTACTTGTGCGTGTGATGACTATAATTATAGTTTATTTACTGGACAGTTATTAACTAAACTTGGAGATGGTCAGAAATTTTATAATATGCTTGAATATCGGGTTACTGCTAGTGGAAATGTAATTTCTATTACAAATTAATTTTTAGTTAATTACTATTTCTCTTTCTGCGTATTCTTTAAGCACACTATTCTTTTTTAACAAAAAAGACATCATATAGGCTTTTAAAAATAGAATGTCTACTAATCTTCCTAAGATCGAAAAAGGTGATTTGTAATCAAAAATATCAGTCATAGTTGTAATTCCATTTTTTTCTTGAAAAATATGTTCGTGTTTAAACTCTTTAAAAATACCAGATACCATTTCATCTGAAAAATAATTTGGAGAATTAAAAGCTGTTATTCTAGAGGTTAATTCTTGATAGAATCCAAAATGTTTAGCTCTCCAAGTTACAGATTCTCCAATATCAATTAGTCCAGAAGTTTTTCCTGCAATTGCAGTTTCATTAGTTTGTGATGTAGATAATTTATGAAGATCAATATTCCGTGCCAAATCAAATACAATTTGTATTGGCGCTTTGATTTGGGTTTTAATTTCTATTCTTGGCATTATTTCAAAATTTCACTCATTACCCAACTTGTGTGCAATGCGGTTTCTCCTGTAGAAGGATGCTTTTTTCCATCTACTAAATCTGTTTTTAAATTTTCAACATGGTATTGTTGTACATGCTTAGGATTTTCGATAAATAATTTTTGCTTCCCATTTTTATTTTCTAAAACAACATCACTTTCTTCAAAAACGGAAAAAATTATTTTTCCTTCACTCCCTAAAATTTCTACTGTATCTTCTCTTCTGAAACTTCCAAAATTCCAACTTCCTTGTCCTGTAATTCCATTTTCATGTACCCAACAGGAGGTTATTGCATCTTTTGCTGTGTATAAGCCTTGTTGATTTGTACTTAACCCAAAAACGGTTTTAAAATCACCCAATAAATATGAGAATAAATCTAAGCCATGACTTGCTAAATCATCAAAATAACCACCAGGAGCTACTTTTGTATCAGTTCGCCAATTATACTCACCATTTAAATCTACATCATTTGCAGGTTTTGAAAAAGACCAATTAATATGTCTAACATTTCCAATTTCATTAGACTTCAACCATTTTTCAATTTGTAAAAAACGAGGTAAAGACCTTCTATAATAAGCAACAAATAAGGGTATGTTTTTTTCTTTAAAAGAAGCTACAATAGCTAGGCCATCTTTATAGGATGGTGCTAATGGTTTTTCTATGCAGCATGGTTTACCTGCTTCGGCAACTAATAATCCATATAATTTATGCGTGTCTGGTGGGGTTGCTATATAAACTGCATCAATAGCTTTATCATTTATCAAACTTTCTGCATCTGAATAAAACTTAGGTACACCATGACGCTCAGCGAAATCTTTCGCTTTATTAAGATCTCTACGCATAACAGCTGTTAAATTAAACCCAGGTGTTTGTTGATATGGCGGTCCACTTTTAACTTCTGTGACGGCACCACATCCTATAATACCCCATCTAATTAACGTACTCATTATCTTTAAATTTATATAAACAAAAGTAAAGTATTGGGAATATAAAAAAGGAGAATTTCAAATAAATTGAAATTCTCCTAAGTGAAAACGAAACTAAATAACTTAAAAAATTAAAGTAGCGCCAACTAAAAAATTAACACCTGCCTGCGGATAATATCCTGAATAAAAGTCTGTAGTAATACCCGTTTGACTAGAATTGTCTTCATAATCATAAGATCCAAAATAACCATTAGAAATATATTTTTTATCAAAAATATTATTCACTAATCCAGATAAAACAATGCTTTTAACAAATGTTTTTGTGTCAATCTCATATTGAATATTAAAATCTGTCTGAGAATATGCATCTAATTTAGAAGCCTCTAAATCTATATTTCCCATATATTGTTTTCCAACATATTTGGTTAATAATGATACTTGAATTTTTTTATTAGGCAGATAACTAAATCTATTTCCAATAATAATATCTGGTGAAAATGCAATATTTGTATTTCCTAAGTCGTGTAAAACACCATCTCTAACAAAAACAAAATCTACATTTTTATTAGTACTTAAGGCTATATTCGGAGATATTTGAAATTTATCTCCGAATTGAATGTTTGCATCTAATTCTAATCCAAATCGATAACTATTGCCCACATTTTCACGTAATGGTGCGCCAACATCATTTAATTCTCCTGTTAAAACCAGCTGATCTTTATAGTGCATATAATATACATTCGTATTCAATTGAATCGATGATGTAAGATAACGCCACCCCAATTCAAAATCATTCAACCTTTCTGGTTTTGGATTACCGCCTTCATAATCATTTCTGTTAGGTTCACGATTGGCAACAGCATAAGAAAAATAAAGATTGTTATTGGTGTTTAAATCATACGTTATACCTGCTTTCGGATTAAAGAAATTAAAATTGTCATCAACAAGACCGGTATCCTCTCCGTTTGCTTTATATGTAACAGTTCTGTATTGTACGTCAGCAAAAAGACTCCATTTTTCATCTAAATTGTAATTTATTTTACTGAATAAATTAAAATCTGTTTTTGTTGAATTATCGTCATAGTATCTGTCTCTTATATAACTATTACTAGCATAACGCGCCCAGATAACCTCTCCAAAATGATCGCCTTCGTATTTGTTCCATCCACCGCCTAAAATAAAATTTAGCTTTTCATTTTTATAATTTGCAGAAAAAACGGTCCCATAAAAGTCGTTGTCTAACCAACGTCTTCTAATCAAATCTGTTGTATTTACTTCTTCACCATTAACGTTTATAGGTGTGAAGCCATAAGTTTCAAAATTGTCATCTTCTTTAAATTGTTCAAAATAGCCACGACCTCTTGTATAATGTAAAGCAAGATTTGTGCTCCAATTAGTACCTAACTGTTCATTCCACAGCAGTTGTGCATGATCTTGCTTGTAATTATCTACTTCTTTATCATAAAACTGTGTAGCTCCATTTTCATCAGTATATTCACCTGCAGTATTATAGGTTCTATTATCTTTTAAGGTTTCGCCATCTATGCCATTCCAAGCCTGATAGGTAATTTCATGACCACCAAAAAGTAACGCTTTAATTAACGTATTATCATCTTTAAAAGAGGCTTGTAAAAAATAAGAATCTAAATCTGAAAAAGCTCTGTCAATATATCCATCAGAATTAATTTTAGACAATCTACCAGAAACCTCAACTTGATTATTCATTAGTCCGGTGCTAAACTTTATATTGTTACGCAGCGTTCCAAAACTACCAATTGACGATGATATTTGAGCATAAGCATCCTCAGAAACAGCATCGGTAAGTAAATTTAAGCTAGCTCCAAAAGCACCAGCCCCATTTGTTGAAGTACCAACACCACGTTGTAATTGTAGGTTTTCTGTTGACGATGAAAAATCGGGCATGTTTACCCAAAAAGTACCATGCGATTCAGAATCGTTATACGGAATCCCGTTAATCGTAACGTTTACTCTTGTAGCATCGCTCCCACGAACTCGTATACCAGTATATCCAACACCAGCACCCGCATCAGAAGTAGTGACCACTGATGGCAAAAAGTTCATTATAATAGGAATATCTTGTCCTAAGTTTCTTGGTTTGATTTGTTCTTTTGATAAATTAGAAAAAGTTACTGGAGATTCTTTAGTTACGCGAATAGCTGAAACAAATACCTCATCTAGAATTACTTTTTTACCTTCTAGAGAATCTATTGTTTGTTTTTGAGCTTTTGTATTTTGTGAAAGTCCAAAAATTAAACATGTTACTATTAAAGTTTTAATGCGATATTTTTTATTGATTTTTAGTATTCGCATAGAGCCGTGTAGAAAATTGACGGCAAAAAAATTGAAATTTGAAATAAGCAGTTTCATTCGTACTATAATTTTAGTGACGAATAAAAGGGGCTGTTATCCTTGTTAATAATTGATTTTTGGTTTTTATTTTAACAGCGCTATTAAAATAAGAAACCGTACACGTTCC
>TARA_R110002051_G_scaffold316877_1_pt1 | contig 27184 bp, 28 predicted proteins | sample TARA_R110002051 | Tara Oceans TARA_R110002051 (sample SAMEA4397023) | marine metagenome | biome: Polar Biome; feature: [MES] marine water layer (ENVO:01000295) within the mesopelagic zone...; material: water (ENVO:00002006), including particulate matter (ENVO:01000060) such...
AGGATGGCCAGCGGCAAATCCCCGCCGCTCATGCCGTTCACCACCTCGTTGATGGTTCCGTCCCCGCCGGCCGCCACCACCGCATCCGGCGCGTTGTCCGCTTTCATCAGACTGTGCTGCCGGGCCTGCCGGGCAAAGGCTTCCGCATCCCCCCGCGCCCCGGTCTCCAGAATCGTGACCGCGACGCCCTGCGCCTTCAGCCGCTCGATAACGGATGAGAAAAGCGGATAGCGCCGCTGCCCCGCTTTTGGATTGTAAATCACAACCACATGGTTCCGGCCATTTCCGGCATCGGAAACCAGCGGATCGCTTGCTTTCACCCGGGCCGAATCGCCGGTGATCTGATCCAAGTGAAACTCCCGCTTGTGGATTTTTTTTGCGGCCTCACAGATGACAGTTTTATTAAGCGGCCGCTGTGCTCGACAAATATAAATCGTTTTCTTGTTACAGATTCATGAAGTCATACAAAGTTCATTTTACAAAATATGGGGCGATTCATAATAGACGCCACAACAGAGATTGGCCCTAAGCGGTTTTCATTCAAGGTCCGGCAAGTTTTCAGAAACGGGATGACGGCAAATGAACAGCCAGAAGGGTATCGACCGTTACCGGGCAATCTGGATTTCCGACATTCACCTTGGGACTAAGGGATGTCAGGCCGAGTATTTGCTCGATTTTCTGAAGCATACGGAATCCGATTATCTCTACCTGGTCGGCGATATCATCGATATCTGGCGCATGAAGCGCTCCTGGTCCTGGAAGCAGAGCCATAACGACGTGCTGCAAAAGCTGCTGCGCAAGGCGCGCAAGGGCACGAAGGTGATGTTCCTGCCCGGCAATCACGACGAGATGTTCCGTGGCTTCCTGGGGGAAAATTTCGGCCAGATCGAGGTCCGTGACGAGCATATCCATGTCACACGCGACGGCCGCCGCTTCCTGATCCTGCACGGCGACCAGTACGACGTGGTGGTGAAGTACAACAAGTGGCTCGCGCTGGTGGGCGACAGTGCCTACAACCTCGCCCTCACGCTCAACACCCATTTCAACCAGATCCGCCGCTTCCTCGGCTATCCCTACTGGTCGCTCTCCGCCTATCTGAAGAACAAGGCGAAGCGCGCGGTCGAGTTCATCGGCAATTTCGAACATGCGCTGGCCGACGAGGCTTCCAAGCGCGGTGTCGACGGCATTATCTGCGGCCACATCCACAAGGCCGAGATGAAGCAGATCGGCGATGTCATGTACTGCAACGACGGCGACTGGGTGGAAAGCTGCACGGCGCTGGTCGAGCATCCGGACGGACGGATGGAAATCCTCAACTGGGCCGAGGTGCGGCATCTCACCTTCGCCTGAGGCGGTAAGCCCCATGAAAATTCTCCTCGTTTCCGACGCCTGGTTCCCTCAGGTCAACGGCGTTGTCCGCACCCTGAACACGGTGATCGGCGAGCTCAAGGCGATGGGCCACGAGGTCGAAACCATCACGCCGGACCAGTTCACCACCATCCCCTGCCCGACCTACCCGGAAATCCGGCTGGCCTGCTGGCCCTTCTTCCGGGTCCCGGCGATGATCGAGGCGGCCCGGCCGGATGCCATCCATATCGCCACCGAGGGGCCGCTGGGCATGACGGCGCGGCGCTATTGCGTGCGCAACAAGCTGCCCTTCACCACGGCCTATCACACGCGCTTCCCGGAATATGTCGAGCCGCGCCTCGGCGTGCCGGTGTCCTGGACCTACAAGGTCATGCGCCATTTCCACGGCAAGTCCGCCGGCGTCATGGTGGCCACCAAATCCATCCGCGCCGATCTCGAGGCGCGCGGCTTCGACAATATCAAGGACTGGAGCCGGGGCGTCGATACCGAGCTGTTCCGGCCCCAGGCCAAGGACGTCATCGACGTGCCGAGGCCGGTTTTCATGTTTGTCGGCCGGGTGGCGGTGGAGAAGAACCTCCCCGCTTTCCTTGAGCTGGACCTGCCCGGCAGCAAGGTCGTGGTCGGCGACGGCCCGGACATGAGCATGCTGAAAAAGCGCTTCCCGGACACTGTCTTCGTCGGCGCCAAGAAGGGCGAGGAGCTATCCCGGCATTACGCGGCGGCCGATGTCTTCGTCTTCCCGAGCCGGACCGACACATTCGGCCTGGTGATGCTGGAAGCCCTTGCGTCCGGCGCTCCGGTGGCCGCGTTCCCGGTCCCGGGGCCGCTGGATGTCATCGCCTCCGACAAGGTCGGCGTGCTGTCGGAAGATCTCGGCGCGGCGGCCAAGGCTGCGTTGAAACTCTCTGCCGAGGATTGCCGGGCCTATGCGCTCGGCTATAGCTGGCGGGCCTGCGCGGAGCAGTTCTTCGCCAATCTCGCGCCTTTCGATTCCGGTGCCGCTTTCGGCCACCTCGGGACACGGTCCGTCAAAGCGGCCTGACATTTTACACCAATAAGAACTTGGCCCGGCAACGGCGCCCTAGTATGCATTCCCGTAATCGCGAAAAGTGACCGGTCAGGTCCCGAAGTTCGAACGGAAAGCATGCTGAAACGTCTGTTGCGCACGGATACCGGCCGGGAGGTCGCAAGCCGCCTGCTGGCCACCCTGATCCGTGGCCTCGCGCGCACCATCCGTTGGCAAATCATCAATCCGGAAACCGCGGACAGCGTATTCCAGAGCGAGAAGCCGATCATCGGCGCTTTCTGGCATAATCGCATCATGCTGATGACGGAGATCTGGAACAGCGACCGGCCGTTCGCCATGCTGCAATCGAAACACCCCGATGGCCGCCTGATCGCCCGCACCATCGAACATCTCGGCATCCGGGATATCGTCGGCTCCGGCGGCAAAGGCAAGGGTGGGGCACAGGCATTGCGCGGCATGCTGCGAGCGCTGCAAAGCGGCACCAGCGTCGGCGTCACACCCGACGGTCCGCGCGGCCCCCGCATGCGGGCCTCCGGCGGCGTCATTACGCTTGCCCGGATGAGCGGCGCGCCGATCTACCCCGTCACCTGGAATGTCTCCCGCCGCCGGGTATTGCGCAGCTGGGACCGGTTCATCTTCGCCCTGCCCTTCAGCCGCGGCGTCTATATCTGGGGCGAGCCCATTCATGTTCCCCGCGATGCGGACGAGGCGCAGATGGAAGCCCTTCGCCTTGAGCTGGAAAGACGGCTGAACCAGCTCTGCGCCGAAGCGGACGCCGCCCTCGGAACGGACCCGATAGCCCCCGCCGATCCGGCGCCGGCATCGACACCGGAAACCTCATGATCTTCGCGCTCTACAAGGCGGCCATGCAGCTTGGCACGCCCGTCGTCGAAGCCTTTCTGCAAAAGCGCCTTGCGCGCGGGAAGGAAGACCCGAAAAGGATTTCGGAACGCCGGGGCATCGCCACCCGGGAGCGTCCGGACGGACGGTTGTTCTGGGTCCATGGCGCCAGCGTCGGTGAATGCCAGGCAGCTCTCGCCCTGATCAACCGCTTGCTGGCGCGGGATCCCGGCTTGCATGTCCTGCTGACAAGCGGCACCAGAACGTCCGCCGAACTGATGGCCGGAAGACTGCCGGAACGGGCGGTACATCAGTTCGTTCCCATCGATCATCCGCACTGGATCGCGCGCTTCCTCGATCACTGGGCTCCTTCGGCCGCCGTGTTCGTCGAATCGGATCTTTGGCCGAATCTGGTTCTCGCCACCCGGTCCCGGAACATCCCGCTTGTTCTGGCCAATGCCCGCATGTCCGAAAGCTCTTTTGCCAGATGGCGCCGGTTCGGATTTCTGACCGGCCGGTTGTTCCGGGATTTTTCCCTGATCCTGGCCAGCAACGATCAACAGAAAGCAGGCTTCGAGAGCCTGACGGACGCACCGGTACTTTCCATCGGCAACCTGAAGCGCGCGGCGGCACCGCTTGCAGTCGACGCAGCCGCCCTCGGCATGCTGAAACAAGCCATCGGCACGCGGCCGGTCTTTCTCGCGGCGAGCACCCATGACGGCGAGGACCTTGCCATACTCGACGCCCACCGCAGGGCCGCCGGGAGCGTACCGAACCTGCTGACGATCATCGTTCCGCGCCACCCGGCCCGTGGCCGCGATATCGCGGCACTGGCCGCCGCCAAAGACCTTCAGGCCGTGCGCCGGGAGAATGGCGCCCTGCCCGACACGGCGACCGCGATTTATGTGGCCGACACATTGGGGGAAATGGGCTGCTTCTTCACGCTCGCGGATACGGTATTCGTCGCCGGGTCCCTGATCCCGGTCGGCGGGCATAATCCGCTGGAGCCGGCCCATTTCAGCAAACCGGTCCTGTTCGGGCCGCTGATGACGAAGAACGCCGATATCGCCGCCGACATGATCGCGGCGGGCGCCGCCGAAGAAGTGGATGCCGCCGGACTTGGAGACCGGGTCGCCGCCCTGATGGGAGACAGCCCGGAGCGCACGAACATGGCCGCCGCCGCCCTCGCTTTCGCACAAGGACAGAGCAGGATCGCGGATGACATGGCCGAACGGGTTCTCGCGGCGGCCTCCGATCCCGGGGCGTCCCGGTGAAAGCGCCGGGCTTCTGGCATCGCGGCGGGGTACTGCCCACCGTGCTGACGCCTGCCTCCTGGCTCTACCGGACAGCCGCCTCTCTCAAATCCAGCTTCATCAGCCCGTATCAGGCGCCGGTACCCGTGTTGTGCGTTGGCAATCTCATCGCGGGCGGGGCCGGGAAAACGCCTGTCGCCCTGGCGCTCGGCCGGGCTCTGGTCCGACGCGGCCTGAAGGTCGCGTTTCTCAGCCGGGGCTATGGCGGCAGAGAAACCGGACCGCTACAGGTTCTGCCGGACCGGCACAGTGCCCGCGATGTCGGCGACGAGCCGTTATTGCTGGCCGAAGCCGCGCCGACATGGATCGCCCGCGACCGGGCCGCCGGTGCCCGGATGGCGGCGGAGGCAGGCGCGGACATCATCTTGCTTGATGACGGTTTCCAGAATCCCGCCCTCGCCAAAACCATGTCCGTGCTGGTGGTGGATGGCGGCTATGGTTTCGGCAATGGCCATGTCATTCCGGCAGGGCCGTTGCGTGAGCCGGTATCGCAAGGGCTGGCCCGGGCCGATGCCGTCATGTTGCTGGGAGACGATCCCGGCAATCTGGAAGGCGCGCTGAATGAAAGGCTCCCGGTTTTCCGCGGCCATCTGACACCAACCCGTGCAAGCGCGGGATTACGGGGTGAACGGGCCATCGCTTTCGCCGGCATCGGACGGCCCGGAAAGTTCTTCGACACGCTGCGGACGCTCGGTGTCGAGCTGATCGCAACCCGGTCTTTCGGCGATCATGAGCCTTATCGCGGGGAAGATTTGATCGATCTGATCGCGCAGGCCGAACAGGAAGACGCCCTGCTGCTGACCACGTCCAAGGATCATGTCCGGTTGCCGGAAGAGCTGCGGCTGCTGATCCGGCGGGTCGATGTGGAACTTGCCTGGGAAGATCCGGCGGGCATCGAAACCCTGCTGGACAGGATCGCCGCGCCGGAAACCGGAGTTAGTTCTTAGGCGTCTAGTTCTTCGGGGGTAGCGGCGGCACCAGAACGGCCGCGTCGACGCGCACATCGAACCAGTTGATCCGCCAGTCCAGATGCGGCCCGGTCGCCCGGCCGGTGGCGCCAACCGTCCCGATCTGCACGCCGCGCTGCACCTCCTCGCCAACCTTCACTGTGACCGTCTGCATATGTAGAAAGGCCGAGCTGAGGCCGTGCCCGTGATCGATGATCACGGTGCCGCCGGTATAATAGAGATCCGTCTCCGCCAGCCGGACAATCCCGCCTGCGGGGGCGATCACCGGCGCGCCGGTCGGCGCGGCGACATCGACACCGAAATGCGGCCATTTGGGTGTGCCGTTCAGAATCCGCTGACTGCCATAAACCCCGGAAATCCGTCCCGATGCCGGCCAGATGAAGCCTTCCGCAAAATACGGATGGTCCGTGTCGATCTCCCGCACGGCTTTGATTTTCGCGTTCTCACGGCTGATCCGGGCCTGCACTTCCGGTTTCGGCTCGACATATTTCTGCGGCAACCCGTCGATCCGCTGGATGTTGTAGGTCCGCTTGGCAACCTTCAGGGCCTTGCGCTCCTCGGATCCATCCGGCGCCGTGGCAACCAGCAGTGCATCCGGTTCCGCATCGCGCCCGAAACCGAGCACGAACACCCCGTCGGCACTGACCCGCACGGGACGGCCGTCGAGGGCCAGTTTAACGCCGGGATCGGTGCGTCCCATGATGATCCCGCCCTGGGTGAAGGCGCCATTCATCTCCAGCGTCACGGCATCGGCCGGACCTGCCAGCAAGGCCAGCATGGCGACGAGCAGGAAACGGATCACAACAGACTCCCCTGGGCCGGGTCAGGCTTTTTCGGTTTTGGCTTGGGCTCGGGTTTCGGCTCCACCGGTTTCTCAACCGGCTTGCCGCCACTCCCCGCAACGTGCGCGGACGTGCCGCCGATCACCGCATCGCGGGCGCCATCGCCAAAATGGATGGAAATCCCGTCGCCCTCCGACAAACCCGCCGCGCGCGTGACAGGCGCACCGTCCGCATTCCGGACCAGCGCAAAACCGCGCTTCAGGGTCTGCTCATAGGAATTGCTTTCCAGCAGGCGCCCCGCCGCATCCAGCCGTTTTGCCTGCTGATCGGCGATCCGTACAAAGGCCTGCTCAAACTGAGTTCCGAGCCGGGCCAGATCGCGATCGCCGCGCACTGTCCGCTCGGCGATCGGCTCAAGCCGCAACCGTCCGGCGACCGCACCCAGCTTGCTGACCGCAACCTCCCCGACCCTGCGGATCGAGGATGCCCAACGCTGCTCCGCCACCTTGAAGCGGCTTTCCATCCTGTTCAGCTCGGCCTGCGGGTCCGGAATTTTCGAGGCCAGATCGCGCATCCGGTCATTCGCCCGGGAGAGCCTGCGCTCCGCCGCCGAACCCGCCGCCTGCCAGCGGTAATCCACCGTCTGCGCCTTCGCTTCGATGATTGAACGCGGATCGCCAAGGCCGCGCGCAAGGCCGGAGAGCCGGGTTTCCGATTCGGCGAATTTGCGGCGCAGGCCATTGAACAGCCGCGTCCCGTCCTGCATCAGCGTCGCCAGCAGATCCGCCCGCACCGGCACCGCGATCTCGGCGGCGGCAGTCGGGGTCGGCGCCCGGCGATCGGAGGCAAAATCGATCAGGGTCGTATCGGTCTCGTGCCCGACGGCCGAGATCAGCGGGATCTCGCTCGCCGCTGCGGCGCGGACCACGATCTCCTCGTTGAAGGCCCAAAGGTCTTCCAGACTGCCGCCACCACGGGCGACAATCAGCAGATCCGGACGCGGCACGGCACCACCCGGCGCCATCCGGTTAAAGCCCTCGATTGCGGCGGCGACCTGATCTTTCGCCGTCTCGCCCTGCACCAGCACCGGCCAGACCAGTACATGGCTCGGGAACCTGTCGGACAGACGGTGCAGGATATCCCGGATCACCGCGCCCGTGGGTGACGTGACAACACCGATCACTTTCGGCAGGAAGGGCAACGGGCGCTTGCGGGCGGCATCGAACAGGCCTTCGGCGGCCAGCTTCTTGCGCCGGTCTTCCAGGAGCTTCAGCAGGGCGCCCTCGCCCGCCAGCTCCATCTGCTCGATCACCATCTGGTATTTCGAGCGGCCGGGGAAGGTGGTGAGCTTGCCGGTGCAGATCACCTCCATGCCTTCTTCCGGCTGGATCGACAGTTTCTGTGCCGCCCCGCGCCAGCAGATCGCGTCGAGCACCGACTTCTCGTCCTTCAGGGTCAGGTAAAGGTGGCCCGACCCAGCCCGTGTCGGCCGGGAAATCTCCCCCCGGACGCGGACATGCTCGAACGCCCCCTCGACGGTGCGTTTGACCTGATGGGAGATCTCACTGACGGAGAATTCGGGAATATTGCCGAGCGGCGGCGCGCTGTCGTCTTGCATGAAAGGAATTTATGCTACAAGGCCGCCGAGTGAAAGCATGGGAACAGGAAAATGAAGATATTGGTCGTCGGATCGGGTGCGCGGGAACATGCCTTGTGCTGGGCCATTTCGGCTTCTCCGCTTTGCGATCAGCTTTATTGCGCGCCGGGTAATGCCGGGATCGCCACTGTCGCCGAATGCGTCGAGGTAAAGGCCGAGAATGTCGACGGTGTGGTGCGTTTCGCCAGGGAGCAGGCCATCGACTTCGTCGTGGTCGGCCCGGAAGCGCCGCTCGTCGCCGGTCTGGTGGACAAGCTGGAAGATGCTGACATCAAGGCCTTCGGGCCGAGCGCCGCCGCCGCCCAGCTCGAAGGCTCCAAGGCTTTCACCAAGGGGATCTGCGACCGGCACAATATCCCGACCGCCGCCTATGCCCGCTTCACCGATCTGGAAGCGGCGAAGGACTACGTCACGAAAATGGGCGCCCCCATCGTCATCAAGGCGGACGGGCTGGCTGCCGGCAAGGGCGTGACCGTCGCCCAGACCGTCAATGAAGCGATCTCCGCCCTTGAGGATGCCCTCGCCGGTGGCGCCTTCGGTGCGGCCGGTGAAGAAGTGGTGATTGAGGAATGCCTGATCGGCGAGGAAGCCAGCTTCTTCGCACTCTGCGACGGCAAGACCGCGTTGCCGCTTGCCACCGCCCAGGACCACAAGGCTGTCGGCGATGGCGATACCGGACCGAACACGGGCGGCATGGGTGCCTATTCACCCGCCCCGGTGATGGATGAGGCCATGGTCCAGCGGGTGATGAAGGAAATTGTCCAGCCGACCGTCGACGGCATGGCGGCCGAGGGCATGCCCTTCAAGGGCGTGCTGTTCGCCGGGCTGATGATCACGAAGGACGGCCCCAAGCTGATCGAACACAATGTCCGGTTCGGCGATCCCGAATGCGAAGCGCTGATGATGCGGCTGATGAGCGACATCCTGCCGGCACTGATTGCCTCTGCGGACGGTCAGCTCGACCATATCACCCTGCGCTGGCGGCCGGAGAGTGCGCTCTGCGTCGTGCTCGCCTCGAAGGGCTATCCCAATACCTACGAGAAAGGCACGCTGATCGCCGAACTCGCGCCGGACAGTGACACCGTGACCACGTTCCATGCCGGCACCGCCCGCACGGACAAGGGCGTTCTGCTCGCCACCGGCGGCCGCGTGCTCGTCGTGACCGCCCTGGGAGAGAGCGTTACCGCTGCCCAGGCCCGGGCCTACGAGACGGTCAAAGCCATCAAATGGCCGCACGGTTTCTACCGCCGGGATATTGGCTGGAGAGCAATTGCCCGGGAAACAGGCAGCGTTGATAAGTAAAATTTTCCAAAAAACAAACAGAGTTCTTAGATTTCATTCATTTAACATTCACATACAAAAGGATTTAAAATTCCTCGGAATGAAATAGAAAGCACAGTAATATCCGCATCTTCAGTCCTCAGGGCGAGTTTTAGTGCTTGATATGAACTCAGCAGTTGCAACGCCTGCTCTCGGTGTCGAGATTGTTGAAGCATTCCCGCCTCTGGAAGATATAGTTCACGGGGTCAGCCACGCGTTTCAGCCAATCGTCCACCTCGACACCGGCCTGACGCACGGCTTCGAGGCCCTGTTGCGCGGCACGGACACGTTAGGCTTCAAAAGCATTGCCCAGCTGTTTGATCTGGCTGCCGAGAACGGCGTCGTGGAAGAGCTTGAATCGCAATTGCTGACCAAGGCCCTGAACAATTTCGCCACTCTCTCCTGCGCCGAAGGACTGCATCTGTTCTTCAATATCGACGCCCGCAGTCTGCCCGAGATCGGCCGCAATATTCCGAAGACCCTGAATGACATGGCCGCTCTCGGCCTCTCCAGCACGCAGCTCTGCCTTGAAGTCTCCGAGAAATCGGACATCTCGCAGGACAGCGCAGCCACCCAGGCCCTGCGCGAAGCCCGCGACAAGGGCATCCAGATCGCGCTGGACGATTTCGGCGAAGGCTATGCACGGCTGCGATTGCTGCATGAAGAACACGCCGAATATGTGAAGTTCGACCGCTACTTCATCAACAATGTCGCCCGCGACCCGAAGAAGAAGCTGTTCGTTTCCAGCCTGATCGACATGTTCGAGGTTCTCGGCATCCAGACCATCGCCGAAGGCGTGGAAACGGACGAGGATCTGGCCAGTTGCCGGGAACTCGGCTTCGACATGGTGCAGGGCTATCTCGTTGCCCGGCCGACGCTGGACCACGAAAGCCTGAGCCGGAGCTACGAAAGCCTGATATCGGCCCGGCGGCGCGACCGGCGCTCCCAGACATCGGACAAGCATCTGCTTAGCGAGCAGATCGTCGATGTGCCGACCCTCAGCATCGAAACACCGATGCAGGATGTTTTCGACGCTTTCCGCACCAACGAAAGCGCCCGCCTGTTTCCGGTGCTCGATGCCAATCAGCGGCCGCTCGGCATCGTGCGGGATGCCGATCTCAAGGCCTATGCCTTCTCGCCCTACGGCAAGGATCTGATCGTGAACCGCAGCTTCGGCAAGCGGCTTGGTGATTTTGTCCGCCCCTGCCCGGTTGCGGATATTCACACCCAGGCGGAGCGCATCCTGCAGATCTACAGCCATAACGATGCGCTAAACGGGGTGATCATTGTCGAGAATGCCCAATATGCCGGCTTCCTCGACAATTCATCGCTGCTGCGGGTGCTGAACGAGAAGAATCTGATCACCGCCCGGGAAATGAATCCGCTGACGAAGCTGCCCGGCAACACCGCCATCTCGGACTTCATCGCCGATGCATTGACCGAGGACGATCAAACGCGGGCGCTGCTGCATTTCGATTTCGATAACTTCAAGCCGTTCAACGATACCTACGGCTTCCGCCAGGGCGACCGCGCCCTGCTGCTCTTCGCGGAGACTTTGCGGCAGGTCTTCACCGGCCAGGAATTTTTCCTCGGGCATATCGGCGGCGATGACTTTTTTGTCGGCGCTTGCGGCCTGCCTCCGACAGAAATCAGCCAGCTCGCCTATGAAGCACGCAAGCAGTTCGCCGTTGATGTGGAAAGCTTCTACGACAAGGAAGCCCGCGAGCGTGGCTCGATCGAAGCGCGCGGGCGGGACGGCAATCTGCGCTCCTATCCGCTTCTGACCTGCAGCGCCGCCATGCTGGTGGTCGATCCCGGCGAACACCAGTCGGATCTGGAAACCGTCCTGACGGCATTCGCTGAACTGAAGAAACGGGCGAAAGAGGAAGGCGGCTTCGCCTTCCATCAGATTCAGTAAGCCAAATTAAACAGGCCGTCAGAGACTGCTTGTCGGCTTGCCGAAGATCTTCTCGAACGCGGCCTTGATCTCCTCGCGCTCTTCCTCGGTAAAATCGACCATCTCGTCGATGAAGTCTTTCTGCTCCCGCAGCGAGCGCTCACACATTGAATGGAAGATATCCATCAGGACGCGAAAGGCACTGAAGCGTGGGTTTCCGACCGGATCGGAGCGCACTTCGAACACCGAGATAATGCCGCCCATCTTGCGGACCATATGGTCCAGTTCGGCAGTTCTGCCCTTGTCGAGTGCCACAATGGTTCTCCCTTAAGCCGGATGAGATGACTGATTAAAGTTAAAAGCGCGTCATCATACCCAGCGCGCATGATGCGGCAATCTCATTCCCCGCCATTGCCCATGCCCCGGGAATACGCAGTGCCGCTTCAGATCAGCTCGGCGGTCCAGACCACAACCTGATCCCGGCCGTTATTCTTGGCCTCATAGAGCGCCCGGTCCGCCCGCTCCATCAGCTCGTTCAGCTTACGCCGCGGCACGAGCTGCGCCACACCGAACGACACGGTCACGAAAAGCGGATCAGCATTATCGATCGGCACAGGAGTCTCGGAAATTGTCGTGCGCACCCGGTCGAGGACCCGGCGCGCATCCTCCGGAGCCGTATCCGGCAGACAGATCAGAAACTCCTCGCCGCCGAACCGGTAAATCGAATCATAAGGCCTGAGCGTGTCCTCGATGATCCGGGTCACCCGGGCGAGCACCCGGTCGCCTGCCTGATGCCCGTATGTATCGTTGACCGACTTGAACCGGTCGATATCGGCAATGGCGATTGAGCAGGGACGGCCGCTGCGCCGCATCCGCTGCTGCTCGCGCATCAGCTCTTTTTCCATGGTCATGCGGGTGTTGGTGCCGGTCAGCGGATCGAGATCGGAAAGCGCCGCCCGGAAGGCGCGGGCCATGCGGCCTGCCTGCTCGTTGAAGCTGTCGATCTTGTGCAGCAGCGCGTCATATTCCTCGGTCGGAATCCTGTCATCCTTCCAGCCCCGCACGGCGAGGATGGCAGCATGCGCGTAAAGCCCCTGATGCATCCCGACGAGCATGGCAAAGGCAGGTTGCGAGAAAATGTCGTCATCCCGATGGGTGGAGTACCAGCGGCCGAAGCGGCTCATCCGATGTGCGTCTTCCGTCACGACTTCCGGATCGGGGCGCAACTGGCAGACCAGCGCCCGGTGAAACAGGGCAAGCCATTGCCGCGTTTCTTCCATCGCGGCCTCGAGCTCGCGCACGATTTCCTCAAGCTGACGGCGGGACAGCGCCGCGTCCGTCGCCTGCTGCTGCGCGGAAGTATCCTGAGCCGAGATCGTACTATTCCTTCGTTATACCGTGCCGATCCCATGCCCCGGTCAGAGCCTATCGGCTCTCACCGGCACAACCAAGCCCAATGAGCGAAATGTTTAACCGGTCGTTCAGCCGGCCAGTTCAGGCCGGTTCTCATAAAGTTTCAGCGCTTCCGGGTTAGCCAGCGCCTCGACATTCTTCACCGGACGGCCATGCACCACGTTACGCACGGCCAGCTCGACGATCTTGCCGCTCTTGGTCCGGGGGATATCGGCAACCGCGATGATCTTGGCCGGCACATGGCGCGGGGATGCGCCCTTGCGCACCGTATCCTTGATCTTCTTCGTCAGCGCATCATCCAGGCTCACGCCTTCAGCCAGACGGATGAACAGCACAACGCGGACATCGTCATCCCAGTCCTGCCCGATGACGAGCCCTTCCAGCACTTCCGGCAGCTTTTCGACCTGGCGGTAGATCTCCGCCGTGCCGATCCGCACACCACCCGGATTGAGCACCGCGTCGGAACGGCCATAGATCACCATGCCGCCACGCGGGGTCAGTTCCACATAATCGCCGTGGCACCAGATGTTGTCGTAACTCTCGAAATAGGCGCCCTTGTACTTGGCGCCGTCCGGATCGTTCCAGAACATGATCGGCATGCAGGGGAACGGACGGGTGCAGACCAGCTCGCCCTTCTCGCCGACCACCGGCTTGCCATCATCGTCGAACACATTGACCGCGAGGCCGAGGCCGCGGGTCTGGATTTCGCCACGCCAGACCGGGCCGACCGGATTACCCAGCACGAAGCAGGAGACGATGTCCGTGCCGCCGGAGATCGAGGAAAGCTGGATGTCCGCCTTGATCGAACGGTAGACATAGTCGAAGCCTTCCGGCACCAGCGGCGAGCCGGTCGAGGTCATCGCCCGCACGGTCGAGAGATCGTGGGTGTCCTTCGGCTGCAACCCGCCCTTGTTCAGCGCGTCGATATATTTCGCCGAGGTCCCGAACAGGGTCATCTCCTCCGCATCAGCATAGTCGAACAGGATGTTGCCATCCGGATGGAACGGGTTGCCATCATAGAGCAGCAGCGTCGCCTCCGACGCGAGGCCGCTGATCAGCCAGTTCCACATCATCCAGCCGCAGGTGGTGAAGTAGAAAACCCGGTCGTCCTTCTTCACGTCGCTATGGAGCTGATGCTCCTTCAGATGCTGGATCAGCGTGCCGCCGATGCCATGCACGATGCATTTCGGCACGCCCGTGGTGCCGGAAGAGAACATGATATAGAGCGGCTCGTTGAAGCCCATGCGGGTGAAGGAAATGTCGCCCGCCTGATAGGCGCCGGTGAAATCCGCATAGCTGACCGCGCCCTCGATATCCCCGATCGGCGGCTCCTCACGGGTATAGGGCACGATGACCGTTTTCTTCACCGTCGGCAGTTCGGCCAGAATCCCGGCTATCTTGTCCAGCGTGTCGAAGCTCTTGCCGCCGTAATAATAACCCTCGACGGCGACGAACACAGTCGGCTCGATCTGGCCGAACCGGTCCAGCACGCCGCGAATGCCGAAATCGGGGGAGCAGGATGACCAGACGGCGCCGAGGCTGGCGGTCGCCAGCGTCGCGATGATGGTCTCCGGCATGTTCGGCATGAAGGCCGCGACCCGGTCGCCGGGGCCGACGCCTTCGGCTTTCAGGGCCTGGACGAATTTCGAAACCTCGTCATAGAGTGCGGCAAAGCTCATCCGCCGCTTCACCTTGTCCTCGCCCCAGAACACGATGGCATCCGCGTTGTCGCGCCGGCGCAGCAGGTTTTCGGCGAAGTTTATCTTCGCATCGGGGAAGAAGGCCGCACCCGGCATCTTGTCCCCGTCCTTCAGGATAACGTCGCTGCCCTTGTCGCCGACAATCCCGGTGAAATCCCAGACCGCGTCCCAGAAGCTTTCCAGCTCCGTCACCGACCAGTCGTAGAGGCTGTCGTAATCCGTCAGGCCTGCGCCGCGCTCGCGGTTCACGAAGTCGATGAAACGGGTGATGTTCGCCCCGGCGATCCGCTCGGCACTCGGCTTCCAGAGCGGTGTGCTGTCTGTCGTCATGTCTCTCGGCGTCCCCTGCTTGTCCGCATCCCTTACCATCGCGCCATTCCCGGCTGGCGGCCGGTTGGCGTCTTGATTATTCCCTTCATCCTATAACGATGGCTCGTGCCAGCGGCAATGCTGCAATGCGCAATCCGCTCTGGTGATCTCCGTGGCGAGCCGGTCTAGAGTCGCCATCGCATCATTTTCGTGGACCCGCGCCATGGCAGTAACAGAGAAACCGGACGATATCGAAATCAGAACGGCCACCGCAGAGGAGGCCGTCGAGATTGCCCGTTTTCACGTGAAGATCTGGCGCGAGACCTACAAGGACATGGCGCCGGAAGAAGCCGTGCGCGTGCTGAATGAAGACCGCCGCCTGCCCGGCTGGATCGAGACCCTCTCCTCGACCGACGACACAAAGAGCACACTGCTCGCCCTCATCGGCGGCACGATTGTCGGTCTGGTCAGCTATGGGCCTCCAACATCCGAAATCTTCGGCGACAGGGGAGAGATCAAGCATCTCTATGTCGATGGCAGCCAGCGCGGCCGGGGCCTCGGGCGGCGTCTGCTCAAACAGGCCTTTCAACGGATGGGAGAGGCCGGCTTCAACGGCGTCGGCCTGTCCGTGGTCACCGAGAACACGGCGGCGCGGCATTTCTACAAATCCCTTGGAGGAGTGGAGCATGCCGAATTCCAGGATCCCGGACCGATCTGGAAATCCAGCAACATCCTTGTCGTATGGCCCGCCGAAACCGGAGCACGCTGACGGAAAAATCGTGCCGGACCAAGACCATCCGGAGCCGTTAAGGCCACCCGCGCCCATGACCGGCAAGGCAGCAATGCGCAATCAGCGCTGGTAGAGAACGCGCCGGAGCGTATCCTGACAGCCTTCCGAAGATTATGGACATGGCGCGGTCGAGCGCCTGCAGATTTCCCATGGCGCTCGCCGATACATCGCTGTCTTCCCGCTTCTCCGCCCTGTCACCGAACACGCAAGGCGCGCTCTGGATCGTCGTCTCCTGCGTGCTCTTTTCCATCATGCAGGCAGAGGTAAAGCTGCTCGGCGCACGGCTGGACACATTCCAGATCGCCTTTTTCCGCTGTGCCTTCGGGCTGATCGTCATCCTGCCCTTCATGGCCAAGGCCGGCCCCACCGTTTTCAAAACCGAACGCCCCCTGGCCCATCTGCTGCGTGGCTGCCTCGGCGCCGGCGCGATGGCCTGCGGCTTCTATTCCGTGACCCACATGCCGCTGGCCGACGCCACGGCGATCAGCTTCGCCAAGCCGCTCTTCATGATCGTGCTGGCCGTGCTGTTCCTGAACGAGCAGGTCCGCTGGCGGCGCTGGACGGCAACCGCCGTCGGCTTCGTCGGCGTGCTCATCATGGTCCGGCCCGGCTCCTCCGAGATCGGCTTCGCCGCCGGTGTCGCCCTGCTCGGCACGCTGTTTGTCGCGCTTGTCGTGGTCGTGGTGAAGAAACTCAGCACAACGGAATCCCCGCTCACCATTCTCTTCAGCTTCGGCATCATCTCGACCTCCATCATGACCATTCCGGCCATCCTGGTCTGGCAGCAGCCAACCTGGACCGAGATGGGAATGATGCTTGCCGTCGGCGCTCTCGGCTCCGCCGGGCAGGCCTGCGCGGTCAAGGGCTTCAAGATCGGCGAGGCGACGGCCGTGGTGCCGTTCGACTATTCCCGGCTGATCTTCGCGGGCTTCATCGGCTTCTGGCTATTCGGCGATATTCCGGGACTGCATACGCTGGGCGGTGCCGCGCTGATCGTCACCTCGACGCTCTACATCGCCCGCCGCGAGGCAAAGCTCGGCAAGAAGCCCCTGCGCAACAAGACCGATCATCATCCGGTTGTGCTGGTTGGTGATGAAAAGCCGGACACCGCCGAAACGAAGGCCCGCTAGTCCGGCCTAGAATGACCCGGTCACACCACTGACAACCGCATTGGCGAGTGCGATCAGCACGAAGAGCGTCAGCCACTTCCTGAGTTTCGCATACCATTCCGGAAAGAAACCGGCATGGCAGGCGCGTACATCGATGAAATAGGCAAGCGTCACACCGAGCGCGATCAGCAGCAGGCCGAAGAACGGCCCAAGCAGCGTGGCGATCCAGGCGATCAGCGCCGGTACCACGCTCCAGCCGTAGCGGGCCCAGGCCGCCCGGTCCATTTCCTCCTCGTCCTCTTCCCGCGCCTCTTCCAGCTCGCCCTGCCACATGGCGGCGCCCCAATGCACCGCGCCGAGGAAGGAGAGGATCGCCGCGCCATAGGTGATCAGGCTGTCGATCAGCACATAGCCGTACAGCGGGTCCGTCAGCCAGATCGGCAGGGAAATCACATAAAACGGAATAAGGCCGCCAAGACCGAGGATCAGGGCGGGGCGGGGCACGTCTTGGAACGAGGGCAGCATCGCAATTGATCCCCTTGCCGCGCTGGACGCGCGGGCGGCTTTCGGTTTCACTGCGCCCCGTTATACCGTTCAAGCATCCGGCCAGCAAAGGCCGGACCCGAAAGCACCGGAGGAAACAGGACATGCAGGTTCAGGGGCAAGCCGCGATCGTCACGGGCGGCGGCAGCGGGCTCGGCGCGGGCACCGCGCGCGTACTGGCGGCAGCGGGCGCGAAGGTCGCGCTGTTCGACGTCAATGAAGAGGGCGCGCAGAAAGTCGCGGCCGAGATCGGCGGCATCGCCGTGCCATGTGACGTTTCCGACGCCGCCTCCGCCGAAGCGGCCATCGCCACAGCCCGCGAGGCCCATGGCCCGGCCCGCATTCTGGTGAACTGCGCCGGTATCGCGCCCGCCGAACGGATTGTCAGCCGCAACGGCCCGATGCCGCTCGACAATTTCCGCAAGGTGATCGAGGTCAACCTGATCGGCACCTTCAACATGATGCGCCTCGCCGCCGCCGACATGCAGGGCATGGACCCGTTGGAAGACGGCGAACGCGGCATCGTCATCTCCACCGCCTCGGTCGCCGCCTTCGAAGGCCAGATCGGCCAGAGCGCCTATGCGGCATCGAAGGGCGGCGTGCATGCGCTGACCATCGTCGGTGCACGGGAATTCGCCAAGGTGGGCATCCGCTTCAACACCATCGCGCCCGGCCTGTTCGGCACCCCGATGCTGCTCGGCATGCCACAGGACGTGCAGGACAGCCTCGCCGCCACCGTGCCCTACCCGTCCCGCTTCGGCACGCCGGAGGAATACGCGAAGCTGGCGATGGCGATGATCGACAATGTCATGCTGAACGGCGAAACCGTGCGGCTGGATGGCGCTATCCGGATGCAGCCTCGATAGTCTCTATCTACCGCCTTATAGCCGTCGTCCCGGCTTTCTAATCGGGATGACGGTCTAATCAAAAATAGTTATTTTCTAGTACAAATAAATTATACGAAAATTCATAAACTTATTTCCGGTAAGATCGAATTTTCCCAATTAGCCTTTACACCTCCATACCATTCCGCAATGCGCATTATCGTCGCTCTAGAAATTTGTACAGAGTGTTTCCTTTCTTCCCCTGAAATTGAAATTATTTTCCCATGCCTTGCTTCCCCGCCTACGACTTTAAGAAAATTATAATATCTATTTTCAATTTTTAATTCTCTTTCAAAAAAATCAAATGATTCTTTTTTATTTTTTATGTATTTATCGTGAATAAGCTGATTTCCAACGCTTTCAATAGCACGATAACAAAAGAAACCCGTGTCCCCTGGAATTAAAATTGCTGATCGAATATCCGCGCATGCTCGAACTAATAAGGGGCGGCGTAATATCTCAACTGAGACTGGAAGTTCTGTCATCTCTCCAGGTTTTAATTCTTTAGCAACCCCCGGAAATGTAATCGGAAAAACAAGCGCCCCACCATTGTATGACACCGATTTTATTTCAACGGTGTACCCGATAGCAAAACTTAAGCCAGCCACATCAAGAATACTTTGAGCAAATGCTGCGATTGAATTTCTTAGCGTCCACAAATCATTAACTGGAAATTTCGAATTACATTCACAAATTATCTGATTAGCGAAAATGTGCATTGCACACTCCACCATTTCTTCATTTGCATCAGCTATAGCACTGAACTCTAGCTTGTCGGGCAAATTACAGGGGGCTCTTTCCGGCAAAACAGTCCCAGCATAGACATATCTGTTCATATTTCGCCTTACGGTTGCTTTTTGCAAAAAAATCGTCCGTTATTCTATTATTTTGAATTCACTTTGATCAATTCGATAGGTGAAAAATCAAAATGTATTATGGCGATGATGCTATGCTGAACTTCAAATCCCGCCCAGCAGCTCTTCCACATAGGCCGGCACGATCTCGCTGGCCGGGCCGTAGCGTTTCTCGGCGAAGAGCGTGGCGCCCTCTGACGGCTCAAGGTTGAGCTCGATCGTGTGGGCGCCGTGCATGCGGGCTTCCTGGACGAAACCGGCTGCCGGATAGACGTTGCCGGAAGTGCCGATGGAAATGAAGAGATTGGCGTTGGAGAGCGCTTCGTAGATCTCTTCCATATAGAGCGGCATCTCGCCGAACCAGACGACGTGCGGGCGCAGCGTGCCCTCCTCGTTTGTCGTCGGGTTGCGGCTTTCCAGCGTCAGGTCATCCCGCCAGTCGAAGATCTCGCCGGTCCGCTCGCAGCGGGCTTTCAGCATTTCGCCATGCATGTGCAGCAGTTTTGATGAGCCCGCCCGCTCGTGCAGATCGTCGATATTCTGCGTGACCAGCAGCACATTGCCCTGCCAGGCTTGTTCCAGCTTCGCCAGCGCCGCATGGGCCGCGTTCGGCACCACGTTGCTGTCCATCAGGGAACGGCGGCGGGCGTTGTAGAACGCGTGCACCATCACCGGGTTGCGCAGATAGCCCTCCGGCGTCGCCACATCCTCCAGATTGACTTTCGACCAGATGCCGTCCGCGTCCCGAAACGTGTCGAGACCGGATTCCTTGGAAATACCCGCGCCGGTCAGGATGACGATGGAAGCATCGGGAGAGAGATTGAGCTGCATGGGAGGCTCCTAGCGGCGGTCCTGGAAGAATTTGCGAAGAAGATCACCGGCCCGGCTTTCCTCCACCCCGCCGACCACCTCCGGCGCGTGATGGCAGGTCGGCTGGCTGTAGATCCGGGGGCCATGCTCGACCCCGCCGCCCTTCGGATCGTAGGCGCCAAAGACCAGACGGCGGATACGGGCGAAACTGATGGCCGTTGCACACATCGGGCAGGGCTCCAGCGTCACATGCAGATCGCAGCCGATCAGCCGCGGCGACCCAAGCGTCACCGCCGCTGCCCGGATCGCCAGGATCTCCGCATGCGCGCTCGGGTCGTTCAGTTCCTCCACCCGGTTACCGGCAACGGCAAGCACCGCGCCGTCCGGGCCGGTCACCACCGCGCCCACCGGAACCTCGCCCCGTGCAGCAGCCGCTTCCGCTTCGGCCAGCGCCCGTGCCATAATTGTCAGATGTTCAGTCTTCATAGCTTCATACCTAGCGGGAAGCGGTATTGCATCCAAGCCGTTTGCATCCTGACGCGTCCGCGCGTAAGACCTGCTTCATGAGCGATTTCAGCGAAATTTTCACCGAAGACCGTGGCCCGGAACGCATTGCCAAACGGCTGGCCCGGGCCGGACTCTGCTCCCGCCGCGAGGCGGAGCAATGGATTGCTGACGGACGGGTCGAGCTGGACGGCGAAGTCCTGACCAGCCCCGCCGTCACCGTTACCGGGGAGTCGAAGATCCGGGTCGACGGCAGGGCCTTGCCGGTGATCGAGCCGACACGACTCTGGCGCTTCAACAAGCCGCGCGGCGTGGTGACGACGAACAAGGACCCGGAAGGCCGGGAGACCGTGTTCGACCGGCTACCGAAGGATCTGCCGCGCGTGGTCACGGTCGGCCGTCTCGATTTCGATACCGAGGGCCTGCTGCTACTGACCAATGACGGCGCCCTGTCCCGGCTGCTGGAATTACCGTCGACGGCGTGGCTGCGGAAATACCGGGTCCGGGTCTATGGCTCCATTACCGAGAAATCGATTGCCCTGCTGAAGTCCGGCCCGACGGTGGACGGCATCAAATACGGCTCGGTCACGGTCGAGCGGGATATCGAGGGCAAGTCGAACACCTGGCTCACCCTCGGCATCCGGGAAGGCAAGAACCGCGAGATCCGCAAGCTGATGGAGCATGTCGGCCTCAAGGTGAACCGGCTGATCCGGGTCTCCTACGGCCCGTTCCAGCTCGGCGACTTGCCGGAGGGCGAGGTTCTGGAAGTCCGGCAGGCCACGCTGAAGGAACAGCTCGGCATCCGCGAGGAGAAGACCGGCACCGCGAAAGCGAAGACGAAAGCGCCGTTCAAGGGCACACGCGGCCCCGCGCCGAAGGACGGTGCAGGAAAAGACGGAACAGCGAAGCCCTCGGGCGCCGGCAAACCCAGAGGCGCTCCAAAACCGGGCGGTGCCGTCAAGGTCAGCGGAGCCGGAAAGCCCGGAGCCACCGGAAGGTCCGGAGCCACTGGCAGATCCGGCGCTCCCGGGAAGGCCGATGGCGACAGAAAGCCCTCGACGCGTGGCGCGGCAAGCAAGCAGAATATGAAACGGGACGCGTCCAAGGCCGGCCCGGCTCGAGGAGACAAGAATGCGGATCGTCGCGGGCAAAAATCGCGGAACCAAACTCGCCGCCCCTGAGAACTGGAACACACGGCCGACCGCCGACCGGACACGGGAATCCCTGTTCGGCGTCCTTCAGGGCGGCAGGCTCGGCGATGTGCTGACGGATGCGCTGGTGGTGGATGTCTTCGCAGGCACCGGCGCGCTCGGCCTCGAGGCCCTGTCACGCGGGGCGACGGAAGCCGTGTTCATCGAAAACGACCGGGAAGCCGTCCAGGCGCTGCGGGAAAATATCGCGCGGCTGAAAGTCACTGACGCGGCTATCGTGATCGAGGGCGACATTCTTTCCCTGCATCGCACAGCGCCGCGTCCGGCCGGTCTGATCCTGATGGACCCGCCCTATAATAGCGGCCTTGCCGCACCTGCGCTCGACCGGCTGCACAAAGGCGGCTGGATCGATGGCGAGACGCTGATCGTCGTCGAATGCGAGAAATCGGAGCAGCTGGAAATTCCGGAATGGCTGGATGTGCTGGATAACCGGCGCTACGGCAAGGCCCAGATCAGCTTCCTGCGCCCGGACATGTCCGGCGGCGCCGACTGAGGAAACACCGTCAAGGGAGATTGCACCATGCATCTCGAGGGGTCCTGCCATTGCGGCGCCGTCCGCTTCAGCCTGGAAAGCAAGCATCCCACGCCGTTCAATCGCTGCTACTGCTCGATCTGCCGAAAAACCGCGGGTAGCGGCGGCTATGCCATCAATCTGTCCGGCGACTTCGAAAGCCTGAAGATCGAGGGCGCGGAGAGCATCGCGAAATACAGCGCCGTGATCGACGGCGAGACCAGCCAGGCCGAGCGCAGCTTCTGCAAGACCTGCGGCTCCGCCCTCTGGCTTTGGGACCCGCGCTGGCCGGAGCTGGTGCACCCGCAGGCCGGCGCCATCGACACTCCACTCCCCACCGCGCCGGAACTGACGCATCTGATGCTCGAGGCAAAGCCGGACTGGGTGCCGCTGGAAAAAGGCGTGCATGACCAGTGCTTCGATGCCTATCCGGAGGAAAGCATCGAAGACTGGCACAAGAGGCTTGGGCTGGAACGCTAGAGTCCATTCCGCAAGGCCGGCCCGTCCTTCATGCCAGAGTCATATCATTGCCATATGGCGTAAAATATACTATATTGCGCCATATGGAGATTTCCGATGATCAGCCTGCATCCAATAGCAACGGAACCCGCTGAATTCCGCATGGCCCCCATCACGGACGAAGAGGGCGCGGCGCTCTTCCGAGCAGCCGTGAGACTGTTCGCGCATTGGGATCTGACGGACGAGGACGCGGCAACCCTGCTTGACCTTGCCCCCCGTACCTATGCGCGCTGGAAGACCGGCAAGACCGGACGCCTTGGCCGGGACCAGAAAACCCGGCTGGCGACAGTGATGGGTATCCATAAAAGCCTGCGCATCATTTTCACCGACCCGGCACGCGGATATGCCTGGATCGGCAAGCCGAACGACGCTTTCGGCGGTGAAAGCGCGCTTGATGTGATGCGCCATGGCGACATGACCGACCTGATACGGGTACGGGACTATCTCGATGCCGAACGCGGGGCCTGGTGAAGGACGTTCCCGTCAGTTCCGTTGCCTGGACCGGCGCCCGGCGCATTATCCGGTCTCTCCACCCGCCCATTGATTTGTTTGAGGATATTGCCGACCCCGAAGACTGGGCGCTTCTGATATCCGCCGAGCAGAAGTCCAATCCGCGTGTTCTGGAAAGTGTGGGCCGACTCGACCTCGTGCCGCCACAGAGGCGCGTTTCAGGTCCCGGAGCCTCTTTCCTCATGGCGCCCTTCACCCATGCCAGCACGGACAGGCCAAGCCGGTTTTCCGCTGGGCAGTACGGCGTTCTCTATGCGGGCGATTGTTTCGAAGTCGCCCTGTTCGAGACCATCCACCATCACGAGCGGCTGATGCGCGCGACGCACGAAGAGCCGGGCTGGACATCCCAGTTCCGGGAACTTTTGCTAAACATCGATGCCTCGCTTGCGGATCTTCGGCTCGACCGGGAACGGTTCGCACTGGAACTTGATCCAGACTCCCATGCCGCCGGACAAGTCTTCGGAAAACACCTCAGGGAAGCGGGCCGGGACGGGGTTGTCTATCCAAGCGTCCGCTACCCCGAGGGAAGCGCGGCTGCGCTTTTCCATCCGGATCTGGCGTCCCTGCCAGTACAGGGACGCCACCTCGATTATCACTGGAATGGCGAGGCCGTCGATCTGGTCCGCGATCACGCGCGAAAGCAGGTGTTCCGCGTCAAACGGTCATGATCGCCACGCCTTTCGCCATCATTCCCCGCCACTAGCCTCCGAGGAACAGCCGCCCGACTTCCGGGTTCGCCAGCAATTCCTCGCCGGTGCCTGCCATCGCCGTCTGGCCCGAAACCAGCACATAGCCGATATCGGCAAATTCCAGGCCCTTCTTGGCGTTCTGCTCGACCATCAGGATGGTCTTGCCCTCGACCCTTTGCAGGTCGTCCAGGATCTCGAACACCATGTCGATGAAGCGCGGCTCAAGGCCGATGGACGGCTCGTCCACCAGCAGGATTTCCGGCTCCATGACCAGTGCCCGGCTGATTTCCAGCAGACGCCGCTCGCCCCCGGAAAGCACCTTGGCCTGGTGGTTTCGGCGGGCGGCAAGGCGGGGATATTTCTCGAAGATCCGCTCCGCCGCTTCCTTGGCTTCCGTGGAGGTTTCCTTCAGATAGCCGCCCATCCAGAGATTTTCCTCCACCGTCATGCCGCCGAACACGGACTTGTCCTGCAGGATGTAGGCGATGCCCGCATTCTTCAGTTTTTCGTTCGAGGAGAGGTGGGTGACGTCCTTGCCGCCGACAGTGACGGAGCCGGAGAAGATATTGGTGAAGCCGAAGATCGAGTGCAGGATCGTCGACTTGCCCGCCCCGTTCGGGCCGATCAGGCAGCAGGATTGCCCCTTGCCGACCTTGAGGGAGAAGTCGTGCAGGATTTCCATCTTGCCGTAACCGGCCTTCAGCTTGTCGATTGTGAGATACGGATCCGGCCCGGCCAGCGCATCGATCCGGGCCTGGTCCGGGCCGTCGGCGATGGCCTCGACTTGCCGGACCACATCCTCGACGGAAATGACTGTCTCAACGCCCCCCTTGCCATAGCCGCTGATGCGCGTCTCGCTCACCGTCACACTCACGGTTTCTTCCTTGTCGCTCATCAGTGGGCTCCCAGATAGGCTTCGACCACGCGCGGGTCGTTCTGAACCTCTTCCGGCGAGCCGGTGGCAAGCAGCTCTCCATGAGCCAGACAGGAGATCCGGTCCGCCAGGTTCATGATCACGCGCATATTGTGTTCGATGACGAAGAGGGTGATGCCGAACTGTTCGTTCGCCCGCTTCAGCCGGTCGATCAGGCCGTTGATCAAGGTCGGATTGATGCCCGCCGTCGGCTCGTCCAGCAGCAGGACCTTCGGCCGGTTCATCAGCGCCATGGCGAATTCCAGCAGCTTTTGCTGACCGAAGGACAACTCCCCCGCGACCAGGAACCGCTTCTGGTAGAGCCCGACGAATTCCAGCAGCTCCTCGGCAAAGGCCTCGGTCTCCCGGTCATGCATGGAGCCGAACATGGAGCCGAGGCCCTCTTCCCGGTGCGAGACCGAGATCAGCATGTTCTTCATGCAGTCCATCTTCGAATAGATCCGGGTCTGCTGGAAGGTCCGGAGCAGGCCGAGCCGGGCGATGTCCGGCACCCGGAGTTTGGAGATCTCCTTGCCCTTGAACTTGATCGAGCCTTCGTCGATCGGGTGATAGCCGACGATCGAATTGAACAAAGTGGTCTTGCCCGACCCGTTCGGCCCGATCAGCCCGGTGATGCCGCCCTCGGCGACATCGATGCTGACATCCTTGTTGGCGATGACCCCACCGTAACTTTTGGAGACGCCGCGCACCTCGATTAGCGATCCGCTCATTCCGCTGCCTCCGTCTGTCCGGCCCGGGTCATTTTCTCATCCACAGTCACGCCGAACAGAGCCGGCCAGCGATCCTGCGCCCAGCCGAGAATGCCCTGCTGGAAATAGACAATATTGATGATGATGATCGCCCCCAGCGCGACCCACTGCCAGCCGAGCAGATGGGTCCAGGTCACTTCCTTGACGATGTGGAACAGGATGGCGCCAAGCACCGGTCCCCAGACCGTGCCCTTGCCCCCGACCAGGGCCATCGCCACCATGAAGATGCCGAAGGTCGCCGTCGGGAAGGCCACTTCCAGCGGCTCAATGAAACCGGACATGTTGCCGAAAATCGCCCCCGCCACGCCCATGAAGAAGGCCGCGATCATCCAGGCGATGACCTTGTAGCGGTTGGTGTGGATACCCATCGCCTCGGCCTTGTCCTCGTCGTCCCGGATGGCGTTCACGGCCAGGCCGAAGCGGGTCTTGTAGATCACCCGGATGATCATGTGCGAGACGATGGCGAGGACGAACAGCATGACATAGAAGACCAGCGAGCCCGCCCCGGCCGCACCGGGGAAAACCGGCATGGAAATACCGCTGCCGCCGCCGACATAGCGCCAGCCGCTGACCAGTTCCGCCACGGCCACGGCAAGGCCGAGAGTGCCGATGGCGAAATAGGGTCCGCGCAGCCCGAGCATGAACGGCCCGACAATCAGCGCGAACACCGTCGCGGCGACCCCGCCGAAACCGATACCGAGCAACAGGCCCGTCCAGTATTGCGAGACGGTGAAGTCCACCTTGATGGCACCGAAGGCCGCCGTGTATTCCATCACGTCATAGACGAGACCGATCTGCACCACGGCCGAGGCATACATGCCGATACCGAAGAAGGCGATATTGCCAAGCGAGTTGTAGCCCATCTGGCCACCAGTCATGTCCCAGGTGACGGCCATCAGAACCATCAGCCACATCACCGCCATCTGGCTGGTAAAGGCCGGGAACAGCAGCGGCACGAAGATGCCGGCTGCGATCAGACCGGCATAGACACTCATGTCGAGATTGCGCGCCTTCATCGAACCACCTGCCGAAGTCTGTAAAGCTGAACCAACCGGATCATCAGAACCACGACCAGCAATCCGACGACGGCGGCGATGGCGAATTCCGCACCGAACACGAAACCGGCATAATTCTCCCAGATTCCGAGACCGAAGCCGGCAATGATGACACCCGGCAGATTACCGAGGCCCGCAGCCGTTACGATGATGAAGGACCGGATCGAATGAACCAGCCCGTAGAACGGCTGGATGTTCCAGATCATCGCCACCAGCACCCCGGCGGCGCCGCAGATCGCGGCGTTCAGGGCAAAGGTAAAGGCATAGACCCGGTCCGTATTGATGCCGAGCACCCTGGCCGCGCGGGGATCCTGCGCCGTCGCCCGGATCGCCTGCCCCATGCGCGAATTGCGCATGAACAGGATCAGTCCGATTGCGAGGACCGCCGCCAGTCCGAGACTGACAAAACGGATCACCGGAATGCTGAGATCCCCCATACTCAATGTGCCGAAGCCCGCTTCGGCGATCCGTACTTCGGGGCCGAACACCAGGTTCAGGGACTGCTGGATCAGCAGGCTGAGCCCGAAAGTGGCAAGCAGCGAGGTGAACATGTCCCGATCCACGACCCGCTTGATGATCGTGATGTAGATCACCCAGCCGAGGGCGAACATCAGGACAAAGGCCACCGGCAAGGCAACGATCGGGTGAATTCCCCATAACGTCGCCTGATAGGCCAGATAGCCCCCGAGAATCACAAGCTCGCCCTGGGCGAGGTTCTTGACGTTCATAACTCCCCAGACAAGCGCCAGACCGTAGGCGGCAAGCACGAAGATGCCGCCGATCAGCAGTCCCTGGACCAGCAGGTCCACGGCGAATATCGGCGCCTGGAAGAGGATTGAAATATTGTCGAGCATGGAGCGCTCAGCCTTTCATCCTGGTGGCAGCCGAAAGACGGCCCGCCATGAGAAGGAGGCGCGG
>TARA_R110002051_G_scaffold1381_2_pt1 | contig 27132 bp, 18 predicted proteins | sample TARA_R110002051 | Tara Oceans TARA_R110002051 (sample SAMEA4397023) | marine metagenome | biome: Polar Biome; feature: [MES] marine water layer (ENVO:01000295) within the mesopelagic zone...; material: water (ENVO:00002006), including particulate matter (ENVO:01000060) such as......
ATTACTGGTTAGCGCAAAACCCACAAGACAAAGTAATAGTGCTAGACGCACTTACCTATGCAGGTAACAAAGCCAACCTAGACAGTGTAGCAAACAACCCAAATATGACCTTTGTACACGGCGATATTTGCGATACAGCGTTAATCGAAAACCTAATCGATACTCATCAGTTAAACACCATAGTACACTTTGCAGCAGAGTCGCATGTAGATCGCTCGATAACAGGGCCCGACGCCTTTATTGAAACAAATATACTAGGTACATACAGCTTATTAAAAGCAGCTAAAAAAAAGTGGATAGACGAGCCTAAAGCAGCTGGTAACGAGCCTTTAGAACATCGCTTTCACCATGTAAGCACCGACGAAGTATACGGCACATTAAGCGCAACCGATCCTGCATTTACTGAAGAAACAGCTTACGCACCAAACTCACCATATTCTGCATCAAAAGCGGCAAGCGATCACTTAGTACGTGCATACCACCATACTTATGGGCTTGAGGTTACTACATCAAATTGCTCAAACAACTATGGGCCGTTCCATTTTCCTGAAAAACTAATACCGCTTATTGTTACTAATATTTTAAACGACAAGCCTTTACCTGTTTATGGCGATGGACAACAAATACGTGATTGGTTATACGTAGAAGATCACGCACGCGGCATAGAGCTTGTGCTTAAAAAAGGTCGCATAGGCGAAAACTATAATATTGGCGGTAATAACGAATGGGCCAATATAGATATAGTTAAATTGGTATGTAAAGTAATGGGTGAAAAATTTGCCAATAACCCAGAGCTTGCAAAACGCTTCCCTAATGCTAAAGCTGCTATGGAAAATAACGTTGAGCAACTAATTACTTATGTTGAAGACCGTGCAGGGCACGACCGACGCTATGCAATTGATGCAACTAAAACAAATAACGAGCTAGGCTATGTACCAGCAGAAAGTTTTGAAACAGGCTTTGCTAAAACATTAAATTGGTATTTAGATAACGAAGCTTGGTGGACGCCGCTTTTAGCTAAATAAAGGAACGCCATGTTTAAACGATATAAAAAAACAGAAGTGCCGCTAAATACAAGTTTGCCAAAATTTTTTTTAGACGGATGTGTTGAAGGCTATTTACGTGGTTGGTCCCAACGTGCAGATAAAGCCATCATATGGTTAGGTGATGTTAAGATAGCTGAAGTACCTTGTAATGAACACAGAAGTGACCTACAAGGTGTATTAGACAACGCTAATTCTAGTTTTAGTTATAAATTAAAAGCATCCGAAATTAAGCAAGAATGGTGCGCTCTAACTTCAATTACTATGAAGGTACAGTTTGTCTATAAGAAAAGCATTGAAGACGAGGCTCTATGTCCCTTAAGCATGGAACAATTAAGTAAAGAATTAAACTTTAAATTGCTAAAGAGGCAGACTGCGTGTTGCTTTGATGGCTTAGTTGAAAACTCAATTTCAGGCTGGTGTGAAGGGGCAAGTAAGGCCGATATTTATATTAATAACGTTAAAATAACGAGTTCCACCTGTAATATACCTAGAAATGATTTAAAAGAAATCGTAAACAATACTAATTGTGGGTTTCAGTATTTACTCGATGTACGAGACTTGCAGCCTCATTGGTTTTCAGTGAATACTTTGACGTTAAAAGTTATAACCAAAGATGATAAAGGGAAAACTGTTCAAGAAGATATTTTAGAAATTAGTAGCCAAGGCTTACTTGAATCTATTGGCTTAGTTGATGGGGTATTACTTGAGGATGTTGAAAAGGTTATAGCCGATTCTAGCTTATGGGATGAAGGTTACTACTTAGGGCAATTAGAAAGCGATGAGCTAACCCACACAAGTTTGATCGCTGACTATATTATAAAAGGAGCAGCTAAAAGAAAGAGTCCAAACCCACACTTTGACTCAAGCTATTATTTAGCTAACAATCACGATATTGCCACAACAGGTATTAATCCCTTTTACCATTATTTGAAATATGGCGAGCAGGAGGGGCGTAAACCTTCTCCGTATTTTAACCCATCATTATATTTGGAACAGAACCCCGATCTAACTGAGTGGAGCGGTCCTTTATTATCTCATTTGTTATTTACAGGGCTTAGAGAAGGGCGAGTTTATAACGAATATGGGCAACCTAAAGCAGATCAATCTAATGCCGACCCTTATCAAGCCTGGCGCTTAAACAACGAAAGCGATAATTTTTTAGAAATTCAAAGCAACTTAGCGCAGTTTAAACATCAGCCAACTATTTCGATAGTAGTACCTGTTTATAATCCTGATAAAGAGTTACTTATTGAATGTATAGAGTCAGTACGTAAGCAGTCGTATACAAATTGGCAACTGTGTTTAGCAGATGACTGCTCACCGCATGAGCATGTTAGAGAGGTTTTAGAATATTACCAAAGCTTAGACTCAAAAATTAGTGTGGTGTTTAGAGAGCAAAATGGCCATATTTCTCAGGCGAGTAACAGTGCACTAGAAGTAGCAACCGGTGAATGGATTGCATTACTCGATCACGATGACGAGTTAAGCCAGCATGCATTGTATGAAGTTATAAAGGTACTAAACGAAAACCCTGAAACATCATTTATCTACAGCGATGAAGATAAAATTAATGAACAGGGCAATCGATGCGACCCTCACTTTAAATCAAGCTGGAATCAAGATTTACTATATAGCCAAAATTATGTATCGCACTTAGGTGTGTATAAAACAGATATAGTTAATAAAATTGGTGGCTTTAGAAAAGGCTACGAAGGTAGCCAAGATTTTGATTTATTACTACGTTATTCGCGTGAAATAGACCACAAACAAATTGTGCATATACCTAAAGTACTATATCACTGGCGTATCGTAGAAGGCTCTACGGCGTTAGCTTCAGGTGAAAAGTCTTATACTACAGAGGCAGGCATAAAAGCACTTGAAGATCACTTCAAAGCACTCGATAAATCGGTCACTGTTGAGCAAGGTAAGCATGCAAATATATATAAAGTAAATTGGCCTGCCATTAATGCAGATGGTGATGAGCCATTAGTGTCATTAATTATACCTACCTATAATGGCTACGAAATTACCAAACAAGCAATAGATTCAATTTTGGATAAAACCACCTACCAAAATTATGAAATTTTATTGGTTGATAACAACTCAAACGACCCTACAGCCTTAGAGTATTTTAAAGAACTGGACAAGCACGAAAAAGTAACTGTTTTACGCTACCCTTACCCATTTAATTACTCAGCTATTAATAACTTTGCTGCCACACACGCTAAAGGTGAGGTAATTGGCTTAATAAATAATGATGTAGAAGTCATAAACCCAGAATGGTTAACTGAAATGGTTTCACACTCTCTGCGTGAAGATATTGGGTGTGTAGGAGCTAAGTTATATTTTCATAATGACACTATTCAACATGCAGGTGTGATTATAGGGATCGGAGGGGTGGCAGGGCACTCGCATAAGCATTATAAAAAAAACGAACATGGGCACTTTAGCCGATTAAATGTTGTACAAAACTTATCTGCAGTGACAGCTGCATGCTTACTTGTACGTAAAGCTGTGTTTGATGAGGTTAATGGCTTAAATGAAGAAGACTTAACCGTTGCTTTTAACGATGTAGACTTTTGCTTAAAAGTACAAGCCACAGGCTACCGTAATTTATGGACTCCTTATGCAGAACTATACCATTATGAATCAATAAGCCGTGGTGCTGAAGATAATCCTGAAAAAGTAGCGCGCTTTAATAAAGAAGTAGAATATATGAAAGCTACATGGGGGACCGACCAAAGTACAGATCCTAGCTATAGTCCTAATTTAACACTGGTAAGAGAAGACTTTTCTATAAATGCCTAAATATATTTATGATACAACAAAATGGAATAGTGATGAGTTTCACTTTCATCTTGATGAGTACCAAGTTAATAGCTCTAAGATAAAGGGTTGGGTCATCAATAAAAGTAATTTACCTTGTAAATTATTATTTATTGATACATCAACTAACGAGCAACATGCTATTACATGCGATCATTTAAGACCTAACCTGCCAAACCTTTATCCTAATGTAAAGAACGCTAATAATTGTGGATTTGAAATCCCTATCGATTTAGATGTGGAGAAGCCATTTAAGTATAAGCTTTGCATTGAGCTTAATAATAAGCTCTATCCAGTAGCCGCAATTATGTCCTACAGCCCGCTACTGTTTGTGCATATCGCGAAAACGGCGGGTTCTACAGTAAATAACTTTTTAACTAATGCATTTGGTGCTGAGTCTAGTTTAGTGCACGTTGAATCTGTAGCTGATTGGGGGAGTAAAGTTGAAGCACTAGATTTAAATTACATTTCCGGACATATTCCACTTACACAGTTTAATAAAGTTAACTTATTAAAGCATTTTGAGAAAGCAATTACCTTCAGAGAGCCTTACTCCCATGTTATTTCACATTTAGCGTGGGTTAAAGCGTTAGCTTTACCTGAAAATCGCGAGCGCTTTTTAAACCACCCGGAATATATACAAAACCTAAGCCTGAAACTTAGTCATTGCGATTTCAGTTGCGCAAATAGCCTTAATAAGTTAATTAACTCTTTTGAGGGACCTGAATTTTTACTGTTCGATAATACGCAAACTCGATATATACGCAAAAATATTCAAAAGCCTACAGTTGATGTTGAGGATATTGTTGATGCCATTCATAACTTAAAAAATTTCCGCTTTGTAGGACTTGATGATGATATAGATGGCTTTCTCAATCAACTTGTAGACTTTTATGGCTTTAAAGTTAAAAGCGAAAATAGCCGTGATAATGTTCTAAAAACTAAATTTGGGCTTGATCCTAGTAGGGATGATATTAAAAAAAGTTTATACCCTTTGATTGATAAAGATTTAGAAATTTATCAACATTTAATAAATAGAAGATAAACAAGAGAAGTTATTATGGTAAATGTAGCAGCATTAACAGTTATAAAAGATGAAGCGCCATATATTACAGACTGGATTAATCACTGCTTTTTTATGGGGTTTAGTGAAGTATATATAGCTATTAATCGTTCATGCGATGATACTAAAAAGGTTGTAAAGGCACTTTCTGTTAATAATAAAAATATAAAAGTATTTGATACAACGTGGTTAGATATGTTCCCAAATAAAGATGGGATCAATATGTATTTACAGTATTATTCATTCTGCTTTTTATTAAATGAAGCTAGTTATAATGAAAAGATAACCCACTTTTTTCCTTTAGATGCGGATGAATTTTGGTTCTCGTATAATTTTGGTGAAACCATAAATGATTATCTTAGTTCCAAAGGCAGCTTTGACATACTATCAGTCCCTTGGGCTGCACAGTCAGGTGATGATAAGCCCTTCGAACTCCCGTTTAAGAATATTAATATTACTGTAAAAGAAAATGTTAAAAGTATTCTTTCTCGAAGTGCGGTTGAAAATATCGGGAAATATTTATTACATATACCAGAGATTAATAAGAGTAATGTAATTCACTTAGATGCTAATGGTGGAGTAGCACAGCGTATAGATGATAAAACACAAAGAATTAAAATAAACACAAGTTCGCAATCTTCATTGATTCTTCACCGTATGTTACGTTCAGAGCAAGAGTATTTAGCTCTACTTACAAGGCAGAGACCATCAAGTACCCTCCCAATTAAGGATAATCGCTGGGGTTTTCACAAAGATTATCAGCAAATAATTGAGCTTGATTCTATTAAAATCAAAAGCTACTTTGATTACTTAGAAAAACATAGGAAGCCAGTTGAAGCTTATATTGAATTGGCCAAAAGTGAAGCTCTAAATAATGCGCAAAAAATACTTAAAGCTGATAAAAAAATTATTGTTGAACATATCAGCAAATACATACAAGTATTGAAAGGAACAGCTCTTTTACCAGAGGTTATACATATATACAGCTATGAGTGTACCTCTTATAGTGCTTTAAGAGATACGGCTATTAGCTTAGAAAAAATTAACTTAGAGTTAAGCCTTAAGTTAATGAAGGCTGCTGAGGTATTACGCCCTGAGGGGCAAACAATAAAAAGAAAAATAGCGCAATATTTAAAAGAGTTAAATAAATGAAAAAAGTCTATCTCCATATCGGCATTCATAAAACAGGCTCTTCTTCTATCCAGCAATCACTTTTTGATGCAAAAGATAAAATAGTAGAACAGGGTTTTTTCTACTTTTGTCAAGACTTTGATGGGGTTGATAGGCCGTTACCTCAAAAGTGGATTGATTTAAAGGGCTTTAACAGCCCAACAATTAAAGATGAAGTTAAATTTAACCAACTTTTAAAAAAGGTACAGCAAGATAAAATAATAATTTCAATAGAAGCTCTTGCATGGTTTTACACACAAGAAGCTGTTGAGAGTGTAGCGCGAGCTCTAAAGGGGTTTGATGTAGATGTCATAACCTATATCAGGCGACAAGATAAGCAAATGGTTTCTTATCACCAAGAGGGCTCTAAAGGCAAAAACAAACCCTCAACAGCATATTACGGCGCTGCTATTTGTCCTTTCGATATAAAAAATAGCGAGTATTTAAATTACTACCAGCGAAGTATGGTTTGGGCAGAAGCGTTTGGTAAACAGAATATAAAAGTTCGGATTTTCGAACCTGAAAAGTTAGTAAATAAGGATGTGGTCGCCGATTTTTGTAATTTAGTAGGTTTATCGGGTGTTAACTCTGTTCGAGTAAATGAATCTTTAGGCTTTGAGGCTACAAAAGTTGGTCAATTAATCAATTTAAGCAATTTAAACGATGATAATTTAGTAAAAAAAATAAGAGAGAACCTTTCCAGTGAAGGTAAATTACTACCTTCTAAATCAGCGGCGGAAAATTTTTACAAGCAGTTCATTGTTAGTAATCAAAAATTGAATAATGAGTTTGAAATTGCCCAAGGTGGTTTGTTTAAAGATGATTTTGATGACTACCCAGAACAGGGTAATAATACATGGGATGAGTTAACTGCAAATAAAGCTATTACCTCTATTTTTAATGGAATAAAAGAGGCTCAAAAAACGAAAGATAGTGAATACGTCAATAAGTTACGTGATGAAGCAATTAGTCTTGAAAAGGAAGACCTTACAATGGCTTACTATTTAATGAAAAGGGCTTATACCCTAAGGCCGCATGGTCCAGTAATTAAGCATAAGTTGGCTGAGTATAAAGATAAGCTAAATATTGTAGGTTAATATGCGATTGCCTAATGATTAGGTTCAGCTTCACAATATTGATAATAAAAACTTTGTTTTACACACCGCTGTAAAGTACGTTAATTATAAGAGAAAAATAATATGCATATCAAAGGATGTATTGATTCTTACTCCAATGGAATCGTAAATGGTTGGCTTGTAACTGATAACGAGCAGCCTGTAAGTATTGTCATTGATGGTGATACTGTAGCTGATATTAATGAACTGTTTTTAAGACAAGATATTTTAGATTTAGGAATCACAGACAAGGCCGCAGGTTTTAGTATTGATGTAACTGAGTTTTTAAGCTCTAAAGTGGGTAGTATTACGCTAAAATTAGCTCAAGGGGACTTAATAATAGCCTCATACGAAGCTTATATTCCTAGCAAAGTTAATATTATAAAAAATGACTACCTCGCACTCCAAGATCAAAATTCGATCACAGATTGGAGTATTGCAACTAATCATCGGGTTGGCCTTTCTTTAACCAGTTTTATTGCACCTAAAGGAATAAAGCACGCTAACGGTTACTATACGCGCTTTTCATTTGGTGACATTAACAATACGCGCCATCAATTATTTTTAACGCCTTCATTAAATTTTGAGAGCTGCCAAGCTAAAACGCTCAAACTAGCTGTAGTTGGTAAGGCTTCGCATGATAGTCATTTACACCTTGTTCTCACAGATAAAAGCGGTCAACGGGTTCTTAATGAGCCGATTCTTTTATCTCCTAAATGGCAACACTTGGTGGTCGAATTAGAAGAAGAGTACGCCGAAGGGTTATTAAGTGCAGAATTAGATTTATCTTTTACAATAAAGCATCATGGCCGTAGGTTTATAGATATAGCAATGATTCAGTTATCTGAGCAATTGTTAGACCCAATTGAACAAGCCAAAGCTTCTGAAGAAGCAGATTTTACTACAACTAATGTTATGAAAAATGGAGATTTAAAAAGTTGGCCTAATGGAATTATTTTTAACCCACTGAAGCGCGGTCAAGAATTAGCCGAAAACTGGTTTATAGAAATGAATAAAGCTAACCAGGGTAAGGTTGCGGTTGCTGCTATTAGTGATAATAGTCAAAATGATCCTTTAGGTGCCACAATTACATCTCAGTTTGGGCTGAGAGTCCGTTCTAAAGAGCTTGATGGATACGCAAGGTTAATTATTCCATTTGCGAAACAAAGTTTAAATGAAATTAACTACCAATTTAAACTGGATGTTGAAGCAACAGGCTTAGGGAAAAAGGTAACTTTACCCCGAATATATATAATTGCACGCGATGCACATAATGATGCCGTGATATATAACATTGTCCGCAAAAGAGTAGTTAGCAACCGAGAAAAAATTAGCTTAAATATTGATGCTATAGAGATAAATAAAATACTCAATAGCTCTCTTGTGCTGCCTTCTTTAACTTTAGCAATCGATTTACCCAATGATAACGATATAAGTGTATATGGCGTTTCTTTAGTCGCTAAGTCTAATAATGAAAAGCCTCAGCTTGTAGAAACTGAGTCAATAACTCATAGTAGCTTACGTTTTGAAGATAAAAGTATCACAGCACAATTAAGTGTATTAAAAGGATTGGATGCTTGGTTATCGGAAAAAGCAATTAAACCTGAAAATAAGCAAAATATAATAAAACACGATGATGAAATTACACTTAAAAGTAATAATGAGTTTGTCGCCCATATTAGCACGTTAACACCTCATAAATTAACAAGACCATCAAGAGAGTTTCCATTCGTAGATATTATAGTGCCTGTTTATAATGCATGTGACGATGTATTACTTTGCTTATCCTCATTAATAGAAAAAACAGATTTACTGCATAGGGTAATAGTAATTAACGATGGCCAAGACGAAAGAACAGCAATTATGCTTGACGCTTTTAATAGTAGTTATAATCATTTAGAGGTGATTACAAACCCTGAAAATATTGGCTATACCCGTTCGGTAAATAAAGGAATTGGGCACTCTAATGCTGACTGGGTGGTTGTGCTTAATAGTGACACTATTGTAAGTGAAGGGTGGTTAGGTAAGCTCATGAACTGTGCACAAAGTCAGGATAATGTAGGCATGGTTGGTGCTCTAAGTAATGCTGCAAGCTGGCAGTCTGTTCCTAATGTGCGTGATGCTAGTGGTGATTGGCACCTAAACCCACTACCAGAACATATGACAATTGATGATATGGCTCGCAAAGTATCAGAACTTTCGCAGCGTGATTATCCAGAAGTTGGTGTAATAAATGGTTTTTGCCAACTAATAAATACCCGGATGCTTGATCATATTGGTTTACTCGACGATGTGGCCTTTCCGATAGGTTATGGGGAAGAGAACGATATGTGTGCTAGGGCTGTAAAAGCCGGTTACACATTATTAATAGCAGATGATACATACATATTTCATGCAAAATCAAAAAGTTTTGGTCACGACAAACGTAAAGAATTAGCTAAACAAGGCAGTGCAGCCCTAAAGAAAAAACACCCAGATGTTGACTGGGGTAATGTAACTAAGCGTATTTTTGAGCATCCAAGCTTAGTAGAACTACGTAAGCAGCTTGCAGTGTCATTAGCAGAGTAAATCAGGAGAAAACTATGAAATTATTATACGTACTACCTGTTAAAGGTGGTGGTGGTGGTGCGCACTCAGTAGCACAAGAAGTAAACGAATTAAATAAAATGGGAGTTGAAACTAAAATTGCGGTTAATCGTGAAAACTACCCTAGCTTTTTAACCTGTTACAGCGATATGCCAAATGTTAGTCGTAATGTTGTTGAGTTTTTTGACGAGCAAAGCTTAGCGGACCAAATAGCGAACGCAACAACTGTAATATGTACTATTTTTACTTCTGTCCGCTTAGTAAAAAATGCGCTAGAAAAAGTTAAAAACAAACCGCGTGTAGCCTATTACGCACAAGATTACGAGCCCTTATTTGTGTTGCCAGAGAATCCATTGTGGGCCGAGGCCCATGCAAGTTATACAATGCTGCCAAATATGACAGTATTTGCCAAAACAGACTGGATACGCAATGTTATAACTGAAAACCATGGCATAGAAGTAAAAAAAGTAGCGCCAAGCATAGATCATGATGTGTATTACCCAGGCTTAAATAAATCAGAATCACAAATATGGATTTCAGCGATGGTACGCCCTAGTACGCCGCGCCGTGCACCAGAGCGAACTATGCGAATTTTAAAAAATATCAAAGAGCAATTCGGTCATCAAGTAAATATTAATGTATTTGGCTGTACCGACGAGGCTATTTTTGAAAATAACCTTACAAGTGATTTTGAATATTACAATCATGGTGTACTAACAAGAAACCAAGTGTCGGGCTTGCTACGAAAAAGCCATTTATTTATAGATTTATCTGACTATCAGGCATTTGGGCGTACCGGTTTAGAAGCCATGGCGTGTGGCTGTGTATCATTAGTTCCAGTTTTTGGTGGTACTGATGAGTACATAAAGCATAATGAAAATGGCTTTGCTGTGGACCCACGAGATGAAGTGGAAATTTATAATACGATTTCCAAGTTTATCGATTTACCAGTAGACCAAAAAGTTGAATTACAGCAACAAGCTATAGATCGTTCACAAAATTTTTCGGTTAGAAAAGCTGCAATTTCAGAAGTTAAATTGTTTAGTTCTATATAAGGTTAATTATGAAATATTTGTTTATAGGTGGTGCCCCTCGTTCAGGAACTTCTGCTCTCACAGAGCTACTTTCAACACATAAACGAGTAGCAATAGGGATGGAAAGGTTTAAGTTTTGTTATAGTAAAAAGTCTGTAACAAAAGAAATGTTTACTAAAGATAATTTTTTTAGATTTGATATCACGCAAACTAATATAAATGATAAAAACGGAAAGTATGTCGATTTTTATCAAAAGCTATCAAAGAAATTTGATGGTAGCTCTATTGTTGGCGATAAATATCCTCAACTATATAAATTTTGGCCATCACTTTTTGAAAACTTCGGTAAAGATGGTCGGTTTCTTTTTATAATGAGGGATATAGAGGATGTGGCATCATCATTCAATGTTAGGGCGAGTAATCCAAAGGATAAGTGGCCAGAAGAGAATAATTATAAAAAAGCGGTAGAAATATGGAATCAATCCTTATTAATTGCTGCAAAAGCTAAAAGTGAAAACAAAAATATTTGTATAGTTAGTTACAGCAAGCTTTTTGACTCCGAATCCTATGCATGTGATGAGGAAATGCAAAAGATTATTAGATATTTAGATTTATCTGATAATGAGGAGTTGATACTTGAGCATAAAAAGTTACAAGAAAAGTACCTGAGTCATATTAAAAATAAAAGCAAACTTATTTTTGAAGGACAAGAGCAGTATATTAAAGAAAACGCTAATAAATCACTATACTTTGAGCTATTTAATTAATAGCGTTTTGACCCCCCCCGTATTTAATGCGCTTATAGCAAGCGCCTTTAAAATGAGAATAGTATGCCGAAATTACTTTTTTTTACATATGCAAATAATGCATATAGCTTATTTGCTCTTCCTTACGCTTTTTTTGCCTTAAATGCAAACCCGAATTCGAGAGTAGAAATAATTCTAGAAGACTTAGAGCTATTTATAGATGAATACGGTGATGGAATTAAGGCTCTCGAAGATATTTTTCCAGGACAAGCCGTGTTTAGACAATCGTTAACGGTTAAAAATAAAGTGAAATGTAAACCACATGTAGTACGTTTCATTGAAGAACCTGTTACAAAGTCTGATTACGTGTATATAGGCGACATTGATGTTCTAATCTTTGAGGATATTTTGGAATTACACAAAGGGTTTATGGATGAACATAACCTTCCATTTAGTAACATTATACGAAAAGGGACTGAGAGTACGCAATTTCCTCGCTTAACCGGATTACACTTTTGCCCATTTGAAAAAATGTATCCTCTACCTGATTTAGAGGATATTAACTTAAATGCAAGAAACGATGAAAACGTACTTTATGAAATAATGATACGTAAAGGTTTTATGGTACCTACTCACTTTAGGCATAGACCATTGTGTGGTATTCATATTTCTTTAAATCGTGATTCAGTTGGGAGGTATAGTGTAAATAGAGGAGATGAATATCTTATTGGTGATACTTTTAACTGGGGTGTTAATCGTTATAAAAATAGCTTTTTAAAACTAATTAAGCATAAAAAGTTTAGTGGTATCTTTTTTTATTTTAGCTTTGAGTATAGAGCCTTATTAATGGTGATCGAAGCAGTAGCTAAACAAGAAGAAAAAAGATTGCACCGAGTCGCAGCAAGTTTTTTAGTAGATAAAAGGCTATCTTCTAAAATTAAAGGAGGGAAGAGAGAGGAGCTAATTACTGCTGCTAGAAATAAGTTAGACAAAGGGTGCATAGATGAAGCTATACAGTGCCTACATAATATAGTTAATGTTTGGCCTGAAGATTTTAATGCTTATCTCCTTTTAGGTGAGGGGTATTTGAAATTAGAGGATGAAGTCATGGGGCAGGAGTGTCTATTGCATGCTTTGGAGCTAACAAATGCTTTGAAGCATCATAATTCAATTTACACTATAGCGAAGCAGTACAATATGATCTTAAATTCTTAAAGGCAACTGATGTATGGAAGAGTACGAAGAAGTATTTAAAGATAATAACTATTGCATTAAACTTTATTATAAAAATATTAACTTCCCAACGCTTGTGGCTTTTTCTAATAGAGAAGAATCATATAGCTCTGTACGAAATTTTAATCGAGAATTTGGCAAAAATGCTTTTCAGAAGTTAGATTTTAATTATATATCTTTTGTAAGTAATAAAAATGATTGGTATCAAGGTGTGAGCAGGTTAGCCATTACAAGACTAAATGTAGTTTTAAAACGCATGAAAGGTTTAGTCTTCACGTATGGTTCCTCTATGGGAGGGTTTGCAGCTTTAAATTTTGCAAATCATTTAAATGCTTCTTATGCATTTTCTTTTTCACCTCAAGCGTCTTTAGACACTTGTTTTATGAGCCAGATTAACGACAAGCGTTGGCAGGTTGAGTCGAAACTTCTTTTACCTTTTAAAAGTGAGATTTTAAAAGGTGACTTGCAAAATCAAGCCGGTATTATCTTTTTTGATAGTGACCATATAGATGGTAAGCATGCAAAAGTGATTCTCGAAAATACATCTCTTATCCCATGTGATTTGAAGTATTCTGGACATGGAAGTATTTCTGCATTTAATACTATATATGGAATAAAACATTTTTTTAACAAATTTTGCATAGAACATGTACCTATGGATTGTATCTTAAAAGAGGTAGATAGAGTTTGGGTTGAAAGCTTGGAATACCTTTCTTTAAATGATTATGAGAAATTTCAATATAAATTAATTGCAACAGATTATAAAGTTAGCCAAATTACTATAAGAAATATCTTAGCAAGTCTAAACAATAGAAGATATCCGGTTGAGTTTAAAGAGTCTATTCCAAAGATAGTCGAGAATAATAAGGCTCTAAATGAAGCATTACTTGTCAAATTAATGCAATTTTGTTGAGTTTTATTAAGGTTCGTTACCCATGAATGAAGATGTTTTACTAAAAGTAAAAAAATTAGAAGAAGACATAAAGTGTAGTAAAAACCTAGGTAAAAACTATTTCCAGCTAGGCGTAATATATCAAAAGGAGAAAATTGATAGTGAAGCTATTAAGTATTTTCATAAGGCCATCTCTATTTCTCCAAAGTATGGAGAGGCATATTATCGTCTCGCTCTATTGTTAAACAAAGAAAGGAAGCTTAAAGAGAGTCTTGATTGTATTAATAGTGCTCTAGAGTCTGACTCACAAAATCCTAAGTATCACGAGTTATTAGGCAATTTTTACTTTAGAGACAAGCGCTATGATAAAGCTGAAGAAGAATATAAATTTAGCTTAAAAATTGATAATACTTCACATAGATGTAATTTTAGGTTAAGTAAGTTATTTGAAGTTCAAGGTTTAATTGATAAAGCAATACATCATATCGTAGTTGCTATCAATATTGATAACGACAATTCTATGTATTTTTTTCAGCTTAGTGAACTTTATATAAAGCTAGGTAACGCAAATAATGCGTTAAGAATAAAACAAGTACTTTTAGATGAAGATAGTTGCAAATTTAACTTCTCAGAGAAAGAAGTGTTAATTCGCTCTGCATTATTCATCGGAGAGCTTGCGCTTATACCTGCTGGTTTTAGATGTTATACAAAAGGCATATTATATAAAAATCTAAAGTTTAGCCAGCCAAGCATGCCTTTTGATAGTGGTTTTTTCCCGCCTGATTCAATAGCTAATGTTTTAATAAAAGGTGAAGTTAATTTAAACGTTAAAAGCCACAATGTATGCATAAAGGATGAGAAGTATTTAAGTACTAAATATGGGCAAGGTATTAAGTTCGCTGTGTCTAACTATAATGATATTAATAAAGCAATTGAACAAGGAAATAATCTGGGTCGGTATTTAGATAGTACTTATGGGTATTATACTTTAGATAATGAAAATGGGTTTGTACTTGCGCATTATAATTGGCATAGAAAAGCAAGTGTAGAAAAATCCAAAGGTATTTATGATGTGAATACTAATTTATCTGAAGTAAATGCTGTATTAACTAAAAGAATAAAGCGTATGATGACTTTATGTAATAAGGCCGAGCGAATTTTGTTTGTCATTGGTAATACACAAAACTATAAATATATGCAGATAGATAATGAGTTTTATTTTCTTGATGATATCTCCAAATTGAAAAAAACTATAAGCGAGTTGTACGGTAGTAAGGCTCAAGTAGTTATGCTTGACGAAGTTAATGATGCTGAAAGCCTATATAATTATTTGTATACTAGCTAATGGTTATGTTACTCAATAATATTATCATTAGCTTAAGAGAGTTGCTTTGAAAGTTCTTTTATCTTGTTATAGCTTAGTAAGGTTCTCCGGATCGGAATGTATGGTACTTGATTTTACTCAAGAGCTAATAAAACAAAGTCACGAAATAGTTATCGTAACTAGAGAGTACTCCTATCCTATACAGAGCTGCTTTAGTGGGTTAGATGTAAAAGTATTTGTAGGGAGCTTACCGCATGAACTTTATGAAAAGTTTGACTTAGCTATAGCATTTCATCCTTTTACAATCAAAGCTTTGCTAAAGAATGGCTTTAAACCAAAAAAGTTGATTTACTTTTCTCTTGGCCCTTCGGAACCGTTTGAGACACCACCAGTTATAAATAAGGGGGTTTTTGGACTGGGCTGCTTTAACTCCCAAGAGACTTTTGAGCACTATCTGAACCATGGTTATGTCTGTAAGGATGACAGTTTGGTCTTCCCTAACTCAGTAGCCGACAGTTTTTTTTGTGATGTACCTACTAAGGCTCTACCTACTAAAATTAGTAAAGTTGCAATAATAACGAACCATTCGAGTTCATTGCATACAGAGCTTAAAAAGCTGTTGAGTTTAAGTGAGATTAGTATAACTTTTTTGGGGCGTACAGAATTTGGTAATTCTAGGTTGATTACTCCTCAGCTTTTATTAGGTTTTGATTTAGTAGTTACCATGGGAAGATCGGTACAACACTGTATGGCTTTAGGGGTCCCAGTTTTTTTGTATGATAAGTTTGGGGGTTGCGGGTTTTTAAATAAAGATAACTACTTGGCGGAAGAGCGATTTAATTACTCTGGTCGGGCAAGTCGACGTCAGCTAACTGCAGATGAAATAGTAAAAGAATTAAAAAATGGTTTTACGCAATCGCAATACGATATAGAGTTTTTTAAAGAATTAGCAAAAAATAAATATTCTTTAAATAAAAACTTAAATCAGCTTTTAAAAAGAGTTGAAGATATAGAAGGTTATAACTCAGAGTGCGCATTTAACTTTTTTCAAGATGCCGCAATATACGAGAAGCTGTTAGTAAAAAATAAAATGCTTAGCGATAAAGTTAAAAGTCTTACTGATAAACTGAATTATAAAAGTACGTTTGATAATAGTAAAAAAAATGAAATGAAACTTTCTATCTCATTTAATTTTTTTAATGGTGAGGAATATTTCTATCAAAATGTATTTAATATGAGGAAAGTGGCTGAGCACATCTCAATTGTATATCAAGATATATCTAACCATGGTAATGCAATGTCTTTAAGGGCAAAAAGCATTTTGAACAAAATTATTCAAAATGGTTTAGTTGATGATGTAAGCTTGTACACTCCAGATCTGTCTCTTTCACCCAGTGAGAATGAATTCAAAAAGAGAAAGTTAGGAGAAAGGTTAGCACGAAATAATAGTTGCACTCACTTTTTGATAATGGATACTGACGAATTTTATGATCGTAAGGAGTTTAATGCTGCCAAACGATATATTTTAAAACATGATATTTCATATTCAGCATGCCCAAGTTATTTTTATTTAAAGAAGCCAACTTATCGTTCTCTGCTAAAAGACAAGACTAATGTCAGCTTTATTTGTAGGCTAGATAGCAATACTGAGTTTAAAAGGGGTGGGTACTTTCCGGTTGATAATGTTGATCCTACAAGAAGGGTTATTAACAAAGAAGGTAATTTTAAGTTATTTGAGGAGCATACATTAGTTATGCACCATATGAATTTTATTCGTGCGGATAATTTTAAGTCAAAATTAAGTAATTCATCCAATGCCCATAAAGTTGAGTTTATGAATGAGGTTTTGCTTCAGCTAGAGCATTGGAAATTTGGGGAGCTATTTAAATTTCCTAAAAAAGGGGACTTTGAAATTATTGAAGTTGAGAATAAATTCAAATTACCTGATGTTATGAATTAATCTGAGATTATTTTGAGAGCTGAATGTTAAACAAAGGTTTTTATTTTACACATGAGAGTACGCATATATCTTTTTTAGGACCAGTGTGTAGTTTTTTTCAGTTATCTTTATCTAATAGCTGCAGTGTGGACTCGCCCTTATATTTTTTAGCACGTGAAGGCTATTGGCTTGAACGAGCTTTTAAATGCTTTTGTAAAGGCAGTAGTATAAAAGCACAAAGTGAGTATTTATTAGCGTCACGTGCTTTTTTATTTAAGCTTTTGCTTGATGATGAGCGTAGCTTTGCGTATTCACTTAAAAGTGGCTTTAAAGGCACTTTTAGCGAATTATTACAAAGCCGTTTTATTTTAAACCACGATGAAATAACCCGTACTTTTTCGCCAGCACTTTTAGCTAAAATTATTGACTTAGAAACCGATAAGCAAAGTGTAATTGATATATTTAATGCCCATAAAGCTGAACTAAAAACATTACTTGCACCGACTAAAAAAGCTTACTTAGCGTATTTAGAGCAGCTTGGAGTGACTAAGCAGCAAACGGTGCATATAGTTGATTTAGGTTACTCAGGTACTATTCAAAGCTTGTTAGGCATACTCCTTAATAAAAATACACATGGACATTATTTAATAGCATCTAACCCTGGAGTGCATACCATTGAAGGCTGTAAAGCTACAATGAAAGGCTACTTAAAAGAAGGGGTAAAAATAGGCGATGGTTACTTACCGCTCGATCGCTCTATGTTTTTAGAGTCGTTGTTAACCGCGCCTAATGGGCAGTTTAGAGATATACGCTTTAACACGCTTAATAAGGATGCCGAAAATTTAAAGCAATTTGATTTTTATTACGGGCGTAAGGTGGCATCCCAAAAGTATTTTTACTTAGTTGAACAAGTAATGGCCGGAGCACTTAATTATGTAGAGCATGCAGCAAAACATAATATCACGTTTACAAAAAGCGAGCTCGAAATGCTATTAAATAGCTATTTAAGTAAACCTCACATGATACCGCACTCCATAGCACATATTTTTGATATTGATGACGATGTAACCGGCAACGGTACGGTTAACGCTTTACAGTTTTTTGGTTTAAATAAGTGACTATAAAAAAATATATTAAGCGCGCATTTCCGAGGGTATTTAGCTTTTTTAAAAATACACCTTTTTTATTTAAAGCCACTAAAGCGTTAGAGCGCCGCTTTATTAAGCTTAGGTACGTTGCCTTACGCTCAAAGAAAACTACTTACTCTTCTAAAAAAGCGAGCAAGCTACTAAACCAAGCTAAGGCTTTAGAGTTATTTGATGCAAAATATTACTCTGCCCAGCAGTGCCGAACTTTTAGCTGCGAGCGAGAGGCATTTGAAGATTACCTACACAAAGGCGCTTTTAGCTGCGTAAACCCAAGTAAAAACTTTGATACCGAACTTTACTACAAATGTAACACCGATATTTATTTAAGTGGTGAGCATGCATTAGTGCATTACTTAGCGCATGGTAAAAAAGAAGGGCGTTTAGCTTTGCCAGCCAAAGCTAAGTGGTATCCAAAAGCAATAGCAAGTAGCGCCAATGGCGAGCCAACAACACTTAAATTAGCGATGTGCTTTCACGTTTTTTATGGCGAGTTTATTGATTATTACTGTGGTGCGTTGGCAAAATTTACGCAGCCGGTCGATGTATTTGTGAGTGTTGCTAGTGACGAGCTTGCTAAAAAAGCGATACACGACTTTAAAGTGTGTTCAAAGGTAAATAAGGTTGTAGTAAAGGTAGTGCCTAACCGTGGGCGGAACTTTGGCCCTATGCTTGTTGAGTTTGCAAGTGAGTTACAAAAGTACGATTTGTTTTGTCATATGCACTCTAAAAAATCGCTTTATTCTGGCCGAGCACAAACTCAATGGGCTGATTACCTAGGCGAGTACTTATTAAACGACCAACATGTTATTAAGCAAGTGCTTAATCATTTTAACGATAATCCTAAAAGCGGCATATATTACCCCACTTCGTTTTGGATGATGCCTGATTGGGTAAACCACTGGCTTAAAAATAAACCCGCTGCTCAAAAGTTTACTAAAAAGTGGAATATTGAATTAAAAGATGACTTTTTAGCTTATCCTGCAGGTGGTATGTTTTGGGCAAGGCCTGAGGCGCTAAAGCAGCTTTTAAATAAAGAATATAATTACGATGAGTTCCCCGGTGAGCCTTTGCCTAACGATGGCTCTGAGCTACATGCCCTTGAGCGTATGCTTGGGCTACTTGTTGAAAAAAATGGCTACAAGCCGCTTTTTTACTACCCTAAAACAGGCCAATTTACACACGATACAAGCTATATTTTAGCGCAATATGTTAATACAGCCGAAGGGCTTAAACATCAGCTAAATAATTTTGAGCATATAAGCTTTGATGTATTTGATACCTTAGTAAGGCGTGAATATTTTGCGCCAGATTACGCTAAATTGTTATTAGGTAAAGCGCTGGTTGAAAGTGGGGTTGTAAGTAATGCGCATGAATTTGTTAAATCCCGTAATATCGCAGAGTTTGAGGTACGCAAAGCTAATAACTTTGTAGGTGATGTAATTATTTTTGAAACATACGACTATTTAGGTAAGCAACTGGGTTGGAGTAATGAGCAAGCCCATAGCTATGCAGAGCAAGAGTTTGCTTACGACCTACAAATGATTTTACCAAAAGATGAAATGGTTGATATTTTTAACGAACTTATTTTAGCAGGTAAACAAGTAACAGTTGCATCAGACACTTATTACACAAAAGAACAAGTGGCACTTATGCTGGCTAAGGTGGGAATTAGCGTGGGCTTTGACTTACTTGTATCAAGCGATTTAGGTAAACGCAAAGATAGTGGCACGCTATGGCAACACATAAAAGAGAGTCTTCCCGAGGGGCAAAGTTTTATACATGTTGGCGATAACGCCGTGGCTGATGCACAAATACCTGGTGACTTTGGTTTGCAAAATTTGCACATTTTAAACCCGCTTGATAAATGGCAGGCTGGTGGCTTTATTAACCCCTTTGTAGGTGAACAAGGTTTAAATGAAGCACAAATATTAAAATGGGGCCCGATTGTTAGCGACTTTGGCCGATTTGGATTTTTAGGTGAGTAGTATTTAATGTTTGAAACTTTATATTTGCATGTGGGCTGGTCTAAAACTGGCACATCGGCAATTCAGTACCAGCTTGATTTACAACAACGTGAACTAAAAGAGCAAGGTATTTTATATTCTAAAACTTTGCAAATGAACGACCAAGCGCATCATAACTTTGCGTTAGCATTTGCGCCAATACATGGTTACCCTGCTAAATATAAAATACCTGAAGTACTGGATATGTTGGAGCAGGAAATGCTAAAGGAAGGTTGTCATTCGGCTTTGGTTTCGAGCGAGCTTTCTCCTTTTTATTTTAATAACCCACGTTTTAGCCAGTGGGTAGCTAAATTTAAAAAAGTAGTGGTGATAGGCACGGTAAGGCGCCAATCTGATTTGCTACTCTCTTTATTTAACCAGCTTGTAAAAGACCCGCATGTAAGGTTTAAAGGGCGCTTTTTTCAAATGGCTATTAATAATTTCCCTAAGTTAAATTACTTTCAGCAACTTAATAGGTGGGTGCCTAAAGTAGGTAAGGAAAATATTTTAGTAGTGCCTTATAGCGATACTATTGTTGATGACTTTTTAGAATTATTTAATTTAAGCCTTAAAAGTATCAATGATAACGTTGTAGTTAACCCTTCATTGCCAACAAGCGCATTAATGTTAATGCAAGAGCGCACTGTGCACGTTAGTGATGTACCTCAGTATACCCATATACGCGACAATCTTATTAGTGAAGTAAGCAACAAGGCTGTTGATGACAAACCAAAGCGCGTGTTTTTAACTGCGGGTGAGCTTAGGGCTATTGATAATAACTTTAATGGGCCGAATAAGCGTGTTGCAAAGGAGTTTTTATCTCAAGATGAATTGTTTACTGAAAAGGTTTACAAAGATATTCAGGCTTACTAAGGCTATTAATTCATTATGCACTATAAAGTTAAGCTAGTTGCGGTAGCAAAAGATGAGTCTGCTTATTTAGCTGATTGGGTTCAGCACCACTTGTTTTTTGGCTTTGCTGCAATACATGTTTATGTAAACCGAACAAGTGATGATTCTGCTAAGGTGTTAGGTCGCATTAGTCAATTACATGATAATGTTACTTTTAGCGATGCTGATTGGATTGATCAGCTCCCCCCGCCATCTAGGAAAAACTTACAACACATATGTTATATGCAGGCACTAAGTTCTATTGAACCTGAGATTACGCATGTACTATTTTTAGATATTGATGAGTATTGGGTTTCACAGCGTTACACTTGCATAAATGATTTCTTAAAAAGTTGTGATAAAGGCCAAGATCTAACAGTGTTTGAGTGGCTTAATGAAGGCGCTGTAGCTAGATCATTTTTAGCGTTGCCACAAACATTAACGGGCAAAGTACATGCTTTGGGTAAAAGCATGATTAATGTTTCTGCGATTAAAAATATAAAACAAATACGTTTACATGTGCCGATAATGAATGAGTTAAGTAATGTTACGTTAGTAGATGGGGAGGCGTTTAAGTGCCAGCCAAATTTGCCTCAGCATGTAGCTGTGAGTATTAATTCATTTAAGCATACGTTTATTTTTCATAGAATGTTTAGATCTGAGGTGGAGTATTTAGCTGCTTTGTATCGTGGTAACCCAGAAGAAGGTTTTCCTATTAAGTTAAACCGAAATGGGTATGGCTACATTAATAATGAAAACCTTAAAAGTTGTAGTTTTGAACATCAACTTTACGCAGAATATATTGAAAATAAAAAGCAGTTTTTAAACGAATGTAATATTACTAAATATATTTTGAATGCGCAGACAACGATTGAAAAAAACGCAGAGCAATTAAAGTTAATGTTACCTAATTTACTTGCTAAAAAACCGCAGGCAGTGGCAAAAGTGCTTAGTAATTTAACAGATGAAAAAATAAATCATACTTTAAATGCGTATAATAGAGTTAGTCATGATACAAAACCTAAGGGTTTAAAGGAGCGTATTTTAAAACGCTTTAAGCTATAAAGCTGCTTTATTTAAGCGCAGCTTAATTATTTAAGATTGGACTTTCCTACGTTTACAATGTGTTATTGGGTTAAGGTTAATTGGTAGGCTTAAAAATATAAAAGCTTCGTGTATTGCGTTGCTCTTGCAGTTAAGTGTTTGGAGGTTTTTATAAACACGGTTAATTTAATTATACATATTGGCCCGCCAAAAACGGGTACGTCTGCTATTCAAAAGTGGTTAAAAGACAATATTGAGTTTTTAAGAACACATGGCATTTATTACCCGCAGCACACAGAAGATAGCAACGGCATTAGCTCTGGTAACTTTTTATCTGTATTTGACCCACTTAAAGGTGATTACAAATTAAATTTGCAGCGTATAGAAGCGCTTAAAAATAAAACGGCTGAGAATAATTGCCATACATTATTATTGAGCTCTGAGTTTTTTTTCCATCGATTACTGCCCTTAGTAAATAAGCTGCCAAACGTGAGTTGTATTGCTTATGTAAGAAACCCTGCAGAATTGCATGAATCTCATTATAACCAGTCTGTTAAAAGGCATGGCAATGTGGCAACCATAAAGCGTGCAGATTCGTTACCGATGAACACTCTAAAAGTACTAGGTGATTATGCTAGCAAACTTGGTGAAAGGCTTATTTTACGCGCTTATCATGAAGATTTATTTTTAAATAACAGTATTGTTAGCGACTTTTTAACAGCTATAAATTTACCCGCTGATGAAGTGGCTAATATAAATTGTACTAAACGAATTAATACTAGCTACACGCTAGAAGCGTTAGAGGTTAAACGCTGGTTTAATCGCTATGAATTAGGGAATAACTCAAATCCCTTAGATCGTATATTACAGTCTTATAGTAATGGCGTTACGCGTTTTACTTTTGTTGGTAAGCATCAGTTTAATGATTATAAACGACAATCTTTAAAGTGGTTAGGGCAGTTATATGAGCAAGCTCCTTTTGCAAATGGTGATAAATTATTAAAAGCCGTGCATGATCAGGAGCATCAAAATTTTTATAAGCAAGAAATAAGTATGGCGCAATGCGACTCAGTACTTAGGTATATTGCTTCTGAGAATATGGCTTTACTCACCAATTTAGCACTTTGCGTTTATGCTCAGCCCAATATTGAAGATAAAGCCCCGTTTACAAATGCTTTATTCAAACTTGTGCCGCCAAGTGCTGCAGTGCCAAATATGCTGCAATATACTAGGCGTGCTTTTGTAAATAGCTATAGTTATAAATTTGTGGGTTGTGATGATTCAAATTGCAAGCAGGACACAAGTAAATTTAGAGTTGGTGTGAATAGGCTTCTTAAAAAGCAATTTAGCTTAGTTGCTTATTTAAAGGTACGCTTTTTATTACTTAGCTTAAAGGCACAAAGTAGTTGAAAATTTTTAGAAAAACATCAGTAAAAATACTCAAAGGTCTTTTAAGTATTTTGCCTCAGAGCTTTGTTGATAAAATAAAGCAGAATCCCAAGCTGGTGGCTGCGTATAGTCGTAACTTGCATAAAAGTGGTTTGTTATATCAGCTACAAACACTTGATGAGCTTAAGCGCTCTTACGATGACTATATTAACGAGCACAATTGCTACCTTGCTAGGCAAGTTAAGCACTTTGCAGAAGTCACCAATAGTGGTTGTTCGTTAATTGTATGCGTTGCCGATTATAGCCCTAGTAAGTTATTGGCTACGTTTAATAGTATGAATGAGCAGCATGCTGCATTTTTAAATGTAGTTGTATATTGTAAGGTAAGTAATCGAGTTGAAATAAATGAATTTTTAGCGCTAAACAGCGTTTTAAATTTTAGAGTTGTTACAAGCTTAAGCGCTGAATGCTTACCCCGTGAGGTGGTTAATACCCCATGCTTTTTTGTTAACGCTGGTGATGTATTGCACCCGTATTTAGGATTTGTGTTAGCAACCGAGTTATCAAGCTCAGCTAAGCTTGCTTATGTTGATACCGACTCTTTAAACGCAAAGGATAAAAAAAGAGAGTTTGCCGATTTTAAACCCAGTTGGAATCCTGACTTACAGCTAACGAATGGCTATGTTAGCTCGGGTATTTGGGTTAAAAACTTAAGTGACTTTAATGTTATAAAGCTACCCCTTAACGAATTTATGTTAAGTCTATTTATGTGTACTAGTTATATAAACAACCCTAACATAAATGTTGAGCATATAGCTCAAGTGTTGCTTTCTCGCCCATCCAACTTACCTAAATTTAGTAATGCTACACATCAATTAAGTGCTTTATATGCGCCATTTGCGAGTGTCATTCCCTCTAATTTACCCAGTGTATATTTACGGTGGCATCTAAATACACAGCCGCTGGTGTCAATAATTATACCTACGCGTAACGGCTTGGATCTGGTAAAAGCGTGTGTTGAGTCAATATTAAGTAAAACAACTTATAGCAATTATGAAATATTACTTATTGATAATGGCTCTGATGACCCAAAGTGCCTTAAATATTTTAATGAGTTAAGCAAGCATTCAAAAATTAAGGTGTTTAATTACGCCGCCGAATTTAATTACTCGGCTATAAATAATTTTGCAGCTAAAAAAGCCTCGGGCGAGGTATTGGCATTAGTAAATAACGATATTGAAGTTATTGAACCTGATTGGCTGTTAAACATGGTTAGCCATGTTATGCGAGATGATATAGGTTGTGTGGGTGCAAAGCTTTTGTATTCAGATAATCGTATTCAGCACGCGGGAGTTGTATTGGGCTATGGTGGCGGTGCAGGGCATGGGCATAAGTACTTTCCTGATGATCATTTTGGTTATATGAATCGCTTAGTTGCTACTCAAAATTATAGTGCGGTAACTGCTGCGTGTTTACTTATAAAAGCAGATGATTTCTGGGCCGTTGGGGGCCTTAACGCTGAGAAGTTGGCCATTGCGTTTAACGATGTTGATTTATGTTTAAAAGTACTGCAGTTAGGTAGACGAAACTTATATTGTGCAGAAGCTATTTTGTACCATCATGAGTCTGTATCGCGCGGGCACGAAGATACGCCTGAAAAAGTGCGGCGCTTTAATGCTGAACTTAATTACTTGCAAACTACGTGGTGTGATTTTATCGCTAACGACCCTGCTTATAATCCTAATTTAACCCGTAGACGTGAAAATTTTGCGATTAAGCCTTTTAGGTAGTTAATAAAAAGTAAAACTAGCGTTATTATTCGTTATGTTTTTTTGTGTGCTTAATTAAAGTAAGCTAGAATTGCTTCTAGTTTGTAAATGACTGTTTGTTTGAGTTGTTTTATCTTTTTATAGAGAGAGTATGATCCCAATTTCGGCAACTAATAATCAGTTTATATTGCAGTCTACTTACCCAATTGCAAGTAGCGTAAGTGTTGTTTGTGGTATGTCTGTTTATATCAACGACCGGCTAGAGTGGGTAAAACAAGCAGTTGAGAGTGTTTTAAACCAAACTTTACCTGCTGATTTATTTATGATTGTGCTCGATGGTGAAGTAGCAGACGATATTGCTATTTACTTAACTAAAATAGAAAAACAACACCCAAATTTAGCGCTAGTGCATGGCCTAAAAAATAAAGGGTTAAGCACATGCATGAACTACATTATCGACTCAACCTTGCCACTAAATCCAGAATACTTTTTTAGAATGGATGCCGATGATATTTGCGTACCTCACCGTTTTGAAAAACAAGTTACTTTACTAAATAAGCATCATGATGTTGATGTGCTTGGCTCTGCTTTGTGGGAAGTAGACGAACAAGGTAACAGAGCTGGTATACGTAGGTTACCCCTTACTCATTCTAAATTAATTTGCGCTTTTTCGCGTCGTTGCCCTATAAACCATCCTACGGTTGCTATTAGGTATAGTGTATTTGCACGTGGGCATAGGTATTTAACTAATATGCTTAACACTCAAGACTATTTTTTATGGATAGCACTGGCAAAAGATGGCTGCAAATTTGCGAATGTAAAAGAGCCATTACTTCATTTTAGGCGCATAAATGGTTTTTATAAGCGCCGTGGTAGAGGTAAGTCGGTAAATGAATTTAAAGCTAGGCTTTTAGCTATGGATTCCCTTAAGCAAAAGTCGTTACAAAATTATTGTTATGCGTTATTTGTATTAGTATTACGAATGATGCCTTCATGGGTTATAAAAGTTGCATATAAAGCCGACCGCTTTATATTGGGCTTAAATAAACACAATTAATTATGATTGGTGCAGTTTTAGTTGTTTATAAGCCCGACCTAGCGTTAACAGAACGATTATTAACGCGTTTATATGGGCAAACAGAAGAAGTGGTTATAGTTGATAATAGCCCAACCCCTCACGATTTCACAAAAGTAATTAGTCATTACCATTATATTCATCTTGCTGATAACTCGGGTATTGCGCATGCGCATAATGCTGGGCTTATTTATCTTTTAAAAGCAGGGTGTGAGTATGCCATTTTACTTGACCAAGACAGCTTAATACCTACTGATATGGTTTTCAATTTAAGCAGCTTGCTTAAGGCATCTACTAAAGTGAAGCAAAATGTAGTTGCTATTGGCCCTAGAATTCGTTGTAGTTTTTCAGATAAAAAAGTAAACCCTATGGTTCAAAAAGAGGTGTTTGAATACGACGACCTAGTCGGTGTTACTCAAATTATTGCTTCAGGGATGATGATAGATTTAAGCGCTCTTGATCATATAGGTTTAAAAGACGAATCTTTATTTATTGATGGGGTTGACCATGAATGGTGCTGGCGTGCTCGAAGTATGGGGTTTGATATTGCTAAAGCCAAAAATATAGAAATGGTTCATCGTTTAGGAGACTCACGTAGTAAGTTTGTGGGTATAACTTATAAAGTTGGTGCCCCAATTAGGCTGTATTATCAGTTTAGAAATATTTTATTGTTGAGCCGCAGGGCTTACGTTCCAAATTATTGGAAAGTAAGGTGTTTGTTTTTTATGCCGATTCGCTTTTTTTTAAATTCTGTTATGCAAAAAAATAGACGTAAGCGCTTTGGGTTTATGCTCAAAGGTATTTACGATGGATTGCTAGGAAGAAAAGGCTCTTATGAT
>TARA_R110002051_G_scaffold288926_1_pt1 | contig 27037 bp, 29 predicted proteins | sample TARA_R110002051 | Tara Oceans TARA_R110002051 (sample SAMEA4397023) | marine metagenome | biome: Polar Biome; feature: [MES] marine water layer (ENVO:01000295) within the mesopelagic zone...; material: water (ENVO:00002006), including particulate matter (ENVO:01000060) such...
GACTCTTAATCAGTGGGTTCCGGGTTCAAGTCCCGGGGGGTGTACCAGTTACAGGGCTTGAGCCCCGTAGTTACCTAACAACTACGGGGCTCAAGTATTTCCACAAATACCCTCCACGACACTCAAGTCGTCAGAAACTCGTCAAAAACCTCCGCAGACCCGCCTCTCGCAAGATCCGTCACCCGGTTGTTTCGGGGTGTTCCCCATTGACTTCCGGGTGGTGCCGGGAGTCCGTTCCTACCTACGAGGTATGAACGAGCCTCGCCCCTTCGCCGAGCCGCCGAGCCGCCTTGAGCGACTGCTCACGGTGCAGCAGCTCTCGGATTATCTCGGCGTGCCGGTCAAGACGCTCTACGAGTGGCGCACGCAGAAGGTCGGTCCTCGCGCGGTCAAGGTGGGGCGTGCGCTGCGCTACCCCGAGAGTCGCGTGATCGACTGGCTGGAGGAGCAGTCGTGAGCCGCCCCGTTCAGCCGCTGGGCACCTACGGGTCGATCTCGGTAAGGAAGGTCGGGTCGAAGTATGCGGCCACCACGCGCTTCCGTGATATGGACGGCGACTACCTGCGCATTCAGGCGACGGGAACCAGCGAGACAAGGGCCACGAACGCACTCAAGGTGAAGATCGCCGAGCAGGCCGGCTTGGCGGGCGATAGCGACTTGGATCGGAACACCTGCCTGCGCGACCTCGCGAGCTACTGGCTGGCTGAGGTCCGCGTTGCAGGACGGCAGGGCCCGCAGACGCTCGATGCCTACGAGCGCAGCCTGGAGGTGGTCGTGCTCCCGACGCTCGGTCAGTTGCGGCTGCGGGAGCTGACCGTCGGCCGCGTCGATCGGTTCCTTAAGGCATTGGCCCCCGAACACCCATCGCGCGCCCGTAGGGCCAAGATCGTGCTCGCGCTGGTCTTTGATCTCGCCGTGCGACACGACGCGATAGGAAAGAATCCGGTGCGTGACACGGCAGCCGTTCCGCGCGGACGCAAGGAGATTCGCAGCCTCGACCATGCCGAGCTTGCACGGCTGCGCGACGCCGTGGCGAACTGGCGCACCGGCGAGAAGGTGCACGGCCCCAAGCCCGATGGTCAACTCGCCGACGTCATCGAGACGATCCTTGGCACCTCTGCGCGCATCGGCGAAGCGCTGGCGATCCGAAAGTGCGACGTCGACATGACCGTCTCGCCACCGGAGGTCACGATCAGCGGAACGCTCGTGCAGCGCAGGGGACATGGTCTGTACCGGCAGCCTCAGGTCAAGCACTCGAAGGACTGGCGCATCATCGCCGTGCCGAGCTACACGGCCCAAGCCATCCGTTCACGGCTGGCGATGCTGGGCAACGTGCCCGACGATCACCCGATCTTCAGCACCCGCAACGGCACGTTCATCTCCCCGAACAACCTGCGCCGCCAGCTTCGAGCCGTGCTCGCCTCGGCGGGGCTGCCGGAGGACCTCGACCTGAGTACCATCACTCCGCACACGTTCCGCAAAACCGTGGCCACGACGATCGACCAGGCAGCCTCCACCGACCTCGCCACTTCTGTCCCCGCAAATGCGTTACTCACAGAGCTTCCCGCCACGATAGCGGTGGGTGAAATTGTCAGTTCTGACGTTCAAAGTCTCGACGTTGCCGAAACGAGCCTTTCTACGGCGGTAGCTGGTCGCGATGGTTATACGGTCGTGTCGCCGGAGGAAGCTGGCCAATCCGGTCTTCTCCTTCACCAATAACCCGGCGGGGACGATTCAGTGGCCGTTTGCGGGCGAAGTTCCGATAACAAGCGGGTTTGGACCGCGCAACGCATGCTCATTCTGTTCAAGTAATCACGCTGGTCTCGACTTCGCTCCCGGGGAGGGCTTCCCGATTCAATAAATCGCCGACGGCGTCGTGAGTGAGGTTAACCTCGCTCCAGGAGGTTACGGCGTTCACGTCTACATCGACCACGTCATAAACGGACAGTCAGTGCGAAGCCTCTACGCTCACATGCAATGGGGCTCGCCGGCGGTCGCGGTGGGCCAACCGGTCACCGTAGGCCAGCTGGTGGGAAGGGTGGGGAACACCGGTGCATCAACAGGGCCGCACTTGCACCTGGAAATCCACCTTGACGGCAAGCCCGTTGACCCGTACGCCTGGCTCACGACCAATGCCAATTAGACGAGTCCCGCAGTTGACATATCCCGCAGCTGTTGTAAACGCTCATGTACGGCTGCTCGGCCGAATTTCTGGCGAGGAGCGTCGTTTGCCCAAGCTCGTTCGGCTGGTGCGACTAGGGATACGCCCATGAGCGTATCGCTGCGTGCAATCGTAACAACGGTTCTCTTGCTGTTGCTGCCACTCGTGGGCGCCCTCGCTCTGCACCATGTCGAAATTAGATCGTCCTCGATCGTCACAACCGGACCCCCGGATACGTCGTTCGGCGTCGAATTGCCGAACCCCGTGCCTGCCGATGCTTCCCCGAAACTGAGCACGGAGGCTCCAACAATGCCTGCGTCGCCAGCTGCGGAGCATTCGGATCTGGTGCTGGCTGGGGCCTGCGCGGCCCTCCTGGGCTGGGGCATACTCAGCCTCGCATTACTGCGGCCTTTGCATCGAGTCTACGGAAGTGCCCTAGAGAGCGAACCCAGACCGTTTTCTTGCACTCGATCGGGTATCCGGATCACGTCAAAATCCTTGCCGACGTCCCGCCCGTCGCTGACTCTGCTCTCTATTAGCCGAACCTGAGTTCCTTCTCTCTGCCTGCTGGCGGATCGCCTTTAGGGGCGACGCAGATGTGCAGCGCGGAACTGGCAACCACTTTCGCTTGACATCGGCTGGCGCGCCATTCTGATCGGCAGCGCTTCCGATCGACCGTTCGGAGAGTCCTCAATGAATACCAACGCCAAGATTTCAGCAATCGTCATCGCATTACTCCTGCTCATTATTCTCGCAACGGCTATTACCGCCATCACTGAGCTATATAGGTAGACCGCTAGCACCAGTGAAGGACCGCGGCCGTCTTCCGCGGGCACCCCTATAACCTCGGGCTAGTGCCGAGAATCATCCCTGCGCGACACCCGCCAGAGCGCCAAGATCACCGGTGTAAATCCTGGGGCGTGAGTGTTGCCGGGATGTGGTCGCCACCTTGGCTGAGTCGGACAAAGGCGCCACCCTCGGCCTTATAGAGTCCGGCTTCGCCACCCACGATGAAGAAGCCCTCGGCGGCCGCTCCGCTCAGCCCGGTCGGGTTCAGGAAGAGCAGATAACTTCCGCCTTCCTCCAGGAGGGTGCCAACGGACGTGACGGTGTCTAGTGTGCCGTGTTGCAAAACAGTCACGGTTTCGCCCGGGTCGCGCGTCGATGGCTGGACGCCTGCTTGTGCGAATGATTGCGCTAACCCGGTCGGGACAAACGCCTGATCCACTACGAGCTCGGATGCGCTCACGTCACCCAAGGCGTCATCGCCCGGGAGGACCGCTTGCTCGGCAACGGAACCGAGCACGATCAGCGAGCTGTCGGCAATCAGCTCGTCAAGTGATTGGTAGATGGTGACTCGACTCCCCTGAGAGGTGGGAGAGTCGACCGTTTCCGTTGAGGGAACTGAAGCGCAGGCAGCCAGCGCAACGCCGAGCGAGAGTATTGCTGCCCCAGCCCACCTGCGTGTAAGCCGCGAGTCGCTTGCCATGCCAACTCCTTCTCGCCATCACGCTATACTTAGTTTCGATGCACTGCTACCCAACGTTGCAAGCCCCTTGGACGTCCACACCAACGACGTTGCCATGCCGACGCTGCGGTCGCTTGCAGGGGGAAGCAGCGATGTACTTCTCCAGCCGGTGCTCGATCGAGGTTCGGGTACAATTGACTACTGGCGCGGATCGCAGGAAGGGAGCGCTGTGCGAAGGTCGATCGTAAAGTTTGCGGCAGCCATTCTTCTCGCTTCAGCTTCCCTTTTCGGAATAGTAGCGGCACCTCACGCTGGGGCCGCTCCGTCTACACCGGACGCGATTGTCGCAGCCTCCGGGACGCACGTCTCCGTGGTCCCCGGCGATTTGATGTCCGGCAGTTTTGCGGGGGAGTCATCCACGGCGTCCGAAACCGTAGCAGCCGCGTCGATGGACCCCCTTCTCATTGGAGCGTGTGCAGCTCTTGTCGGGTGCTGCCTTTTCGGGCTGGCCATCTGGAGATTTCGATCCCTGATCGGACGTTCTTCCGCAACGCTGGTTCCGCTCGCCCTGCTGGCCCGCTTCATCGTCCGCTCTCCAATGCGGAGCCATGCGCGCCTGCGACCCTCGCTGACCCAGCTCTCCATCAGTCGAACCTGATTCTCCAACGTAGAGTCCAGCCGGCATCGCTCGGCTAACGCCGTACAAGCAGTCCCAAATCGAGGTTTCCGCCGTGCGCGTCAACTCGCAACCCGAGCTCGCAGCATGCGCTGCCATGAACGCCGCATGCGTCCGCTCCCACCATCCTTGGAGAATCTTGAAGACTTTGACCCTCACCGGGGCAATGACAATCGCGGCCGTCCTGCTGCTCACAGGCTGTGCCGCGGACCCGCTTGCGGAGCAGTACCTGGAGGGCGACGATAAGGGGTACGTATCCGGAGATGGCAGCATCTCCGAGTTCGCCCCGGCCGAGCGCAGCAAACCCGTTGTGTTCGAGGGCACGACGGACACGGGCCTGACGGTGTCCAGTGACGACTATGCCGGCGAGGTACTTGTTGTCAACTTCTGGTATGCGGCTTGCGCCCCGTGCCGTGTCGAAGCGCCCGACCTTGCCGAGCTGTCTAAGAAGTACCAAGGCGCGGGCGCCAGCTTCCTCGGGGTCAACATCTACGATCAGCCGGACACTTCCCTGGCTTTCGCCAGGAATTTCGAGATTGCGTACCCATCGGTGATCGATGCCAACAGCGGGAGCCTTCGTCTCGCGTTTGCCGATCACGCCCCGCCCAGTGCCGTGCCGACCACGCTGGTGCTCGACAAGCAGGGTCGTGTTGCCGCTCGATTCCTCGGCCTGATCGAGTCCCCATCGTCGCTCGACACCATCATCCGCGACCTGATCGCAGAGGAGCTGTAGTGGGCACGATCGACCAAATCGTGGGATCGGGGAGCCTCCTGATCGCCCTGCCCCTGGCCCTTCTCGCAGGCTTGGTGTCATTCGCCTCGCCTTGCGTCCTGCCCCTCCTTCCCGGCTATCTCGGTTACGTCGGCGGGCTCGCCGGCACCGGGGGAAGCCCCGATCGCCGAAGGCTACTGCTCGGCGTACTGCTGTTCGTCCTCGGCTTCAGCTCGATCTTCGTAACGCTCGGCATCCTTTTCGGGGTCGCCGGACTGCTTCTCGTGCCGTGGATGGACCTGATCACCCGCATCGCCGGTGTCATCATTATCCTGATGGGCCTCGTCTTCATCGGAATGTTCACGCGGATGCAGCGCATGGTCAAGCCCAAATGGAAGGTCGCTACCGGGCTCGCCGGCGCACCCTTCCTCGGCATCGTCTTCGGCTTGGGCTGGGCACCCTGCATCGGCCCCACCTTAGCGGCGGTGCTAGCCCTCAGCTTCAACGGCGGATCCCCTGCCCGCGGCGCCCTTCTCGGAGCCTTCTACTGCCTGGGTCTAGGCATCCCTTTCCTGCTCGTGGCTCTCGGGTTGAACTGGGTCACTGGTTCGGTGGCTTGGCTCAAGCGGCACATCCGCGCGATCAACATCGGTGGCGGAGTAGTCCTTATCCTCGTCGGCGTGGTCATGGTCTCCGGGCTATGGACCAGGCTTATGTCAAGTCTTGGTGGGGTGATCGGCGGTTTTGTCCCGGCCATCTGACCACATCGACTCCCCGACTCCCGCTCCAAAGAGCTCGGGTATTACCCAGCCCACTCTGGGATTTGCGGGCTACATCCGCTTCTTCTGGCGGCAACTGACCAGTATGCGCACAGCATTGTTCCTGCTGCTGATGCTCGCTATAGCGGCGGTGCCGGGCTCGCTGGTGCCCCAGCGCAGTGCTGACCCAAACGGCGTCGTCAAGTACTTCAAGGACAACCCGGAGCTCGCGCCGATCCTCGACAACATCCAGGCGTTCGACGTCTACAGCTCCGTGTGGTTCTCCAGCATCTACCTGCTGCTGTTCCTGTCGCTGATCGGATGCGTCATCCCACGCACCCTGCACCACCTGAAAGCACTGCGCACACCGCCGCCGAAAACACCGGCACGGTTGGAGCGACTGGCAGGGTTCACCACGGTTGACTCCCCCGAGGCGGATGCCGCCGCCGCGATCGAGTCCGCCCGCACGCTCTTGCGCAAAAGCGGGTATCGCGTGCGGATGTTCGACGGGCCCGGGCTGTCGGTGTCGGCAGAGCGCGGATACTTACGGGAGACCGGGAACCTGGTCTTCCACACAGCGCTGATCGGCGTTCTCATTGCGGTCGGCATCGGCGGGAGCTTCGCTTACACGGGTCAGAGAGTCATGGTCGAAGGGCAACCGTTCGTGAACACACTGAGCGACTACTCGACCTTCAAGCCTGGACGCTTCTTCGACGAGAGCATGCTGACACCTTTTCGGATGGTCTTGGACGACTTCTCGGTGACGTATGAGCGGGAGAATTTCAACGCCTACGGATTCCCCATCGACTACACAGCGGATGTCTCCATTGATGCCCCCGGCAAGGGTGTTTCCCAAGGCTCGATCAAAGTGAATCAGCCGCTTCCCGTGCTTGGTTCAGACGTTTTCTTGCTCGGCAACGGCTACGCGCCCCGCATCACCGTCACCGACGGTGAAGGAAACGTGGCGTTCACCGACATCGTTCCCTTCCTGCCTCAGGACGCGAACCTCACGTCGATGGGGTTCATCAAGGCACCGGATGCGAAACCCGCACAGATCGGCATGATCGGCTTCTTCTACCCGACCGCCGCGCAGCTGCCGACCGGGGCGATGACGTCATCCTTCCCCGATTTGCGCGATCCGCTGCTGACGCTCAACGTGTACACGGGGGACCTTGGCCTGGACGACGGGGTGCCCCGTTCTGTGTATTCGCTTGATACCGAAGACATGACCCAGGTCGCCGGAGGGGACAGCGCTACCGAGGCCGTGAGGCTTCGTCCGGGTGAAACCGCGAACCTGCCGGACGGCCTTGGAACGGTCACGTTTGAGGATGCACGCCCTGCCAATTCATCGGCGGAGGCCGGCTACGCGGACAGCGTACTGCGGTTCGCCACGTTAGATATCACCTACGACCCGTCACGCGGGTGGGTTCTGGGATTCGCCCTACTCGCTGTGGGCGGCCTGTTGACCTCATTGTTCGTTCCACGGCGGCGCGTCTGGGTGAAAGCGGTCGACCGTGAGGGCGGGGGCATCCGCTTGGAGTACGCCGGACTCGCGCGAGGCGAGGACCCGAGCCTGGACGCCGCGATCGGCGACCTGGCGAAACGCCATGCACAGCAACTAGAGATGAAGGAATCCCAGTGACAATCGTGCTCGATGACTATTCGCTTCTCGCGATCTACTCGGCGATGGGCATCTATACGATCGCCTTCGTGATGTTCGCGATCGAGCTGGCCAAGCGGTCCGCCCGCGTGCCGGCAATCGCGGTCCAGACCCCCGCAGGTCAGCTGGCGAGCGTCAAGGGAGTGACCGCCACGCTGGAGAGTGTTGACGAGATACCCCCAGCGCCTCGTTACAAGTTCGAGCGCATTGCGTTCGCCCTCGTAGTGCTCGGCTGGATCATCCACGTAGCGGCTGTGGTGCTGCGGGGCGTCGCCCAGGGGTTCGTCCCGTGGGCGAACATGTTCGAGTTCTCGCTGACATCATCCGCCATCGTGGTCGGTGTCTTCATCGTGCTGCAGCGCTGGCAGGACCTGAAGTTCCTCGGGGTCTACGTCACCGGCTTCGCGCTGATCACGCTCGGGGTCGGCACCGTGAACTTCTACGTGCCGGTCAAGCCGTTGCCGCCGGCGCTGGACTCCTATTGGCTGATCATCCACGTGTTCGTGGCATCGCTGGGCACCGCGTTCTTCGCGATCGGGGCTGGGCTGTCCGTCGTTCAGCTGCTGCAGGCCAGGCGTGAGGCCGGCAAGAAGTCCCTCGGGCTGCTGAAGACGCTGCCGGATGCCGTGAAGCTGGAGAACCTCGCCTACCTGGTCACGGTGGTCGGTTTCGTGTTCTGGACCTTCACCCTCATCGCCGGCTCCATCTGGGCCGAGCGCTCCTGGGGTCGCTACTGGGGCTGGGACACCAAAGAGGTGTGGACGTTCATCATCTGGGTCGTCTATGCCGGCTACCTCCACGCGCGGGCCACCCGCGGCTGGCGGGGGGCGCGATCGGCCTGGTTGGCGATCATCGGGTTTTCCGCAGTGATGTTCAACTACACCGTGGTGAACCTCCTCTTCAAGGGCCTGCACTCCTACTCAGGGCTGTAACCGGGCGTAGAAGGCTCATCGAATCCCTATACTTCGATACCCTCCAGGGGTATGATGAGTGTGCGTGAGGTTCAGCGTGCCTGTGGAAAGAATAGGAGCCCGCCATGATGTGGGGAGACGGTTGGAGTATGGGCTGGTGGTGGCTGTTTGGGCCGCTGCTGTTTATCGGGATCGTGTTGCTGATCGTGCTGGTTGTGCGGGTGTTCAGCGGAGGCGGCGGCCGGGGTGGAGCATTCGGCGCAGGTGGAGCGACAGCCGGCCTGAGCCGGGCTCGTCAGATTCTGGACGAGCGATTCGCCAAGGGGGAGCTGACGGCCGAGCAGTACCGTGAACAGGTCCAGGTGCTCCGCGAGAACCCATAATGGAACCGATTACTCGCCGCGGTGCTTTGACGCTGGGCGGGCTGGGGCTCGCGGGCGTCGTGGTGGGTGGCGCCGGCCTGCTGTGGACGTCGTCATCGGCCAATACCGGGCAGGTGCAGTCGGGAAGGGCGTTCGCTCAGCCACCGGAGTTGCGCAGCGCGAACGGCTTGCTGCAGGTGCGACTTGATGTTGCGCGCGCCTCGGTGCAAGTCGGCGGGCACAGCGCCAGCATCCTGAGCTTCAACGGCGGTATTCCAGGGCCAACCCTCCGGTTGAAGGCGGGAGATCGGCTCGGCGTAACCCTACGCAACGGTCTTGAGGAACCCACGAACCTGCACGTGCACGGCCTGCACGTCTCGCCTGAGGGCAACGGTGACAACCCGTTCGTGATGGTCGAGCCCGGCGAAACCTTCGACTATGAATTCCTGCTGCCGGCAGACCATCCACCGGGCTTGTACTGGTACCACCCGCACCACCACGGTTTATCCGCAGGCCAGGTCTTCGGCGGCCTCTACGGAGCGATTATTGTCGAGGATCCAGTGCCGATTGAGGCGGCCCGGGAACGGGTGCTCGTGATCTCGGACATCACCCTGGACGGGCGGGGGCGCATCCTAGGTGCCTCCGCGATGGAGCAAATGCTTGGCCGCGAAGGCGAACTCGTGCTCGTCAACGGCCAGGTGAACCCCCGGCTGACTGCTCGCCCTGGTGAACGGGAACGGTGGCAGATTCTCAACGCCTGTGTGTCCCGATATCTGCATCTGCGCCTCGACGGGCAGCGGGTGCAGCTGCTCGGCGTTGACTCGGGCCGATTCGGTGCACCCGAAACCGTGGACGCGATTGTTCTGGCGCCCGGCAACCGGGCGGACGTGTTGGTCACGATGGTCGATGGCACTGTGGAGCTCGAGGCACTGCCCTACGATCGGGGTGGCCCGGGAGGCATGATGGGTGCTGGCGAACGGCCGCGCTCCGGAACGTCGACCGGTCGCGCCTCGCTCGCCACCTTGACAGTCGCAGGAGAGCGAGTGGCAGCGGCACCTGAAGTCCCGATCCAGCGGACGCCCCGTGACTTGCGCGGCAGGGCCGTCACGGCCCGGCGGGAACTGACGTTCGCCATGGGAATGGGCGCAATGATGGGCGGGAGCGGGTCGATGATGAGCTTCACCATCAACGGCCGGGAATTCGACGCCGACCGAGTCGACACCACTGTGGAAGCGGGCAGCGTTGAGGAATGGACTCTGAAAAACACCAGTCCGATGGATCACCCGGTGCACCTGCACGTGTGGCCGATGCAGATCGTGGAGTCCGCTGGTCGTGGCCCTGACACTGCGATCTGGCAGGATGTTGTCAACGTCCCGGCCCGCGGCCAGGTCCGGGTGCGGATCGCCTTCGACGACTTCGTTGGGCGCACCGTCTACCACTGCCATATCCTCGACCACGAGGATGCGGGCATGATGGGCGTCATTGAGGTGCGTTAGCTGACCCACCGGTTGGTGCCGCTCGCCTACGAGCGGACCAACCTGGCGATTGCTGCCGAGGCCTCTGCGATCTTGGCATCGGCAACTTCCCCACCCTCACGGGTGGCTTCCGCCACACAATGGCTGAGGTGGTCGTCGAGTAGCGCCAATGCAACTGTCTCCAGCGCGTTCGTCGCGGCCGAAATCTGCGTGAGGATGTCAATACAGTAGGTGTCCTCTTCGACCATCCGCTGTATGCCGCGAACCTGGCCCTCGGCTCTCTTCAGCCTCTTGAGGAGCACGTCCTTATTGTCTACATATCCGTGCATTTCAGTTCCAATTCTCGTTGGTGGCTAAGTATTTCGGGTAACTGTGGCAGGCGCCGGGCGATCATTTGCCGATGCCGACATAGCTTGAGTGAGGAGGTCCTGCCGCATGCCGAGCGACGTATCGGTCACCCTCATGGAGGTCTCGGCGTCGGGGGCGGCCCCGGTCAACGCGCGAATTGCGTCGATGGTTTCCGGTACGACAATAGCTTCGTTGTTGACTTGGTAGGTCAGGTAGACCTCGTCGCCTTGGACTGTTACAAGGTCTTCCCAGACAGCGACTTCCCACATGTCGCCACGGGGCCTGCCCAAGTCCTGCATCAATTCGATGGTCGAATTCAGGGCAACAAGGCCGTCCGCCATTCTGATGAACCCGATGCGCGGCGCGGCCCGGAGGGCCGCGAGGACTTCCTCCCGGCTCGCGGGGCGAGTGAGCTGTAGCGTCCAATAGTGGTTGTGGGTCTGGGTATGGGCGCCTTTGGCCGCGATGGTCACCACGTCGAGGTCGGGCAGGACAGTCTGGGCGTCCGGGCCCTGATGGGACGGAATTTTTTGTTCCGGAACCATCGTGTTCATGATTCCGCCCAGGTGTGACTCCCACGGATCGGTGGCGCGGCGGATGAGGACGCCGCGAGCTTTCGCCAACAAGTTCGCGTTCTGGAGTGCACCGAGGACGCGTACGATGCTCGTGGTATTGCAGGAGACCACGCGGGTTAGGTCGCGTCCAAGTGCGCTCTCGTAATTCGCTTGGGCAACGAACGAGTGCCCTGTGGTTTCGTGGGATTCACCTCCCTGCAGCACGACTTTGACGCCAGCCTGCCGGTACCGGGGCAAATTGTCTGCTGCCACGTGTTTGGGAGTCGTGTCGGCAATGACGTCCACTTGCTGCAACAAATCCTCAAGGGAGCCCGCGACGGGCAGGCCGGCTTGAAGCATCTCCTCCCGAGCTTGGGCGGTCGACGCAAACAACGGGAACTTTCCCACAGCGGATTGGATCCGCCAGTCAGTCACGATGTCCGCGACCCCGACCAATTCCATGTCTGGCTGTAGCAGTACCGCGTCAGCGACGTGCTTGCCGATAGTTTGCCCTTCCCGGCTGGAGTTGTCCGGCCTCTTCAAATTGCTGTTCAGGCAGTCCCACGCCGCGGTGCTCGGCCAGTAGGAACACCTCTTGGTCGCCGCCCCCAAGGGTCACGTACCTTCCGGACACCCCGACTTGGACAGGGGAGGCGTTACTTGGCTCCAGATGGATCACGAGACGTTTCGTGCTCAGACTGACATCGATGAGTTGCCCGCGGTAGTGAATCTGGAATTGGGCTTCCCCGAGGCGGGCGGGCAGCCGGGGATCAAAGGTGAGGGCGTTTGCTTCGATCTGCAGCCCCGCAAATGCGCGGACCACAATGTCGATCGTCCCGGACATAGCCCCCGGCTCACTGTCATACCCCTACGACAGAATCAGGCCGCAGCGGGCGCAGCGACGCCAAGAACGGCCGACTCAGGCCACTGATGAAAGATCGAGGCTAGAATCATGGCAGCGGCGCCACCGCGATCGCCCTTTCCTTTTCCCTTAGGAGTAAGCCATGAGCCAAGACGGTCACAGTACGCACCTCCCCACTGGGGGAGACAGCCGAGCGTTGCGCATCTCGGGGTGGCTGACGGGAGTGTATTTCGTCATCGAGTTGGTTATCGGGCTGTGGTCCGGGTCGGTCGCGGTGATCTCCGATGCCTTCCACACGTTTTCGGCTGTCGGTGGGGTGATGATCGCGCTGGTCGCCCAGCGGCTGAGCCAGCGCCCCGCCACGGCGAAGGAGACTTTCGGGTGGGCCCGCGCGGAGATCATCGGGGCTCTGTTCAACGGACTCTTCCTCACCCTGATGGCCGCTTATGTGTTCTACATGGGAGCGATGCGGCTGGCCGACCCGATCGAGCTGCCCACCACGGTGATGTATGGGGTGGCTGCCGGTGGCATCGTCACCGAGCTCATCGCATTCCGGCTGCTCTACCAGCGCCAGAAGACGAACCTGAACATCAAGGGCGCGTTCTGGCACATCCTGCAGACCTTCGTTGGCAGCATCATCATCATCATTTCCGCGGTGGTCATCCAGCTGACGGGCTTCCTCGCGATCGACCCGCTGCTTGGGATGGTCTTCGGCGTGGTGCTGCTGTGGGCGTCGTGGACCATCATCCGGTCAGCCCTGAGAATCTTGCTGCAAGGCACCCCGGAACACCTTGACCTGCGGGCGGCGATTGCGGCCCTGGGGGAGATCAAAGGGGTTGAGGACGTCCATCACGTGCACGCGTGGACCATCACCTCGGGGCGCACCGTCTTCTCCGCGCACCTGCACGTGGCGAACCCTTTCCAGCATGAGGCCGTGCTGGAACAGGCGTCCGACCTGCTCACCGATCGGTTCGACGTCTACTTCTCCACACTGCAGATCGAGCGCACCTGCCCGGCCGAGGCCGCCACGAGCATTGACATCACCAGACAGCCTTAGTGTAAGGTCTCCGAATTAGCTAACGGGTTCAAGTGCGACCCGTCCGCGGGCGACTTTCGCCAGGATGTCCTCGGCGGTCGCGGTCCACATGAAACGGCTTCAGGTCCTCGTTGTTGCCTTCGAGATAAGCCTCGATGGCCTCGATCAGGTCCGGCACGGAGCGAAAGACCCCCCCGGTGCTGTGCTTTGTCGGTCAGCTCGCGACCGCACCATGCTCGACCTGCAGATGCTGGACATCACCGCCGGTCCGATGGAAGTCGCCCCGACCGCGCACTACTCCATGGGCGGCGTCTGGGTCGAGCCGGAGGAGCACCGGACGGATGTGGCCGGACTCTATGTCATCGGTGAGGCGGCCAGCGGACTGCACGGCGCCAACCGGCTCGGCGGCAACTCCCTGATCGAGCTCATGGTGTACGGGCGGATCACCGGCCGAGCGGCGGCAGCGTTCGCGAAGGGCTCGGATGCCCCGACCCGCGACGTCGAGGCGGTGGCGGGGGCGCGTGCCGAGATCGAGGCACTGCTGTCCGGCGACGGCACGGAGAACGCCCGCCGCATGCAGCGAGACGTCCGGGCGATATCGCCACCCTTGCGGATGATGTCGCCCGCGACGAGCAGTTCCAATCCAAGGAGGATCGCGCGGCCGAGGGACCGGCGGTACGTGCGGTAGACACCGGTCGTCCTTTTCATGAGCTGCGCGAGGGCGATCACGGACGCGACGATGTCCCCGACCACGATGACAGCCACCCGGCACCCTCAATGGTGCGACCGACGAGCTCGATCGTTTCGGTGAACTCCATGAAGTCCGAGTCTTGCGTGGCCGGATGAGGGAGTGCTGGGAATCGCCGCCTCTCCACTGTCCGGAAGCCTGTGAGGCTGTCGTGCCACAGTTCGCACCCCGCTATGCCTTCGCGAGCATCACGCTGATCCGGTTCACCGGGTGTCCGGTTCCAGCGGACTGGCGAGCGCACCGATCCGCTCATGAGAACGCCGACATCACGCGCCTTCAGCCGTTGAAAGCGATCCCTGCGGGAAAGGGACACACTAGAGATTGATCCCTGATCCCTGATCCCTATGGCGGTTGCGAACTGATGGTCCTGACCAAGGTGTGCTCTGTCGGGGAACTCTCGATGAACTCCACCAGGCGGCGCGTCGTTCTCGACGGTGTGCCGATCGCAGTGGTGATGGACTCGGCCGGCACGGTGGGTGCACGCTATCGGGGACACCTGCACCCACGGGGAAGTCTCCCTGAGCGAGGGCTTCGTCGAGGACGACACGTTGGAGTGCTGGGCACATGGCTCCAAGTTCTCGTTGCGCACAGGGATGCCGCTGAACCTGCCCGCCTACGAGCCCCTCCCTGTATACGTCGTGACGCTGGACGGAGACGACGTGCTCATCGACCCGAAAATTCTGGCGCCATCCAGCGCTGTCCGTTGACCGGCGCGTCTTCCAGGGACGTCACCCGTCGAGACCGGAGACTTCATGCCGAAGATGTCCCGCATTGAGACGGCGTTCTGCCGCAGCTCCGCATGGGGTCACTTCGCGGGATCTGTCATCCTGCCCTGGGCACTTCAAGGCCACGATCTCAGCGGCGATGTACTGGAACTCGGTGCCGGCAGCGGAGCGGCGGCTGCGGCGCTGTTGCAGCGCGCACCTGGAATCCGTCTGACGGTCACCGACGTCGATGAGGGCATGGTCGCTAGCGCCCGAGGTCGCTTGGCGCGCCCCGGTCCCCAAGTGGAGCAAGCGGACGCCACGGCGCTTCCCTTCGAAAGCGCGTCGTTCGACTTCGTGCTGAGTTTCTTGATGCTGCATCATGTCCTGAACTGGCAGGCTGCCATCGCAGAAGCGGCTCGGGTACTCCGACCGGGCGGCCTGCTGCTCGGATACGATCTGACCGCCTCGCCGACAGCGAAGCTGATCCACCTCATCGACCGATCGCCGCACCGGCTTCTGCGACCTGCAGAACTGACAGTCACAGCGCGGATGGAGGGTCTCGATATGGCGGTACGCACGGGGCTTTTGCACCAGGTGATGCGATTCCATGCCCGGAAGTGAATCGGCCCGGGCGTTCATTGTTCGGCCGCGGCGTCGTCTGCCCAAAATGCGTTGAAACCGACGTGCCCCTGATTGAACTCGGTTGATGAGACATCGCCGGTGGAGAACGCAGCCGATCAATGTGTACTCGCTAGTGATCATAGTAGTTCGCGACTCCACTTCACTCCCTCCCGGGCTAGGCGGTTCACGGGCTCGTCCATCAGTGTGTGCGGGCGCCTAGTAGTACTTGGTTGGGTTGGTCCGGCGCGTTGGCAGTAGGGCAGCAGCTGAGCAGGCGGATAACCGCGGTTCGGAGTTCGCGGAGGATGCCGTAGAAGCTCAGGCTGCCCCTTGCGCTTTTGGGTCGGCGGCCAGGCGCTGGAGCGTGACCAACAGGTGAGCCGCGGTGACGAGGGTGACGTGGTGGTGCCAGCGCAGCCAGGTGCGCCCTTCGAAGTGATCCAGGCCGAGGCCGTGCTTGAGTTCGCGGTATTCGTGCTCGATCCGCCAGCGCATCTTCCCGAGCCGGACCAGCCTAACCAAGTACTACTAGAAGTCGTCTTCAGCAGAGGTGCCGCCCTCGTTCTCCCAGTTATCGAGGCGTCGCACCTTGAGGCTGTTGAACTTCTTGCGAACTCCCGCGCCGGACGTTTCGTCTTCGGCGATGAAGGTGACGCCGAATCCCTCCAGTGCTCGACGAAGGCGCCTCTTGGTGTCGCGGTCGAAGGCGATGCGGCCGTGCTCGAAGTCGCGAATCTGCTGGGTGGTGAGCTCGGACGAATTGGCGACGGCATCGGCGGAAACCTGGGCGAGAGCGCGGGCCGCACGGGCGAGGTCAGGACTAAGGAGCGCAACTGAAGTATCCATGCTCGAATTCTCGCAGTTCGCAGGCCCGGGTTCAGCAGTTGCACTCGGGCTCGCGTCGCCAGACGAACCCCTGTGTCAGAAGCCGCAGGCAGGAAACGCAATGGCACTACTAAAACCCGCGGTCAGTAGCGGGTCCGCTCGACCGCCCGCTAGCGACGATGCGCAGTGCGCTGCTGGAACCGGCGCGCGAGCTGGCGAGAACCAAGACCTTGCCGGCCGGGATCAGGTTCGACTTATGGAGAGCTGCAGGAGGCACGGGGCCGGTGCGTCGGCGGAATCTACGCTGGTTCGCAGCATCCTGGCGAGGTTCCAGGGCCGCTCGACTAGAGCTCCCGTCATTGGAAGCGCCTTGAGGCGAAGAAGCGCGGTCGCCAGGATCAGGAGGCAGCACACGAGAAGCGCAATGCACGCATTCGCCGGATCATCGACCAGTACTGACCCTGCTCCAGCCGGCGACGCGATCGCCAAGACGTCTTGAAAGTGAGGGAGAGGTGCAGCAGTCCCGGCTGCGACCAGCTCGCTGCTCAGCTGCGGCAGCGAAGGCGGCCACCGGCGCAGCATCATGTCCGAGCATTGTCGCCGGGAGGGCGAGCAAGAGGAGCAGGACGGCGCCGACTAATCGAAGCACGGTTGCGCTCCTTCCCCGCAGCCCACCCGGATTCCTGTCAGTGGGTGCCAATATGACGCTTCTAACGTACCACCCGGGGGTATCCTTGTTTTGCATCAAAACCCTTGACAATATACCCCCTGGGGGTACACTTGGTGGCACGGGTGGAGGAACAATGGAGCACAACGCCACGACGCATGGATACGTCGACAATAAGGACACGCTGGTCAAGCGGCTACGCCGTGCAGAGGGCCAGGTGCGGGGTATCCAGCGGATGGTGGAGGACGACACCTATTGCATGGACATCCTCACCCAGGTGTCCGCGACGACGAAGGCGTTGGAGTCGGTCGCCCTTCTCCTGCTGGAGGATCACCTCAGCCACTGCGTGGCAGACGCCACCAGACAGGGCGGGGCCGTGGCCGACGAGAAGATCCGCGAAGTCTCCGCGGCCATTGCGCGGCTTGTTCGTTCCTAACCCGACCGTTCACCATCAATAACAAGGAGCAAACTATGTGCAGCAGTCACACCGTCAATGATCTCGGACTGGCCGACAAGGGAAGCGGCGGCTGTGCGTGTGGCTCCGGTCACTCCCACTCGGCGCCGGCTCAGGCCACCGCGTCTGAGCAGGCGGTGACGACCACGCTCGCCGTCGCCGGCATGACCTGCGGACACTGCGTGTCGAGTGTCACGGAAGAGCTCAGCGCAATCGACGGGGTCCAGGCCGTCAACGTGCAGCTCAACGCCGGCGGCGTCTCCTCTGTCAGCGTCACCAGCGACTCCATGCTCGACCCCACCACCGTGCGTTCAGCCCTCGACGAGGCCGGGTACTCACTCGCGGAGGCCTGATACACGGGCCGGCGGGGGAGGAGTGTCGTTCGACTACGCCTTCCCCGCCCCACTCTCAACCGTCGATGATGTGGTCTGCGGCGCGATGGGAGCGAGAAAGTCCTGCCGCATGCCCAGCGACGCATCGGTGATGCTCATGGAGGCTTCGGCATTGGGCGCGGCCTCGGTTAGCGCGCGAATGGCGTCGATAGTCTCGGGCACGACGATGGCCTCGTTGTCGACTTGGTAGGTGAGATAGGCCTCGTCGCCTTGGACGGTGACGAGGTCTTCCCAGACCGCAACTTCCCACATGTCGCCGCGGGGCCGGCCGAGATCGTTCATCAATTCGATGGTCGAGTTCAGGGCGACCAGGCCGTCTGCCATTCTGATGAACGCGATGCGTGGCGCCGCCCGGAGGGCCGCGAGGACTTCCTCCCTGCTCGCGGCACGGGTGAGTTGGAGCGTCCAGTAATGGTTGTGCGTCTGGGTATGGGCGCCTTTGGCCGCGATGGTCACCACGTCGAGGTCGGGCAGCACGGTCTGGGCGTCCGGACCCTGATGGGACGGAATCTTCTGTTCCGGAACCATCGTGTTCATGATGCCGCCCAGGTGTGATTCCCACGGGTCGGTTGCGCGGCGGATTAGAACGCCACGGGCTTTCGCTAACAGGTTCGCGTTCTGTAGCGCACCGAGCACCCGCACGATGCTCGTCGTGTTGCAGGAGACCACGCGCGTCGAGTCGCGACCCAGTGCGCTCTCGTAATTGGCTTGGGCCACGAATGAGTGCCCTGTGGTTTCGTGGGATTCGCCTCCCTGCAGCACGAATTTGACCCCAGCCTGCCGGTACCGGGGCAAGTTCTCTGCTGCCACACGTTTAGGAGTCGTATCGACAATGACATCCGCTTGCGAAAGCAAATCGTCGAGCGAGCCAGCGACCGGCAGGCCCGCCTGCACCATCGCTTCGCGCGCCTGGTCGGTCGACGCAAATAGCGGCAGCTTCCCCGCCACCGATTGGATCCGCCAGTCCGTCACGATGTCCGAGACGCCAACCAATTCCATGTCGGGCTGTAGCAGCACGGCGTCGGCGACCCGCTTTCCGATGACACCGTATCCGTTGACGCCCACTGTGATTTTGTTCATTGCTTCGCCTTTCTCAACCAGGGTTATCTCGTCTCTTGAAATGCTGAATTCAACGGTCGCTTGCCGGCGCTCTCAACCAGCGAGAACTCCTCGCGGTCCCCGCCTGCGATGGTCACAAGCTTGTCGGCGACACCGACTCGGATTGGGGATGCGGTGCTTGGCTGCAGTTGGATTGCGAGACGCTCGGCGCTGAGGGCAACGTCGATGAGGTGTCCGCGGTAGTGAATCTGGAACTTCGCAACCCCTAGATGGGCGGGCAACCGAGGTGCGAAGGTGAGGGCGCTGGCTTCGGTTCGAAGCCCGGCAAAGGATCGGACAATGATGTCGATGGTCCCCGCCATGGCTCCCAGGTGAATGCCTTCTCGTGTGGTGCCGCCTTGGGTATCGTCCAGGTCGGCGACCAGCGCTTCTCGAAAAAGGGTCCACGCTCGCGATTCGTCGAACCGGCACACAACCGAGGCATGTACGACCCGGCTCAACGTGGAACCCTCCGAGGTTCGGGCGAGGTAGTAATCCACGGTTCGTTTTAGGTCTGCCTCGGTAAAGGGATAGCCGAGGCGGTTAAGCTGACTGATCAGGCCAGCTGGTCCCAGAAGGTAGATGAGCATGAGCGCGTCGGCTTGCTTGGCTAGCTTGTACCGGTTCGTTGCATCGTTTTCGGCTTCCAGGATCAGATCTAGACGCCCGATGTTTCCGTACTTCGCTCGGTAGTGGGGCCAGTCGAATTCGATCAAGTCCTCGTATCCGTCGAACTGGCTGATGACTCCGTCGGCATGGAATGAAACGGCGAGGGAACCTGCCAGACGGGACCAGTGGCTGATCTCCGCGGGGGTGATCTGGAGTCGGTCGATCAGATCATCGGCCTGGTGACCCGCCAGTTCCGTCATCACCTCGGACGCCCGGTCGCACACCCAAGAAAGTAGGACGTTGGTGTACGCGTTATCCGTAAGACCTTCCCCGGGCGCAGCAGGGTAGCCGTCATGGAATTCGTCCGGCCCCATCACCCCGTCCAGGTGGTACCGGTTCGCGCCAGCATCGAATGTAGCCAGCGACGCGAACATTCTCGTTACCTCGATGATGAGCTGGGCGCCACGCGCGGCTAACCAGTCGCGATCTCCTGTGGCTTGGAAGTGTTGCCACGCGTTGTAAGCGACGGCCAGGCCGACGTGTCGTTGCCGACTTGAGTTATCCGGCATCCAGCGGGCTGACCGGGTGTTGTAGATCCAGCGAGGAGTCTCCTCCCGTCCGTCGCTTCCGCTTTGCCAGGGGAACAGGGCACCTTTGAGGCCCTGTTCACGGGCGGCCGCCCGCGCGGCGTCCAGCCGCTGCCACCGATACTCCAAGAGTGCTCGACTCACCTGCGGAAGTCGCGACCCAATTACCGGCATGACGAACAGCTCGTCCCAAAAGACGTGCCCGCGGTAGCCTTCCCCGTTCAACCCCCGAGCGGTCACCCCGGCATCCAGGGTCATCGTGTGCTCCGAGATTGCTTGCAGCACATGGAATACGTGCAAGTTAAGGATCAGTTGAGACTGCCGGTCTGCGTCGAGGGTGATTCCGAACCGGTCCCAGAGGCGGCGCCACGCCGCTTCGTGACCGTCCAGCAGCGCGTCGAACCCGCCACCGTTCCGGCCCAACTCTTCCAAGACAGCGACCCCCGGCGATGAGATGGCAGCATCACGCGATGTTGCCAGCGCCGCCGTCTTGGTCGTCGTGACCCGTTCCCCGTCGACCAGATGGAGATTGAACTGCCGCTGGTGCCGGCCATCACCGCTTTCCGGATCCCTAGGTTTCGCATCCGTGCCGTCGAATTCGGTGCGCACCGCGACGGCGATGCGCACATGGCTCTGATTGGTCTGGACGTCACAGAGAACGATGTTGTCGTCCGTCTCGCTGAATACAGCGTCAGTCAAATGGGTCTTGCCCGTGCCGACATAGTTGCGGACATTGGTATTAGCCACGCGAGCGTCAATCCCGGCGAGGATGCTGACCGGGCCGTCGAAGCCCTGGGCGGTCACTGTGGTCTCCAAGGCGGCCAGATGCGCGTTGTCCATCGAGACCAGGCGGCGTTGCACTACCGCGACTTGATTCCCTTCCGGGCTGAGGAGGGTGGCGCGGCGGGTCAGCACGCCCCGGCGCAGATCAAGATCGCTCCGGTCATCCAGGACGTCGATCTCTCCCGTTGACCACCACGGGCCCTCGCCGAGGCGAACGTCGACCGGTAGCCAGTTGGGGACGTTGACGAGGTGTTCTTCTTCCAGCTCGCGGCCGTGGATGGTGCTGACCGTGCGGTTGTAGATGCCGGCCAGGTAGGTGCCCGGATAGTGGGTCCCGTCGTCGCTTCGCTCCGGGCGCGCACCTCTGGTGGCCATGTACCCGTTGCCCAATGAGGTGAGGACTTCCCTGTGGCCCTCATGTGCCGGGTCGAACCCGGCGTAGCTCAGCGTCCAGGGGTCGGTGCGGGAGGCGCCTAAATCTAGTTGGCTGACGTCTGACAGGACGACGTGAGCACCGGCATCCTCGAGTTGTTCGCGGTCTCCAGTGCGGTCGATTCCGACCACGAGTCCGAACCCGCCATTGCGTGCTGCGCGTACGCCGGAGACGGCGTCCTCGATGACCGCGACACGGTCGGGCGGCACCCCGAGACGATGGGCAGCTTCCAGGAACATGGCCGGATCTGGCTTACCGGCCAGCCCTAGGTCGCCGGCGACTTGGCCGTCGATGATCACGTCGAACGCAGTGTCGAGCCCTATTTCAACGAGCAGAGTGGTGGCGTTCCGGCTGGCGGAGACCAGGCCAACCGGGACCCCACCTGCGCGAAGTCGTTGCAGCAGTGCGGCGGTCCCGGGGTAGACGCGGGCGCCGTCACGCGCCAGCGCGGCCAGGAACAGGTCGTTCTTTCGAGCCGCGAATCCCGCGACACTCCATGCTTCCGGGGAATCGCCGGGCGAGCCCTCGGGAACGTGTATGTCGCGAGAAGCCAGAAAGGCGCGGATGCCATCTGACCGGCTCCGCCCGTCGACATAAAGCAGGTAATCCTCTGGATCGAATGGGGTGTCTGGTGTCGCACGGGATCTCGGATCCGCGACGACGGAGTCGAATAATTCCTGCCAGGCGGCCGCATGCACGGTCGCTGTTTGCGTTACCACGCCGTCCATATCGAACAGCACGGCGTCGTATGGCACTGTGGTGGCGTGACCGGGACGCTCGGGTGGCGGCAGCCCGCCGGAATGTGACGAAGTCATGTTTAGACGGGTTCCTCTAGTGCTTCGTTCGGGCGCTGGTTGGCTGGGCCGGGCGCGGCGGTCCATTGCCAGTTCTTGATGTCTGGCATGTCGTCCCCGTGGACGCGGATGTATTGGTGGTGTTCGATGAGTTTGTTCTTGAGCTCCTCCCGCACGTGTGCGGAGATGTCTTTGAGGCGCGGCACCCGGTCGATGGCGTTAATCGCCAGGTTGAACCGGTCGATTTGGTTCAGCACGCACATATCGAACGGCGTCGTCGTGGTGCCTTCCTCCTTGTATCCGTGGACGTGGAAGTTGCCGTGGTTCGTGCGTCGGTAGGTGAGACGGTGGATCAGCCATGGATAGCCGTGGTAGGCGAAGATCACGGGTTTGTCGGTGGTGAACAGGGCGTCGAACTCCCGATCCGAGAGACCGTGCGGATTGTCGGATTCATCTTGCAATCGCAGCAGGTCAACAACATTGACCACCCGGATGGACAGGTCCGGGAAGTGGGAGCGCAGGATGTCGACGGCGGCGAGGGTTTCCATGGTGGGGACGTCCCCGGCGCAGGCCATCACCAGGTCGGGTTCGGCGTGGGAATCGGTGCTCGCCCAGTCCCAGATGCCGATGCCCTTCGTGCAGTGTGCGATGGCATCTGCCATGTTCAGGTATTGCAGTTGCGGCTGCTTGCCCGCCACAATGACGTTGACATACTGGCGGCTTCGCAGGCAATGATCGGCCACGGATAGCAGGGTGTTTGCGTCCGGTGGCAGGTACACCCGCACCACTTCAGGCTTTTTGTTCAGTACGAGGTCGATGAATCCGGGATCCTGGTGCGAAAACCCGTTGTGGTCCTGCCGCCACACGTGCGAGGTCAGGAGATAGTTGAGCGAGGCGACCGGCCTGCGCCAAGGGATGTCGTTGGCGGTGTCCAGCCATTTGGCGTGCTGATTGAACATCGAGTCAACGATGTGGATGAATGCCTCGTAGCAGGAGAACAATCCGTGCCTGCCGGTGAGAAGGTAACCTTCGAGCCAGCCTTGGCAGGTGTGTTCAGACAGGATTTCCATCACACGTCCATCACGAGCCAGGCCATCGTCCTCGGGGACGGTGGTGGCGTTCCAGGCACGGTCAGTTGCCTCCAAGACTGCCGAGAGCCGGTTGGAGTTGTTTTCATCCGGGGCGAAGACCCGGAAGTTCTCCATGTTCTGGGCCATCACGTCCCGCAGCATCTGCCCGAGGACGCGTGTTCCTTCCACCGCCCCGGTGCCAGGTTCTGTCACCGGTACCGCATAGTCGCGGAAATCCGGCATCCGCAGGTCTCGCAGCAGGATTCCGCCGTTCGCGTGCGGATTGGCACTCATCCGCTGTTGCCCTGCGGGGTGGAGGTTGCGAATGGACTCGACGGGGGCCCCTGACTCGTCGAAGAGTTCCTCCGGGCGGTAGCTTCGTAGCCACTGCTCCAGGACTTGTCGGTGGCTCTCGTTCTCCCGCGCAGCGCTGAATGGTACCTGGTGGGAGCGCCATGAGCCTTCAACCTTTTTCTCATCGACCTCGGCCGGGCCAGTCCACCCCTTCGGGGACCGAAGAACGATCATCGGCCAACGTGGCCGTTCCGTTTCTCCTTCCTCTCGGGCGCGGCGTTTGATCTCCCGTATCTCATCTAGACAGGCATCGAGCGCGCGGGCGAAGTCCTGGTGCATCTGTTCGGGGTCGTCCCCCTCGACGTAATACGGTGTGTGGCCGTAGCCGCGCAGCAGCCCGTCCAACTCGTCCCTGTCGATTCTGGCGAGAACCGTGGGGTTGGCGATCTTGTAGCCGTTCAGGTGCAGGATCGGCAGGACAGTGCCATCACGGGCGGGGTTCATGAACTTGTTGGAGTGCCAGCTCGCAGCCAGCGGCCCGGTTTCAGCTTCTCCATCGCCCACCACGGCCGCGACAATCAGGTCCGGGTTGTCAAAGGCGGCCCCGTAGGCGTGGGACAGGGCATACCCCAGCTCCCCGCCTTCATGAATGGACCCGGGAGTTTCGGGGGCGACGTGGCTAGGAATCCCTCCCGGGAAGGAGAACTGCTTGAACAGCCGTTGCATGCCGGGCAGGTCCTGAGACACATCGGGGTAGGTCTCGCTGTAGGTTCCCTCCAGCCATCCCGCCGCGACCGGCCCGGGGCCACCGTGTCCGGGCCCCATGACGTAGATCATGTTCAGGTCGCGCTCGATGATGCTGCGGTTCAAGTGGGCGTAAATGAAATTCAGCCCCGGGGTGGTGCCCCAGTGCCCGAGCAGTCGCGGCTTCACGTGCTCGGGCAACAGCGGCTCTCGAAGCAGCGGGTTGGCCATCAGGTAGATCTGCCCCACGGACAGGTAGTTAGCCGCCCGCCACCAGGCGTGAATACGATGCAGTTGGTCGGGTGTCAGCACCGGCGCCTTATCCGACTGTTTCTGGGTGGCATTCATGGCGTTGCACCTTTCGCTTTTGGATAAGAAGGAGTGATTGACTGAGCGCCTATCGAGGCGAAGCCCGCTATTCGACTGTGCTCGGGTCGAGTTTGATACGGCGCAGCAGCTGGGCGTTCAGCGCGACGACGATCGTGGAGACCGACATTAATATCGCGGCGACTGCAGGGGAGATGGCCACGCCGGCGAAAGCCAGCACGCCAGCTGCCAGCGGGACGGCGATGATGTTGTACCCGGTGGCCCACACGAGGTTCTGGATCATTTTCCGGTAGCTCGCGCGGGATAGGTCCACCATGGACAGCACTGCGCGGGGGTCGTTGCCGGCCAGAACTACCCCGGCCGATTCCATGGCCACATCCGTGCCGGCTCCGATGGCGATACCGACCTCGGCCCTGGCCAGTGCGGGAGAATCATTGACGCCGTCGCCGACCATGGCGACCTTCAGCCCGCGAGACTGCAGCTCGCCGACCTTCTTGTCTTTGTCCTCGGGAAGGACTTGGGCGAACACTTCGTCGATGTGCAGTTCAGCCGCAACGGCGTCGGCCACCTGCTGGGCGTCGCCGGTGATCATCGCCACCCTGATGCCGCGCTTCTGCAGGGCGGCGATGGCCTGGCGGGACTCCTCACGGATTTCGTCCTCCAGGCTGACTGCGCCGATGACCTGCCCGTCGCGAATAACGTGAAGCACGGAGGCACCCCGGTCCACCCAGGGTTGGGTCTGCTGCGCGAGAGCTGTGGGGACTTCCAGTCTCTCCGCCTTGATGAGGTTGGGTCCGCCGACGGCGACGGCGGATGCGCCGATGTCGGCGGTGACGCCGCGGCCAGTCAGCGAAGCGAATCCGCTGGCGACGGGGACCTGGAGGCTGCGCTCCCGCGCCGCTGCGACAATTGCGCGCGCGGAGGGGTGCTCGCTGTCCGCTTCTACGGCCGCCGCCAGCTCCAGGATTCCATCACCGGTCATGCCTTCGATCGCGGCGATTCCGGTTAGGGCGGGCTGGCCCTTGGTCAGGGTGCCGGTCTTGTCGAAGAGCACGACATCGATGGTGCGCATCCGCTCCAGCGCCATGCGGTTCTTGATCAAGACTCCGGCGCGGGCGGCCTGTTCGGTCGAGATAGCGATGACCAGTGGAATGGCTAGGCCCAGCGCATGCGGGCAGGCGATGACCAGGACGGTGACCGTGCGGATGACGGCCTCATCGGGGTTGCCGAGAAGTACCCAAGTGATGAAGGTGATGATGCCGGCGCCGAGCGCGAAGTAGAACAAGAACGCCGCGGCTTTATCGGCTAGTGCCTGGGCCTTGGAAGAAGATGCCTGTGCTTCCGCGACGAGACGTTGGATGCCCGCGAGGGCGGTGTCCGCGCCAATTGCGGTCACCCTGACCCGCAGTGCGTTGTCTGTAGCGACAGTCCCTGCCACCACGGTGTCGCCGGGGCCGCGCGGCACCGTCTTCGATTCGCCCGTGATCATGGATTCGTCGAGTTCGGCGTGTCCTTCGGTGATTTCACCGTCTGTCGGGAGGCGCGCCCCAGAGCGAACGAGCACGATATCGTCGAGGGACAATTCTGAGATGTTGACGGTTTCTGTTCCATTGTCGGTAATTCGCTCGGCCTCGTCGGGGAGAAGCGCAGCAAGTGCGTCCAAAGCTCCTCGTGCTGAGCCGAGAGCACGCATCTCGATCCAATGGCCCAGCAGCATGATGACCACAAGCAGAGCCAGTTCCCACCAGAAGTCAAGGTTGAAGCTGCCGATGCCAAGGGTGGTGATCCAGGATGCGACGAACGCGACGGTGATAGCCATCGAGATCAGCAGCATCATGCCTGGCTGGCGGCTGCGTAGTTCGGTCCAGCCGCCCTTAAGGAACGGGAAGCCTCCGTAGAAGAAGATAACGGAGCCCAGTACCGGGGGAATCCACGCCGACCCTGGGAACTGCGGGATGCTGTATCCGAGTAGGTGCGAGAACATCGGGCTGAAGTAGACAACGGGAATTGACAGCACAAGGCTGAGCCAGAACTTGTTCTTGAACATCGCGGTGCTGTGTCCCGCGTGCTGGCCGTGTTGGTGGACCGCATGCTCGTCATCTACCGCCGAGTGCGCATGACCCTCGGGCATTGCCTGCCCATGGGTGCTGTGGTCGACGTGCTCGTCATGGCTGGCCGGCGCACTGCCCCGGGGGTTGCTTGGAATGTGGGGGTGAAGACTCATGGCGCCCACCATATACCCAGGTAGGGTATACCGCAAGCACCTACCCGGGTTGTGCTACATACCCTACGGGGGTATAGTTGCTGATGCCGGGCGACTCCGATACCCAGACAACTTGGAGAACACCATGACGACAACAACATTCGATGTAACGGGAATGACCTGCTCACACTGCGCCAACTCCGTGACAACCGAGCTCACCAAGGTCAATGGCGTTTCGGGTGTGCAGGTCGACGTCGCCAGCGGCCGTGTCACGGTGACCAGCGATGCGCCGGTAGACACCGCGGCCGTCGAGCAGGCGGTCGTCGAAGCGGGCTACGAACTCGCATCGGCCTAGATCAGGGGTTTCGCCCACAGGGTCACCCCTCGTAATCCACCACGCTAAGAAAGTAAGCACTATGCCAGTCCAGTCGGACACGCCCGGTTTCGAGGCCATCGAGTTAGCGATCGGTGGAATGACCTGCGCGTCGTGCGCCGCGCGCGTAGAGAAACGGCTGAACCGACTGGACGGTGTGGTGGCAACCGTCAACTACGCCACTGAGAAGGCTAAGGTGACATTCGACGCATCCACCACACCGGATTCGCTGGTGGCAGAAGTGGAGAAGGCCGGCTACACAGCGACACTCCCGGCGGTCTGTGATCTCGCAAGACATAGGAAACTCTCGAACCCTCAGGGGTTC
>TARA_R110002051_G_scaffold159688_3_pt1 | contig 26987 bp, 20 predicted proteins | sample TARA_R110002051 | Tara Oceans TARA_R110002051 (sample SAMEA4397023) | marine metagenome | biome: Polar Biome; feature: [MES] marine water layer (ENVO:01000295) within the mesopelagic zone...; material: water (ENVO:00002006), including particulate matter (ENVO:01000060) such...
GCCAAAGTGCCGTTGCTGATTGGGGCGGGATATGGCATCAACGCGGCAAGGATTCTGAACGAATGAAAGTTGAGCGCGTGACCGATTACACAGCCCGCCGTATCATGATGGTCGATACGCAAGTCCGCCCATCAGACGTGACCAAATTTCCGATCATCGACGCCATGCTTGCGGTGCCGCGAGAGGACTATGTCCCAAATGGGTTGCGCGAGGCTGCTTATATTGGCGAAAGCGTCGATTTGGGTGGTGGTCGCGTTGTTCTTGAGCCGCGCACATTAGCAAAGATGCTGGACGCTTTGGCGATTGAACCGACCCATGTCGCGCTCGATTTGGCCTGCGGCTTGGGATATTCGACGGCTGTTTTGGCGAAAATGTGTGAATTTGTGGTTGCCGTTGAGGATGACGCCGATCGGGCCGTCCAAGCGCAGGCCACGTTGACTTCGCATGGCATTGATAATGCGGCTGTGATGCAGGGACCGCTGGTTTCGGGGGCTGCAAAATCGGGCCCCTACGACATTATAACTGTGCAGGGTGCTGTGGAGCAGGTGCCTGATGCCCTGTTGGATCAGCTACGCGAAGGCGGCCGGATTGCATGTGTCTTTGCCGAGGGTGCGCTGGGCGTTGTGCGTATTGGCCACAAAATTGACGGCGTAGTGAACTGGCGGTTCTCGTTCAATGCGGGCGCGCCGGTTTTGTCTGGGTTTGAGAAGGCAGCGGCGTTTGCACTCTGACCCAGTTGGGCCATTCGCCCGAATTTTTTGACGATAGGCCATTGGCCAGAAACAGGGAATGAATTATGGGTTTTCGAAGCGCTCTCGTGGCTGTTCTTGCCGTTGCAACGATTGGTTTTTCAAGTGCTGCCCGCGCAGATACGCTTGCTGATGCTTTGACCGCGGCTTATGAAAATTCTGGTTTATTGGATCAATACCGCGCGCTGCTTCGTGCCGCGGACGAGGATGTGGCCCAAGCGGTGAGTGCGACCTTGCCGGTGATTTCGTGGAGCGCGAATGCGACGTCGACCTCGCCGCGCGCGTCTGGCGCAGATCTGATTGCGGCGACTGCACGGATTTCGGCGGATCTGACCCTTTATGACGGCGGCGCGAATGGCTTGGCGATCGAGGCGCAAAAAGAATTGGTTTTAGGCACGCGCGAAGCGTTGCGCCGGATTGAGCAGACGGTGCTTTTGGATACGGTGACAGCCTATATGCAGGTGCGCGCTGACAGTGAGTTTGTTACGCTGCGCCAAAGTAACGTGCGCGTTTTGACCCAAGAATTTCGTGCCGCCCAAGACCGGTTTGACGTCGGCGAAGTGACCCGCACGGATGTTGCGTTGGCCGAGGCCCGTCTTGCCGCCGCACGCAGTTTGCTGGCCTCTGCGCAGGGCAGTCTGGCCCGATCAGCCGAGGCCTATGTGGCAGCGGTAGGGCGTCGGCCTAATGCATTGAGCCCAGCGAAGGCCGCCCCTGTGTCTAGGTCCTTGGCGGATGCAAAAGCATTTGCGGTTCGCAATCACCCCGATATCTTGCAGGCCCAGCACGCGGTGAGTGCGGCCGAGCTGAACATTCGGCGCGGCGAGGCGGCGATGAAGCCAAGTGTGTCTTTGGGTGCCCAAATTGGGATTGATCAGGACTTTAATGTCGGCCGCAGCGTTGGGGTTACCGCATCTGGTCCGATTTATTCTGGCGGTCGTTTGTCGAGTCAGGTGCGTCAGTTTATGCAGCGTCGTGATGCAGAGCGCGCGTCGTTACTTGTGACAAGTATTGGTATCGAGCAGCAGGTTGCGAATGCATTCAGCTTTTTGACAGTGGCACGCGCGTCTGCGCAGTCGTCCAATAACGAGATTGCTGCCGCTCGTGTCGCATTTCGCGGCGTGCGCGAAGAGGCCACCCTTGGGGCTCGCACGACAATTGATGTTTTGAATGCCGAGCAAGAGTTGCTAAGCGCGCAGGCCAATCTGATTGCAGCGCAAGCTGACGAGGTGGTAGCAAGCTATCAGGTTTTGGCGTCAATGGGATTGTTGACGGCTGCGCATTTGCGTTTGCCGGTGCAGCAATACGACCCAGCCGCCTACTATAATCTAGTTAAAGATGCCCCGACGGCCAACTCTGATCAGGGCCAAGCGCTGGACCGTGTGCTGAAGGCAATAGGGCAATAGTTCAAATCCTTCGGGATTGGTTGTTTGAAATAGCGAGTCGGGTTACATTGGCCCCGAGGCAAAGCGGGATCAAAAAATGTCGGACCCAGTCACGAACGTTGAAATTGAAGATGTCTTGTCATCTATTCGCAGACTTGTTGCCCAAGGGGACAAGCCGCGTGGCGCTGTGAAAGCGGAAGAAAACAAAGATTCTAGCCCTGCAGCGCAGGTTGCGCGATTTGTTCTGACGCCTGCATTGCGCGTGGCGGAACCCACGGAAGATGTCGCAGAGGATGTTGTTGGGGATTTGCCTTCCGAATCGGGCTCTCATGCCGCTCAGTTTGCAGCCCCCCCCAGCCCGCCGCTCGTGTTAACTGCGTCTGATACGATGCAAGAACCACTTGTGCATGACCGTATGTCGGCCACCGAGCGCGAAAGCCTTGAAGCGACGATTGCGGAACTAGAGGCAGCGGTCACGTCGCAACCCGATGAATGGGAGCCAGATGGCAGCGAAGTGACCCCGACGGACGGGTTGGCTGTTGCATTGGCGGCGATGGTTGAGGCCGAGTTAGCCGACGCAGTTAATGTCGCGGTTGATCCCGATTCAGAAGATGACATTGAAGTCGAGGATGCGGAGATTGTTGCCAGCGATCCCGTTGTCACGTTGCATCCGCGTCGTGCGGAACCGACGTTTCGCCACAAGCCTGTTGATGTAGAGGTCGCGCTCGAGGATGAGGCGGATACCGATTACGGCGATGAGTTGCGCGACAATAGCGATGATGACGGGATGCGGATTCCGGATGATCTGGATGAAACGCTTGCTGCTTATATTGCGGGAGGAACCAAGCTGGATCAGGAAGAAATGCGCCAGATGGTAGTCGATGCTGTCCGTCAGGAACTGCAGGGTGACTTGGGCGAGCGTATCACACGTAATATTCGCAAGTTGGTACGTCTGGAAATTAGCCGCGCGACATCGGAAAATCTGTACGACTAAGGGTCGTTGGCGACAATCATTTGGATTTTTGTAGAAAATAACGTGAGTGTTGTGCTGGCGGCGCGATGGTCGTTTGTGCCGATTTTCCGGAGAATTATAAATTGGAACAAAAAACGCGGCCCGAACAGAGGGCCGCGTTTTTGATGACCGCGCCTGGCAGGGCGGGTGATACTGTTTTGTGTTTATGCAGCGCGCGCTTCAAGTTCGGCTGCGTTGCGCCGTTCGCTTTCTTCACGAGACAAGGCCACGGATGTGCGCACGCCTTTGCCAACGAAGTCCATCAAACCGGTGACCACACGCTCGTTGGGGTCAATGCCCGCGCAAGACAATACTTCACGACCATCACGCGACCGCGCCCAACGCGCAATCTGTTCAGGGCCGTTGCCATATTTTTTGTCATCAGCGATGGCATCATCCAGCGCGGCAAGCACAACAGCTGCAAACAATTTGCGGGCACGGTTGCCCTGTTCGTTATTGAAGGCAGTGCCGTCGACGAAATCTCTCATCTTGCTTCCTTTGTTATTGCTCTTGTCATTCTGGCGTGGACCTTCTTATGCAACATACAAACCGATTCGGGGGTGTTCTTTTGGAATGGCAGCCATGCGCTTAGTGCATAGCTTGTAACCCGCGTAACGCATATTTAGTTATCTTGCTAGTAGACCGTCATCAATATATAGGCGGGGTTAACTTGCGATCAACCTTTTGCCACATTTTTGACACGAAGTGAAACATGCCCAAAATCAATGGAAACGAAATCAGACCCGGAAACGTCCTTGAGCACGAGGGTGGCCTATGGGGCGCTGTAAAAGTCGACCACGTCAAGCCGGGTAAAGGTGGCGCATTTGCGCAGGTGGAAATGAAAAACCTGCGCGATGGTCGCAAGTTGAACGAACGTTTCCGCTCGGCCGATAAGGTAGAGCGCGTTCGTCTGGACACCAAGGACCAGCAGTTCTTGTTTGAAGCGGACGACATGCTGACGTTCATGGATAACGACACATACGAGCAGATTGCATTGCCTGCAGATATTTTGGGCGATCGCCGTCCGTTTTTGCAGGATGGTATGATCGTGAAGATTGAATATTTTGGCGAGGAAGCGCTGAACGTGACCGTTCCGTTGAAAGTCGTTTGTAAAGTTGTCGAGACGGAGCCGGTTGTGAAGGGCCAGACAGCGGCGAATAGTTTCAAGCCAGCGACGCTTGATAACGGTATGCGCGTGATGATCCCGCCATTTGTCGGCACGGACGAGGACATTGTGGTGAACACCGAATTGTTTGAATATGTCGAACGCGCTTAAGTCATAGCGCTGTGAGACAAAGGTCAGTCTGCCAAGTGCAGGCTGGCCTTTTGCGTTTTCATGTCTTGGGTCCGGTCAAAGCGTAGGTAGGCCATGCCGTGGTTGCCGTGCACGGTGTGTAATGTGCCCGCGGGTCTGTCGTTTGAGGTGATCACATCGCCCGTCTGCGCCAACCCGTCGATTGTGACCCGTTTGAGCCCTTTTTTGAGCTCTGTTTTGTGCTTCATGCGTGCCACGATCTCTTGGCCGACAAAGCAGCCTTTTTTGAAGTCGACGCCGTGTAATGCTTCGAAATTGGCCTCGAGGATATAGGTGTCAGGCGTCAACTCAAGGCCGGTTTGCGGGATCAGGTGGGTAATGCGCAGGGCGTCCCAGTCGGTTTGATCGCTGATGTCTGTGTCGCCGTAGTGCCGCCAGCCCAAAGCCGCGTGGCGCGGATCGGGCAGGGCCCCTTGCGGCGGAGCGCCTGTGCCATGAGAGGCGATAAGAGAGCTTTGGTTGATTTGCACATCGGCACGCAGTTTATACATTGTAAGTCGCTGAAGCAGGGCAGCGGCTGCGCTATTTTCGACGTCGATCAAAAGCCGATCATCTTGCCCGATTATAAAGAAATCAGCGATAAATTTCCCTTGCGGAGTAAGCAAGGCCGCGTAGACAATTCCGCCCGCGGCTCGCGTGACGTCATTGGTAACCAGCCCTTGCAAAAAGTCGATCCGGTCGTTGCCTGTGATGGCGAAAACGCTTCGGGTGTTCATGGTGTTTGCACCTTTTCCTGACGGAATTGCAGTTTGTAAAGATCGGCGTAGACGCCACCGCGCGCGAGCAATTCGTCGTGCGTTCCTTGGTCCACAACGCGCCCTTGATCCATCACCACGATGGAATGTGCGTGGCGAACGGTGGACAGCCGGTGCGCGATCACAAGTGTGGTGCGTCCGTTCGAGAGGGTTTGCAATGCATTTTGTACGATGGCCTCGGATTTGGTGTCCAGTGCGCTGGTGGCCTCGTCTAGCAGCAATATCGGGGTGTCGCGTAAAAGCGCGCGCGCGATGGCGATACGTTGTCGTTGACCGCCTGACAGATTAGACCCACGCGGCCCTGCCGGACTGTCTAGGCCAGAGGGCATTTTGTCTAAAAAGTCGCTGACATGGGCGGCGTCGAGGGTTGAGGTGAGGGCGCCATCACTGATCCCCGTGCGCCCCAGAAGGATGTTGTCACGCAGGGTTTCGTCGAACAGCGCCGCATCTTGCGAGACCACGGAAAATAGTCCGCGCAGGGCTGGCAGCGCCATGTCCCGATTGGAGATACCGTCGATTTTGACGCTACCGGATGCCGGATCAACCAGTCGTGTCAGGACGTTGAAGATGGTGGATTTTCCGGCACCCGAGGCCCCCACGAGTGCGGTGGTTTTGCCTGCGGCGGCGGTGAAGCTGGTGCCGCGAAGCACGGGCAGGTCGCCGTAGTTCAAAGCGACGTCATGCAGGGTGATTGCGGGGGCTGTTTTTGGTGCAGCGAGTGGCGAGGCCGGTGACGTTAAGGATGGCGTTTCATGCAAGATTTCTTGCAGCCGCTCGATGCTGGCCGCAGCCATTTGCCATTGGCCCGACATCAGTCCAAGCCTGCGCAGCGGCTCGAACGCCAACGACATGGCGGTGAAGAATGACATGAATTGTCCGATGGTTTTTTCGCCAGCAATGATTTCAGCGCCGCCAAAGACCAACACACCCAGAAAGCCCACACCTGTCATGATGTCGATCAGCGCGGGCACGGCGGCTTGACCGCTGACCGCACGGACTTCGGCCCGCACCCGTGCGGCACCTAGGGCGTCGTAGCGCGTAGATTGGTAGGTTTCCAGCGCGTTGAGTTTGATGGCGTTGATGCCATGGAATACCTCGTCGAGCCGCGTGGCCATGCGCCCTGCAAGATCACGCGCGTTGCCTGCCCGTTTGCGCACGTAGGCCTGTGCCAGAAGTGATGGCAGAACGAGGAAGGGGATGCCTACCAGTGCGAGCGCCGTCCAGCGCCAGTCGACAGAGAGCGCCACCGAGAACAGCACGATGACTGCGATTAGGTCGCGTCCAATCCCTGTGAGCAGGGCAGTCCAGATTTGGTTGACGACGGAGACGTCGCTTTGAACGCGCTCAATGAGCTGGCCGGGTGGGTTGATCTGGTGGTAGCCACCGTCGAGGGTCATCAGGTGGCGCAAAAGGTGGCTGCGCATTCCGGCAGAAGACAACTGGTTGACCTTTGTCATCAGAATTTTTTGGCCTGCCGAACTGACTGCACGCACGCAGAATATCGCGAAAATCCCGAATCCGACCCACCACAGTGCGTCGCTTTGACCCTGCACAAACACGTTGTCGAACATCGGTTGGATCAAATAGCTAAGAAAACCTAGCATAGATCCTTCAACGGCCATGAAAAAGACAGCCAATGCCAGCGTCGATTTGTGCGGGCGCAGGTAGTCACGCCAGAGCCAGCGAAACAGAGGAAATGCGGATTTGCGTGAAGCGGAATTTGCCATTGGTCGCCTTGTTCGGTCTGGTCTGCAAGTGGTCTATCGGTAAATGGGGGGGCGGGGCAAGTTGGGCAAGCTTGACGCGGCGCGCGCCCTTGCTAATGTCCGCTCAAACAGCACATGAAAGTTCCTGCAGATGTCACTTGCAAACGGTCGCGCCTATCTCGCTATTCCTGGTCCTTCGGTTATCCCTGATGCGGTGTTGCGTGAAATGCACCGTGCGTCGCCCAATATTTATGAGGGTGAGTTGCATGATTTGACGTGTAGTTTGATCCCCGATTTGAAGGCGGTGGCGATGACCGACCAGAGCGTCGCGATCTATATTGGCAACGGCCATGCCGCATGGGAGGCCGCGTTAAACAATGTTGTGGCGGCCGGTGACACAGTGTTGGTGCTGGCGACGGGCCGATTTTGCATAGGCTGGGGCGAAGTCGCGGAAGGGTTGGGCGTGACGGTTCAGACCCTTGATTATGGCAATCAGGCTTGTGTGGATTTGGCGCAATTCGAGGATGCGCTGCGTGCCGATAAGACCGGTCGGATCAAGGCGATTTTGGCGGTGCATGTCGATACCTCGACCAGTGTAAAGAACGATATTGCAGGTCTGCGAAACGTTTTGGATGCGGCCGGGCATGATGCCTTGTTGATGGTCGATTGCATCGCGTCATTGGGATGTGACCGTTTCGAGATGGACGCGTGGGGTGTGGATGTGATGGTGTCGGCGTGCCAAAAAGGATTGATGACACCTGCGGGCATTTCGTTTGTCTGGTATAATGCCAAGGCAGATGCCGCCCGCGCTGGTCGTTGCGTGACGAGGTATTGGGATTGGCGGCCACGCACCCAGCCGGAGCAGTATTTTCAGTACTTTAATGGCACGGCCCCGACCCACCATTTGTATGGTTTGCGAACGGCGCTTGATATGATCAAGGCCGAGGGCTTGGATGCGGTTTTTGCCCGTCATCACATGTTGGCACAAACCGTTTGGGCAGCACTCGAATGTTGGTCGCAAGAAGGGCCTATGCGGTTCAATATAGCGGATTCGAAGATCCGGTCTCATGCGGTGACCGCTGTGGTTGCGGGGCCGTCGAATGGGGATGCGTTGCGGCGGTGGTGCGAGCACAAAGCGGGGCTTACTTTGGGTATTGGTCTGGGGCGCAGTCCGGCGGATGCGTATTTTCGTATCGGCCATATGGGCCATGTGAACGCGCATATGATCATGGGTGTTTTGGGCACAATCGAGGCGGGATTAACCGCGCTGGACATTGCGCACGGGCGTGGTGGGTTGGAGGCAGCCGCAAAGATTGTTGCCCAGGCTTAGGGTTGGTCTGCGGCAGCGAGTGCGATCGGTAATGCCGCGGCGAGCAGGTCCATTTCGGGGTCTGGCCCGCAGCTGACACGGATGCACCGGTTTTGCGGAGCGACAAAAGGCATCCGCACAAAGATGCCTTGCTCGCCCAACTTGGCGACGACCCGTCCTGCAAATGCACCGTCTTTGCCGCAGTCGATGGCGACAAAGTTTGTGGCCGACTTAAGCGGCGTCAATCCGTTTTCCAAGGCGATTGACGCGATCCGTGCGCGTGACTTTGCAACCTGTTTGAGAATTGAATTCAGATGTGCAGTGTCGTTGAGAGCGGCCAGCGCCCCAGCAAGAGAAATCCGGCTCATGCCGAAATGATTGCGCACTTTGTTGAACCCGCTGATGACATCTGGGGGACCGACTGCGTAGCCTGCGCGCGCGCCTGCCAGTCCATAAGCTTTGGAGAAAGTCCGCATGCGGATGACGCGAGGGTCGGTTGTTGAAATCGTAGGCGCGGAGCCTTTGGGAGCGAATTCGATATAGGCTTCGTCGAGGACAAGCAGGCAGTTTGCGGGTAGGGCGGAGATCATGCGCGCGATGTCGGGGCCTGCGTGAACCGTGCCCATCGGGTTGTCGGGGTTGGCGATGTAGACCAGTTTTGCTTGCACGTCTTTCGCTTTTGCGATCAGCCGCGAGGGGTCCTCAAAGTCGCCTGTGTAGGGCACGGTGTGCAAGGTGCCGCCGTAACCTGTGACGTGGTAATTGAAGGTCGGGTAGGCACCGGCAGAGGTGATGACAGCATCGCCCGGCGAGACGAACAACCGCACGAGGTTGCCCAACAGGGCGTCAATGCCTTCGCCGATCATGATGCAGTCTGCGGGTACGTTGTGGAAAGTGGCCAGAGCCTGCCGCAAGTCGTGGCTTTCCGGATCGGCATACATCCATGCGTCAACGGCTGCGTCTTGCATTGCTTTGATGGCTAGCGGCGAGGGGCCGAAGCCGCATTCATTCGCCCCAAGGCGGGCAGCGAATGGGGACCCATTGCTGCGTTCTTGCGCTTCTGGGCCGACAAAGGGCACGGATGCGGGCAGGGTTGCGGCGAGGGCGGTCAGGCGGGGGTCATGGCTCATTTTGGCAGATTGTCCTGAGTGCGGAGGAAGATTTTGGGCCTCCGGCGGGGATATTTTGAAACCAAAGAGGCGGGTGGCCAAGGTGGTGGCCGCCCGCTGTTTTTAGCCCAGTTCGGCGAGCCGTGCGATGGCTGCTTTCAGTTGTGCTTCTTCTTCTTCGCGCAATGCGAGGTTTTCGCGGGCCTCGGTGATGACATCTTGAGGGGCTGAGGCCACAAATTTGGGGTTGTTGAGGCGGCCACGTAGACCGCCGAGTTCTTTGCCCAGTTTTTGCATGGTTTTTTCCAGTCGCGCGATTTCGGATGCGACGTCGATCAGCCCCGCGAGCGGCAGGCCGAAGGTGCCACCTTCCATGGGGATTGTGACGCAGCCCTTGGGGAATTCGGCGACGTGATCGAGTGCGTCGATCCGTGCGAGGCGCATGATCAAGACGTGGTTGTTGTCCCAAGCGGACTGGCCTTTGGCATCCAGCCCCATGACCACGAGCGGCACTTTTGCGCCTGCGGGAACATGGGATTGGGCGCGGGCGGAGCGCACGCTATCGATCAAGTTGATGACCCAGTTCATCTCGCGGTCGGCATCTGCGTCGACCAGATCGGCGGGGGAGTAGGTAGGCCAATCGGTGGTGACAAGCAAGGTGTCGCGGGTGTCGGCGAGATCCCACAGTTCTTCGGTGATAAAGGGCATGATCGGATGCAGCATAATCAGGGCTTGGTCTAGAACCCAGCGCAGAGTGGCTTCGGTCTCGAGCTTTGCCGCTTCGTCGGTCCCTTGCAGGATGGGTTTAGAGAATTCGAGATACCAGTCGCAAACCTTGCCCCATGTAAAGGCGTATAGCGCGTTTGCGGCGTCATTGAAGCGGTAGGTTTCAAGCGCTACGTCAACCACTTCGCGGGTTTTTGCAGTTTCGCCGATGATCCATTTGTTGAGTGTGTTTTCGGCCGATGGCAGCGTGTGTGCCCCAGAGTTGGGGATCTCGTAATGCTCGGCAAAACTAAAGGCGTTCCAGAGTTTGGTGCCAAAGTTGCGGTAGCCTTTGATGCGGTCCTCGGAGATTTTGAGGACGCCACCAAGGGCCGCCATTTGGCCCATGGTAAAGCGCAGCGCGTCGGCACCGTATGCGTCGACCATCACCAGCGGGTCGATGACATTACCGCGGGTTTTGGACATCTTTTCGCCCTTTGCGTCGCGCATCAACTGGTGCAGATAGACGGTGTGAAACGGGTCGTTGTCCATCACTGCGTTCGACATCATCATCATGCGGGCAACCCAGAAGAACAGGATGTCTTGGCCCGTGATCAGCACATCACCGGGGAAGTATTTTGCAAGTTCAGGCGTGTCGTTTGGCCAGCCGAGCGTGCCGAAAGGCCAGAGGCCAGAGGAGAACCACGTGTCGAGCACGTCGGGGTCGCGCCAGACGGGGAATTCAAGCACGGTCGGGTCTTGCGTGACGTTGTATTGCGCGAGGCTGGTGGTGAAACGATGCACCGCTTCGGCGCGGTTCTCGACTTCGACAATGGATGCGTGGCTAAGTGGGCTGGGAATGTCTGCATTGTCGAAAGTAAAATCCGACTTGGTGCTCTCAAAATCGACACTACAATGCATCACATCATCGCGGTGAAGCATGCCGTCCTTTAGTAACAGGCCAAGCAATTCGACCTCATCAAGGTCGCCAGACGGATTATGCTCGTCTGGAATTCCAAGGTCGAGACCATACCAAACCGGAATTTGGTGACCCCACCAAAGCTGTCGCGAGATACACCATGGCTCAATGTTGTCGAGCCAATGGAAATACACCTTTTCGCCTGATTCAGGCATGATTTTGGTGCGGCCTTCACGCACGGCATCCAAGGCGGGTTGCACGATCTGCTTGGTGTCAACGAACCATTGATCGGTCAGCATCGGCTCGATCACGACCTTGGAGCGGTCGCCGAAGGGCTGCATGATCTTTTTGGATTCGACGAAAGGCACGGTCTCGGTCACTTCGACCTTGTTGCCGTCTTCGTCTTTTTCCGTGCGGGTCACGTCATGCATCACGGCGAGGCCCTCGGCGGTGATGGCGTCGATGACGGCTTTGCGGGCTTCAAAACGGTCCATGCCACGGTATTCTTCGGGGACCATGTTCATTGCGACGATCATCGCCTCGTCGAATTTGATCTCGCCGTTTGCGATGGCTTGGGCGGTGGCGGCTTCCTCGACGTATGGTTTGCCGTCGGCGCGCATCGCGGCACGCGTGTCCATGAGGTTATACATCGGGATGCCTGCGCGTTTGGCGACCTGATAGTCATTAAAGTCATGCGCGCCTGTGATTTTCACTGCACCTGAGCCGAAGTCTTTGTCGGGGTATTCGTCGGTGATGATCGGGATCAGGCGGCGCTGCGCCTTTGGCCCCACTGGGATTTCGCACAAGTGACCGACGATAGAAGTGTAGCGTTCATCGGACGGATGCACGGCCACGGCACCGTCGCCGAGCATGGTCTCGGGACGGGTGGTGGCGATGGCGATGTAGTTGCGGGTTTCGCGCAGGGTCTCAACGCCGTCTTCGTCTTTCTCGACGTATTCATAGGTGGCCCCACCCGCGAGCGGATATTTGAAGTGCCACATGTGGCCGTCTTGCTCGATGTTCTCGACCTCAAGATCGGAGATGGCAGTCTCAAAATGCGGGTCCCAGTTCACCAGACGCTTGCCGCGATAGATGAAGCCTTTGTTATACATATCGACGAAGACCTTAATCACGGCGTCATGGAAGTTTTCGTCCATGGTAAAAGCGGAGCGGTCCCAATCCATGCCTGCGCCGATGCGCTTGTCCTGTTCTTGGATTTGGCCGCCAGAGACGGCCTTCCATTCCCAGATTTTGGCGATGAAGTCTTCGCGGGAGTAATCTGTGCGCTTTTCACCCAATTCGGCAAGTTGTTTTTCCACAACCAACTGCGTGGCGATGCCTGCGTGATCAAGGCCCGGCTGCCAGAGCGTGTCAAAGCCTTGCATGCGCTTCCAACGGATCAGGATATCCATGAGTGTGTGGTTAAAGGCGTGGCCGACGTGCAAGAAACCCGTGACGTTTGGCGGCGGCAACATGATGGTGAATGTCTTGGCGTCGGGTTTTGCGTTTGCGCCCGCCATGAACGCGCCTGCGTCTTCCCATTTTTTGTAAATGAGGGGTTCGCGTGTGCCCGCATCAAATGTTTTTTCCATCGCCATTTTATTGCCGTCCTTTTCGATTTGAGACGGGTTTACCCAATGGGGAAGCGGGGGAAAAGGCCTATGTGACCAGCGGTACCCTTTGGCCGGACAGAGTGACGTTCGGGTCGTAGGGATCACGTGCAAAAACATCGTGGACGCGTGCGGCGAAATGGGACAGCGGCAGGGTGTCGTAGGCGGGGTCGAAGGAGGATTGGTCCCAGCGTTCGCAGAAAGTGGCGCAGTCGTCGAAATACTGGTGATTTGCGTAGGCGTTGCGTTTTGCGGGGTCGGCGCCGACGTGTGTCCCGTAGTAGAGTAATTGGAAATCGCCGTGTTTTTCGACCACCCATGCGACCTGTTCGCGCACAAAGGGTCGTAGGATCGCGGCTGCGTATTCATCGTGATTGTAGGGCGCGTAGATGTCGCCGATGTCGTGCAAAAGTGCTGCGACAATCCAATCGGTGTCGGCGCCGTCACGTTCGGCGCGCGTTGCTGCCTGTATGGAGTGGCCCAAGCGGCTGACTTGATACCCAGAGAGACCCTTGTCCAGATCGACGAGCGCAGTGAGCAAGCGGTCGGCGGTGCCTTTGGTGTATTCAACTTCGTGCGCGGTTAGAAAGTCGTAGTCTTCCTTGTCGCCATCTTTCATGGCGGTGAATTTGACACGGTCCATTGTCGTTCTCCTACTTGCGATCACGCGATTGGTATTGTGCTGGCGGTATTTGGCAAGGTTGAAATGAATTGCAGTCTGGACAGTCGGGCCTGTCGCATTAGGATTACTGGTAAGTTCATCAGGAGCAGCGCTTTGGAAAAATTCGGGAAAAGCCAGCCGGTTAAGCGTGTTGAGGATCAGCGGTTTTTGACGGGTGCGGGGCGGTATATCGACGATATTGCGCCTGATGGTGCGTTGGTTGCTTATTTTGTCAGATCACCGGTGGCGCATGGTGAGATCACCGCGCTGGAATTGTCCGACGCCCGAGAAATGCCCGGTGTGGCATTGATTGTCGCAGCGCAAGATTTGCTGGATGCGGGCATGGTACTGGGCCTGAAGGGTACAAGGGTCAAAAACCGCAATGGCACGCGCGGCATAGCGCCGTTGCGCCCGTTGTTGGCCGTGGACCGTGTGCGCCATGTAGGCGAAGCGGTGGCGATGATTGTCGCTGAAAATTTGACACAGGCGCGCGATGCTGCCGAAGCAGTTGTGTTGGAGATTGACGATTTACCGGTACATGTTGAACTGGCGGTTGGTGGGGATGTTATTCATCCCGAGGCGGACCAAAACCGTGCGTTCGATTGGGGCATGGGAGACGAGCGCGCTGTCGCGGCCGCGATCGCGCGTGCGGCACATGTTGTGCGCGTCGAGGTCCCCGACAACCGTGTTATTTGCAACGCAATGGAACCACGCGGCTGTTTTGCGCAGGTCACGGATAGTCGATTGCATGTCGCGGTTAATGGGCAGGGCGTTTGGGCGACCAAGGCAGATTTGGCATATCATTTCGGGCTGGATGCTGCGGATATTCGGGTCACGAACCCTGATGTGGGTGGCGGTTTCGGCATGAAGGCGATGCGGTATCCAGAGGTGTTTTGCGTTGCACATGCGGCGCGGGTTTTAGAACGTTCTGTGCGCTGGATGTCAGAACGGACCGAGGCGATGTTGACGGATAACGCAGGGCGGGATCTGGTTTCGACTGCGACGCTGGCCTTTGACGATGATCACAAGATCATTGCCTATCACGTTGATACTGTTGCAAATATGGGTGCGTATATTTCGCAATTCGCGCAAGGGATACAGACGGATTTATTCTCGAAAGTATTGATGGGTGTGTATGATGTGCAGGCTGCCTATATGCGCACACAGGGTGTCTTTACCAATACGACACCAGTTGATGCCTACCGCGGTGCGGGCCGCCCAGAGGCCATTTTTGTGTTGGAAAGGGCGATGGATGCGGCGGCGCGGGACTTGGGTGTGGATCCTTGGGAGCTGCGGCGCAAAAACTTTATCGCGCCCGCGCAATTTCCATATACGACTGCGACGAACGTGACCTACGACGTTGGCGAATTTGCGGCGTTGTTGACCCAGGCGCAGGTTCAGGCAGATGTGGCGGGGTTTGCGGCGCGCAGGGCTGCGAGCGGCAAGCTGCGTGGGATCGGATTGTGCTATTATATCGAGAGTATCTTGGGGGACCCGTCAGAGACGACGCGCGTTGTTTTCGAAGCCGATAGTGTCGCGATTTATGTGGGCACCCAGTCGAACGGGCAGGGGCACGAGACAGTATATGCGCAGTTTTTGGCGGACCAGACGGGCATACCTGCGGGCAAAATCCGTGTCATTCAGGGCGATAGTGATTTGATTGCGACGGGTGGCGGCACGGGTGGATCGCGTTCGGTCACAGTGCAAAACACAGCGACGTTGAGCACAGTAGATTTGATTTTGAAATGCTTTTCAGGGTTTTTGGCGGACGCAGAGGGTGTCGAGATTGAAAATGTGCAATTTGATGACGAGCGTTTTCGGGTCGCGGGCTCGAATGTGACACCGACGATGATGGAAGTGGCGCAAATGGTGCGGGATGCGGGGCGTGCAGAATTGTTGGATCATGCGGCCACGATCAAGTTGGAGCACCGCAGCTTTCCCAATGGCGCGCATATTGCGGAAGTCGAGATAGATCCCGATACGGGCGCGGTTGAAGTCGCACGCTATACGGTCGTTGACGATTTTGGAAACCTTATTAACCCTATGTTGGTGGCAGGTCAGGTGCATGGCGGTGTCGCACAGGGCATTGGGCAGGCGCTAACCGAGCGGGTCGTATTTGATGAGGATGGACAGCTATTGACCGCGACATTTATGGATTACGCGATGCCGCGTGCAGATAATTTACCAATGATCGGGTTTTCGACGCGTGGCACACCGTCCAAATATAACCCGCTTGGAATGAAAGGTTGCGGTGAAGCGGGCACGGTTGGCGCGTTGGCTGCGATCACAAATGCGGTGACGGATGCGTTATGGGATTTAGGGGTGAGGGATGCGCATATGCCGTTTACCCCGCACCGTGTGTGGCAAATGATGCAAGATTCGAAGGCCCGCCGTGCAGCTGCGTGATTGGGTCTTTGGGCTATTCGGGCGGGCCGCGCGGTCAGAAGAAGGCAGCCACCGCAAGCGCGGCCCTGCGATGCATGTGGTCATTCTTGATGGCACGATGTCTTCGCTTGATCCGGGGTATGAAACAAACGCGGGTCAGACATTTCGTTTGCTGCAAGAGGCAGGTCGTCGCGCAAATTTGACGGTTTATTATGAGGCGGGCATTCAGTGGCGCGATTGGTCGGGTACATGGGGGGTTATGACAGGTAAGGGGATCAATCGGCAAATTGAGCGGGCGTATGGCGTTTTGGCGTCGCGCTACCGCCAAGGTGATAAGATCATTTTGATCGGGTATTCGCGCGGGGCCTATGCGGTGCGGTCTTTGGCTGGTGTGTTGGATTATGTCGGGTTGGTGAAGTCCGAGCACGCGACGGTACGCAATATCACTCAAGCTTACCGCCATTATAAAACCGGTGCCAAATCGTCAACGGCCAAGCGGTTTCAAAAGGTTTATTGCCATGAAGATATAGAGGTCGAGGCGGTCGCTGTTTGGGATACTGTGAAAGCGCTGGGCTTGCGATTGCCGATTATTTGGCGATGGGCACAGTCGCAACATTCTTATCATAACCTCCGTTTGGGTGATCATGTCCGTCATGGATTTCATGCGCTCGCGCTCGACGAAACCCGAGAGGCCTATGCCCCAGTGATGTGGGATTGCCTACCCGGGTGGCACGGCCACATGGAACAAGTCTGGTTTCGTGGATGCCACGGTGACGTCGGCGGACAAGTCGGTGTGTTTTCTGCAGCACGCCCGTTGGCCAATATTCCGCTGGTCTGGATGTTGGACAACCTTGAAACTTGCGGACTGATCCTGCCCGCGGGGTGGCGTGATCGGTTCCCGCAGGATGTTTCTGCCCCATCGGTGGGGTCATGGCGGGCGTGGGGCAAGCTGTTTCTGTCGCGTCGCCGCCGGATTATACTAAGCACGCCGACAGAAACCGTGCACCCGACCGTAATGCCTAATTAGGGGATCATCTTCATGATAAGGCAGGTGGTTGATCCTGTTGCGTAAATTTTGCCGTCAAGCGCCCCGCGAATTTCGCCATGCGCCACGCCAGTGCTGCGGCCTGCGTGATCAATAAACCCAGTCGCAATTATTTCGGTACCGAGCGGTATGCCACGTATCAAATTTACCTTATATTCTAAAGTCGTATAGATCGATCCTTGGGGCACTGTGGTCATGACCGCGCAGGCCATGCAGCTGTCGAGCAGGGTTCCATACCAGCCCCCGTGCACGCCGCCCATCGGATTTGTATGCGTAAAATCAGGTGTGCCGCGAAACGAGACGCGCCCGACATCGACTGTATCAAGCGTGTAGTTGAGCAACGAGGAAATCGGTGGGCGCGAGATTTCGCCTCGCTGCACGGCTTGCATAAAGGCGAGGCCCGACAGCGAAAGCATGGTTTTGCGGTCGGGCAACTCGTCGAGGGATGTGGCGGTGAACATTCCGTCAGGCTGTCTGCTTAGGCCACGTTTTGCAAGCTGCGTTTTGGTGTGAACCCGAGAGCGTGGCAAACGTCGCGCGAGAGTTCTGCACGATTGAGTGTATAGAAGTGGAGATGATCCACGCCGCCTTGCAACAAGTCATCGCATAGTTCTGCAGCAATGGCGGTAGCAAGCAGTTTTTCTGTCCCGTCGCGCGTGGCGTGGTGGAAGCCGTCAGCGATGACCTGTGGGATCGCGGTGCCACATTGGGCTGCAAACCGCTGGACGCCTGCCCAGTTTTCTACCGGCAAAATGCCCGGGATAATCGGCGCGGTTATGCCTGCGTCGGCACAGGCGTCGCGGAACCGGAAAAAGGTTTCAGCTTCGAAAAAGAATTGAGTGATCGCAGATGTGGCACCTGCGTCGCATTTGCGCTTAAGATAGTTAATGTCCGCTGCTAGGCTTGTCGCCTCTGGATGCTTTTCCGGATACGCGCCGACATGGATGTTGAATTTTTTGGTGTCGGAGAGGGCGCTGATCAACTCGACAGAGTTTTGAAAGCCGTCGGGCGAGGGTGAAAAACCGTTGGCACCCTTGGGTGCATCGCCGCGTAGAGCTACGATGTCATGCACTCCTGCGTCGGCATAATTTGCGGCGATCTGCAAGGTTTGTTCTCGTGTGGCGTCAACGCAGGTCAAGTGACCTGCGACGCGCAACCCTGTTTGGCTTCGAAGAGTAGCGACTGCCTCGTGGGTAAGTTTGCGGGTGGTGCCACCGGCACCGTAAGTGACCGAGACGAAGCTGGGGGCAAGTGGCGCGAGGCTGTTGACGGCGTCCCACAGACGGAAGGACCCTGCCAAATCTTTAGGCGGAAAAAATTCGAATGATAGGGAAGGGCGGGTCATGATGGTTGTCCTAATCTGGTGTTTCTATCTTGTCTCATGTTTGCTTTCGTGAAACAAATTCATTAAATTCAAAACTATTATGCGGATTATTCATGATGCGGATCGAGTTCAGGCATTTGCGCACAATTAAGGCGATCCACGACACGGGTGGACTTGCCCGAGCGGCGGATCTTTTGAACATGACGCAATCCGCGTTGAGCCATCAGATCAAAGGGATTGAGGATCAAGCGGGGGTTGCATTATTTGCCCGCAGATCCAAGCCGTTGCGGTTGTCGGCGGCAGGTCTGAAACTGCTTGCAGCAGCGGAGCAAATTTTACCACAGATGGATGCGCTGGAGGCAGATTTTGCCGGGTTGGTGTCAGGCAAACTGGGCCGGATGCATATTGCGATTGAGTGCCATGCCTGTTTTGAGTGGTTGTTGCCTGTGTTGGAGCAGTTCCGAAAGGCATGGCCAGAAATCGATGTGGATATTCGTCCGGGACTTGCGTTTGATGCGTTACCTGCGCTGCGCCGTGAAGACGTGGATCTGGTGATTTCGTCCGACCCAGAAGATTTGGACCAAACGGATTTCACCCCAATTTTTGATTATGAGCCTGTTTTTGTAGCGTCGGTAAACAACCCACTTGCTGAGAAAGAGGTGATCGAGGCCGTCGATTTTCGCGAACACACGTTGATCACCTATCCTGTTGACCGCGCCCGTCTGGATATTTTCTCGCAGCTGTTGACGCCTGCTAAAGTGGAGCCCGCGGCGGTGAGGCAAGTCGAGCTGACGGCTGTAATTCTGTTGTTGGTGGCGTCTAATCGCGGGGTTACTGTTTTGCCTGATTGGGTGGTGCGTCAGGTGAAGTATAACGCGGATTACGTGACCCGTCCGTTGACGCAGGGCGGAATGACCCGCCGATTATATGCGGCGACCCGCACCGAGGACACGCAACGACCGTTTGTGGCGCACTTTTTGCGACTGGCGCGACAAGAGGCGGTACGCATGCAGCACGCTTAAGCAGCGTAAATGGCCAGATCCTCGGGATTCAAAACACCCCTTTGCATTAGCGAGATCGCGTCGAGCAAGGGCATCGCGGCACCAAACAGGTGTCCTTGCACGACGTCGCAGTCCATTTGCCGCAATTGCACAAGCTGCGCGTTAGTTTCGACACCTTCGGCCACGACCTGTACGCCTAGGCCTTTGCCAATCGAGAGGAAGTTATCGACCAACACCCCCGCTGCGATGTCGACGCCGAGGCCTTGAACAAAACTGGTGTCCAGTTTCAACTCGTCGAATTCTAATTCACGCAGGTGTTGGAAAGATGCAAACCCGGTCCCGAAATCATCTAAAGAGACGCGGATGCCGGACTGCCGGAAGAATTTGATCGACCGCTGAATCATATCACCTGAGCGCGCGATAAAGACGTCTTCGGTGATTTCAAATGTGAGGTGCTTGCGTAGATGCGGATGGCTATCAACAAGGGCCGCCAATTCGGAGCGTCCTGATAAGGTGGCAAGGGTGACTTCTGGTAAGTTGATGGAAATTTGCCCACAGTCCAGACCTTGAGCGACAATGGTTTCCATATCGGTCAGCACTTGTTTCGTCATTTGCAGAACGAGATCTCCGTGTAGCCCGAATTCCTTTATCATCGGTAGAAAGTCGGCGGGGGCGATCGTTCCCCGTTCGGGATGGTCCCAACGCGCCAGAGCCTCCAGTCCGACGACAGTTCCTGTGTGAAGGGACACTTTTGGTTGGTAGTATGGGCTGATTTTTTTGTTCTGAATGGCGTTAAAAAGTGCGTTTCGGTCTTCGAGGGTGAACCGCGTCGGGAAGTCTTTTTTGTTAAAAAGCACGACCGAGGTTCCGGTGTCCGCTTTGGCGTGGTACATTGGTTGGTCGGCGCCGGCACAAAGGTCGTTTGCGGTGTGTAGGGTTTCGGTGGTGCGCGCGATTCCCAGGCTGGCACCCACACGTAGTATTTTTTGCTCGAAGGTGATGGGCGCTTCAAGCGCGCGCACAATATAGGTGCCGAGTTTAACCGCGGCGGCGTCGGATGGAAGATAAGGGATGGCCGCAGCAAATTCATCCCCGCCGAGCCGCGAGACGATTGCATCTGGCCCCGCTACCCGCGCCAAATTTTCAGCGACTGCGGTCAGAACTGTATCGCCCGCCAAGTGGCTATAGCTGTCGTTTATGGGTTTGAAATCATCCAGATCAATCAAGAAGACTGTCACCCCACCCCGTTCTGGATGGTCTTCCAACATTTGTGCCAGATCGTCATCAAACGCATGTCTGTTCATAAGGCCAGTCAATTTGTCGCGGCGTGTGAGATATTCAAGTTCTTTGAGCCGAGCATTTGCTTCTGAACGCGCACGCGCAAGCGCTTTGACGGTGTCTTTTTGATTGTTCATCGTTTCGAATGTTGACGCGATATATGCGAGCATCATCGCGGAGACGATCATCCAGTCAAATGTTGTACTATGGTTGAGGGAGTGGCTGTCAGAGTTGAAGAAAAGTATAAAAGCCGTACCAAATGCAGGCGTCATCAGGCTCCAGTTATAATAGGGCAGCATTCCTAAACTGTTGGACGTTTGCACATAGATACCAAACAGCCAAATATAGCCGGCAAGTAAATAGGCCACTGAATCCTGAACAGACAACAAGAGGGAAAATGCGAGGTATGGCAGGATCGACAAGCAGTTGTTGGCCCAGAAAACCAGTGCCATTTTAAGATTGTTTGAGTTGCCTTGTTTTGAAATTAACGAGACAAGAATATGGCCGGTGATTTCAACGGCAATAACCCAAACCCCAACGAGAATTCCCGCACGGGGTGCGCCCGCTGCAAAAGAGACTCCAATCATCAGAAACATAGACACGATACGTTTGATCACGTCACGTTCTGAAATATGCATCGCAATGCGCGTTTGGTGCAAGAAATGATCGACTCGTTGCGTTTGCATTGTTTTCCCGACTACCAACTACACGGGTCTAGTTATCGCGCGGAAACATTAAACACTGGGTTAACGTGGGCTTTTCAGTTGGTTTGCAAATCTCACCTCTTGTTTGCCGCGCCGCATGGGCCTATACGCCCCCTCTAATCAAGACATTTTGGAGGCCCCGATGGCTGGTAGCGCAAATCTTAACGTGATGATGAAGACCGCCCGGAAGGCGGGGCGCGCGTTGCTCAAGGACTTTACCGAGGTTGAAAACCTTCAGGTGTCGACCAAAGGCCCCGGCGATTTTGTCAGCCGTGCTGATAAACAGGCCGAGGCCACGATCAAAGAAGACCTGCTCTATGCCCGCCCGACCTATGGCTTTTTGGGCGAAGAGGGTGCCGAGATCGAGGGTGATGACCCGACCCGCCGTTGGATCGTCGACCCGCTTGATGGCACCACGAACTTTCTCCACGGGCTGCCGCATTGGGCTGTTTCGATCGCGTTAGAGCACAAGGGCCAGATTGTTGCAGGTGTGATCTATGATCCGGTCAAGGACGAGATGTTCTGGGCGGAAAAAGGCGGCGGTGCGTGGCTGAACGAAAGCCGGATGCGCGTGTCGGGTCGTCACCGTCTGATCGAGAGCATTTTTGCGACCGGCTTGCCGTTTGCGGGCCGTGCAGATTTGCCTGATACGCTGCAGGATCTGGCGCGTATTATGCCCGCGTGTGCCGGTGTGCGCCGCTTTGGTGCGGCCTCGCTTGATCTGGCTTATGTGGCTGCCGGCCGCTACGAGGGGTTCTGGGAGCGGAAGTTAAATATTTGGGACATGGCCGCGGGCCTGATTATTGTGCGCGAAGCGGGCGGTATCGTGGAGCCGTTAAAAGTTGGCGGTGATATTCATGCGGGTGGCGAAGTGATTTGTTCCAACGAGCCGATTTTCGAGGCCTTTGCCAAGGTGATCCGAAAGCCTAGCGCCGTCTAACGACCGGAATAGAGGATGGATAACGTGCCTCGGGGTGCGCGGGGTGGTAGTCAGTTGCCTTCCACCATCCGCTTGCGCCGAGCCGAAGCCAGAGCGGGATTGTTAAACCAAAGCCGATGACGAACCCGCCTGCGTGTGCCCAATACGCAACCCCGCCGCCGCTGATGTCAGAGCCCACGCCGTTGACGACTTGCAGGCCGAACCAGAGGCCTAGCATGATCCATGCGGGGATCGGCAAGATGCGGATAAAGATGATCAGGAAGATGAAGATATCGACCTTGGCCTTGGGGAAAAGCAGCAGGTAGCCACCCATGACCCCCGCGATGGCCCCTGATGCCCCGACGGTGGGAATGGGTGATCCTGCATCGACTGCGAATTGTGCGACATTGGCGCCAATACCGCTGATCAGGTAGAATGCGAAGAATGGAACATGTCCCATTTTATCTTCGATATTGTCACCGAAAAGCCATAAAAACAGCAAGTTGCCCGCAAGGTGCAAGAACCCTGCGTGTACGAAGACAGAGGTCACGAGCGAGATGTAATTCTCGCCGCCGGAAATGCGCGCCGGGATCATTGCGTAGTCATAGTAGAACTGTAGCAGCGCCTGATCGGTGGTCAGTACCGCTGCTCCGTAAAGGTAAACCGCGACATTCAACCCGATCAATATTAAGGTCACATAAGGGGTGCGCCGCGAGGGATTATGGTCACGAATTGGTATCATAGGGCGACGTTGTGCGATTGTGCGTGCGGCGTCAAGGTGGGCGCATGACACACCTTGAGCTGACTTATGCTTTGCCTGCTTCAGCCAACAGGGCCGCGTTGCCGCCGGCTGCAGTGGTGTCGATGCAGACGTGCCGTTCATGTAGCACATGCGCCGCATCTGGTAGCCCTGTGACCAACGCGGTGATCGGGCCGCTTCGTGCCGAGAGGGCGGTTTCGATTGCGCGCCCTGTGTCGGGGTCACCCCACCAGATCACTCCGCCAAGGTTTGGCATGTCAGCGAGCGTCTCGGTCGCAATGGTGCCGCCGCTACTGACAGCCAAGCCGCCAAGAGTTTCGACGGCGTTGACTTGCGCCTCAGCTGCCGCTTCGCCGGGTCCCATACAAAGGATCGGGCCGCGGGGACGTGTGCTGTGCCGGTTGCTTTCACCAGTTGGGCCGGGCAAATCAAGCGGGGTGCTGGATGCGTGTTTTACCGCAGATGCGAGTAGCTTTTGCACTGCGCTGATATCGGCGGTTTTGCCCCATGTCTCGTTTGTGGCTTGGACTGGTGAGGCTGTGAAGCGCGGCAAGTAGTGCGGTCCACCTGCCTTAGGACCGGTGCCAGAAAGTCCTTCACCGCCAAACGGTTGACTGCCAACGACGGCCCCGATCTGGTCGCGATTCACATAGATGTTACCGGCATCTACACGTTCGACGATGGTTTGAACACGGTCGTCGATCCGCGTGTGCAAGCCAAAGGTCAACCCGTAACCCGTGGCATTGATCGCATCGATCACGCGGTCCAGGTCTTGGGATTTGAAGGTGGCGACATGCAGGATCGGGCCGAAGATTTCGCGGGTCATATCGGCAATGCCGTTCACACGGATCACAGCGGGCGCAATGAAAGTGCCGTGGCTTGGCGCTTGTAATGCGTGGATCAGGCGGCCCTCGCTATCAGCGGTTGCGACGTGATCGGCGATTGTCTTTTGTGCTGCACTGTCGATCACGGGGCCCACGTCTGTGGACAGATGCCAAGGGTCGCCCACGTGCAATTCGTTCATCGCGCCTTTTAGCATTGTCAGCAGCTTTTCCGAGATATCCTCTTGTACGTAAAGGCAGCGTAGCGCCGAGCAGCGTTGGCCCGCAGAGCGGAACGCCCCGTTCACGATGTCGCGCACCGCATGTTCGGGCAGGGCGGTGCTATCGACGATCATGGCGTTCAAGCCGCCGGTTTCGGCGATTAGCGGCGTGCCCGGCGCGCAATGTGCAGCCATTGATTTGCGGATTTTGAGCGCGGTCGCGGTGGAGCCGGTAAAGGCCACGCCGTTGGTCGCCGCGTCCGATGTCAGGGCGGCGCCGACATCACCAGCCCCCGGCAATAGTTGCAGAGCCGATTTTGGCACGCCTGCGGCATGAAGCAACTCAACGGCGCGCGCCGCGATTAGGGGGGTCTGCTCGGCGGGTTTGGCAAGGACTGCGTTGCCAGCCGCAAGCGCTGCTGCGATCTGCCCCGAGAAGATAGCCAGCGGGAAATTCCACGGGCTGATACAGGTCCATATGCCGCGCGGGGCGGTGCCAGCTTTGGCTTGAGCGGCGTAGTAGCGTAGGAAATCAACCGCCTCGCGTAGTTCGGCCACAGCGTCGGGCAGGCCTTTGCCTGCTTCGCGCGCAAGGATGGCAAACAGCTCGCCTGCATTGGCTTCATAGGCGTCAGCGGCGGCGTTCAGGGCAGCGGCACGGGTCGCGACATCAGCATCCCAAGGGGCGGCGTTGTTGATGGCAGCCCTGATTTGCGCATCGGTTGCGGGGTGAACCGTGCCCACAATATCGCCTGGTTTGGCGGGGTTTGTGATGTTAAGCGCAGGCGCGTTCGAGCCGGATTTTTTGGCAACAATTGGGCTGGCGGAAAAGCGATGAGTGGCGAATTTTGCCCGCTCTTGTTCGATTTGTACAAGGGTTGGTGTGTGTGTCAGGTCAAACCCTTTGGAATTTATCCGCTCGGGTTGGAAAATGTTAGGCCCGGTGGGCAGGCTAAAGTTGCTTGTGTCTGCAATAAAGGGGTCAGAGGCCACCTCTTCGGGGGGCACGCTTTCGTCGACGATTTGGTTCACGAAGCTAGAGTTCGCGCCGTTTTCAAGCAGGCGGCGCACGAGGTAGGCCAGCAGGTCTTCGTGGGCACCAACGGGGGCGTAGATGCGGCAACGGGTGCCCTCGGCCTTGAGCACGATCTTGTGCAAGGCTTCGCCCATACCGTGCAGACGTTGAAACTCATAGTCCACGCCGGTGCGTCCCATTTGTTGGGCGATGTCCAAAACGGCCGCAACGGTATGGGCGTTATGCGTGGCAAATTGCGGATAGATGCGGTCGGTGAGACCCAGTAGTTTACGCGCATTGCTGATATAGCTGATGTCGGTGTGCACCTTGTGGGTGAACACTGGGAAGCCGTCGATGCCCTCAACTTGGGCGCGTTTGATTTCGGCGTCCCAATAGGCGCCTTTGACGAGACGGACCATTATTTTGCGATCAAGGCGTTCGGCCATTTCATGCAGGCAATCGATCACGAGTGGTGCCCGTTGCCCGTAGGCTTGCACCACAACGCCAAAGCCTTGCCAACCGCGCAGGGCTGGTTCTTGCACGATCGCTTCGATCACATCCAGCGACAAGGCAAGGCGGTCAGCCTCTTCGGCGTCAATGTTAAACCCCATGCCTGCGGATTTGGCGAGCATCGCAAGGGCACGCACGCGCGGTACCAGTTCTTCCATGACGCGGGCCTCTTGGGCCACTTCATAGCGCGGGTGAAGCGCCGAAAGTTTGACCGAAATACCGGGGTTTTCTGCGACGCTATTGTGGGTGCAATGCTGCGCGATGTTCGAGATCGCGCGGCTATAGGACAGATGATAATTGCGTGCATCCGCCTCTGTGCGGGCCGCTTCACCAAGCATATCGTAGGAATAGGTAAAGCCCTTTTCCTGCATTCCTTCGGCGCGTTTCATTGCCTTGTCAATGTTTTCGCCCAATACAAACTGGCGGCCCATTTCGCGCATGGCCCGGCCAACAGCAGTACGGATCACAGGTTCGCCCAAGCGTTTGACGGCGCCGCGCAGGTGCCGTGTGATGCCTGGCTTATCGTCATCCAACACGCGACCTGTCAGCATCAGTGCCCAGGTAGAGGCATTGACCAAAGACGAAGCGGAATGACCCAAATGCTTGCCCCAATCCGAGGGCGCGATCTTATCCTCGATCAATGCGTCGATTGTGTCGGCGTCAGGGACCCGCAGCAGGGCCTCTGCCAGACACATCAAGGCGATACCTTCGTCGGTCGAAAGCCCGTATTCGGCCAAAAATACTTCCATCAGGCCCGGTTCGGCATTGCCGCGAATTTGCCGGACCAGATCAGCGCCCTTGGCCCCGATACGCGCGCGGTCGGCGTCCGACAGGGCCGCGGTTGCGCGAAGCTTCGCAACGGTGGCCGCTTCATTCGCGTAGATTGTAGCATCAATCTGTGTGCGCAGCGCCTTGGCAGTTTCACGAGTCATGGCCGTCTCCTATAAACTATATCGCCTATGATATACGGTTGCCATAAGTCGTTTCGACTGCTATTGGCAAATTCAGTAACCGGATAGACTAAAGATTGGCTATTTACATGTCAGAACAGACTGCCGTGATAGACGGCTTTGATCGTAAGATTCTTGACGTTTTGGCCGTTGACGGGCGCATTAGCGTGACGGAGCTTGCCCGTCGTATCGGCTTGTCCAAATCACCGACCCAAGCGCGCCTGAAGCGGCTTGAAGATCGCGGCGTTATCCGCGGATATCGTGCGCTATATGATCCGATCCGTCTTGACCGCGATCACGTTGCCTTTGTTGAGGTCAAGTTATCAGACACCCGGGAGGCCGCACTTGCCGCGTTCAACGCAGGCGTTTTGAAGATTGTCGAGATCGAGCAATGTCATTTGATTGCAGGGGCGTTTGATTACCTGTTGAAGGTCAGGACCGCAAGTATGACGGGGTACCGCGCTGTTTTGGCAGAGAAAATATCCACGCTGCCGCATGTTTCCAATACATCGACCTATGTCGCGATGCAGGCAGTAAAAGAGGAAGGGCTGGCACCTGTCGCCCCAGCCACGCGTAGCTAAGGAATTGTCCACTAAGTCTCGACCCGCAGGCCCGCTTATGAACCAGCCGTGCTCGCGTAGTGGAATAGCAGAGAATAGAGACTTAAAATCCTTGCGTCTGTGCTGAAATGTGCATACGTAACAAGGCGTTGCGATTGGTATGCTGTTTTCAGGCCCGAAATAGGCCCGAAACTGAAATTTGAAGACAACGCCAGATGCGGGCGTGATGGAATGGTAGACATACCAGACTTAAAATCTG
>TARA_R110002051_G_scaffold301924_2_pt1 | contig 26963 bp, 22 predicted proteins | sample TARA_R110002051 | Tara Oceans TARA_R110002051 (sample SAMEA4397023) | marine metagenome | biome: Polar Biome; feature: [MES] marine water layer (ENVO:01000295) within the mesopelagic zone...; material: water (ENVO:00002006), including particulate matter (ENVO:01000060) such...
GCTATGCGAGCTACGACAGCGACACGCTGGATACCGGTCGGTCCATCAAGACCAGCATCTCCGAGAACGAGTTCGTGCCGATGGTCGGCCTGAGCTACGACATCCTGCCGGAAGCGACGGTCTATACGAGCTATTCGGAAATCTTCCAGCCGCAGAGCGAACAGAGAGCCGACGGCTCCCAGCTTGAGCCGGTGCGCGGGCGCCAGGTCGAGATCGGCACGAAAGTCTCGCTGTTCGACGGCTTCCTGAACGGCCAGGCCTCCGTCTACTGGCTACAGGACGAGAACCGGGCGGTCAGCGACCCGAACAATGCGGGCTCTTTCATCGCCTCCCAGGAAGAAGACACGCACGGCTTCGAGCTGTCCATTGCCGGCAGCCCCTATCCGGGCTTTGAGCTGAGTGCCGGATACAGCTATGTCGACACGGATCTCGAAACCGACCCGACACCGGCCCATAGCGGCGTGGTCTGGGGCCGCTATACCTTCCTCGATGGCGCGCTGGAGAATCTCTATATCGGCGCCGGGGTACAGGCCGTCGGTGAATTCGAGGCCGTCAGCAACGGCGTCAAGATCGATGCGCCAGGCTATGCGGTCGTGAATGCGGCCGCCGGCTACCCCATCAACGAGAACTTTGAAGTCGGCCTGTTCGTTAAAAATCTGCTGGATAACGAGTATGTTGAGCGTGTTAATACGACAGAGCGCGGCGTCTTTTACGGCGACCCGCTGACCGCAACGCTCAGGCTTACAGGCAGATTTTAAGGGCATTGGATGCCGGGAAAAATACGCTCCCTTTTGGGGACACTGATTATCGCGGCGGCTCTCTTGGTCGGTGCCGCCGCCCCGGCGGATGCCATACGGATATACGATCTCAAGGGACGACTGGTCATACTGGACAAACCGGTCGGGAAAGTCCTGCTTGGAAAGGGGCGTTTTCTCACGGCCCTCGCTCTGCTGACCAAGGACCCGGTCTCCCGCGTTGCCGGCATGTTCCCGGATTTCGAGACCCTGGACCCGGACGGATTTGCACGCTTCGCCGAGGCATACCCCGCCCTGACAGACATTCCGACCTTTGGCGCTCCCGGCGCCGGGAGCCTCACTCTGGAAAGCGCCTTGGCTCTTAAACCCGATGCAGCGATCCTCGGCCTTGGCGGGCATGGCCTGAACGCCTCGTCGGAGCAGGCGATTGAAGTGCTTACAGCCGCCGGCGTGCCAGTCATCTTCATCGATTTCCGCAACAACCCGATCGTCAACACCCAGCACAGCATGCGCGTTCTGGGTCAGGTCTTCGGCTTGCAGGCGGAAGCGGAAGATTTTGTAAAATTCTACAGCAGAGAAGTCTCCAGAGTGACCGACCGGATGATCCTCTATTCCGGCCCGCGACCGACCGTCTTCCTGGACATCAAGGCCGGCTTGACCGGTGAATGCTGTTTCACCGTCGCCAGCGGCATGCTTTCCACCCTGATCGACGTGGCCGGCGGACGTAACATCGCGAAATCGGCTCTGCCAGATATAGCGGGCCCGCTGAAGCCTGAATTCATCATCGCCAACAATCCCGATGTCTATATCGGCACCGCCGTTGGCTCCCGCAGCCGGGGCTGGACGCCAGGCGGGCCGATTGTGCTCGGAGCCGGGATTGACGCGGTTCTGGCCCGCCGCTCCCTGATCAGCGCGACGCTGCGCAGGGATATCGCCGCACTGGGCGCCATCGACACCGGCAGGACCTACGGCATCTGGCACCATTTCACCAATTCGCCGATGAACGTCTATGCCCTGCAAAAATTCGCAACCTGGCTACATCCGGAACTGTTTGCGGACCTCGACCCGGAGAAAACCAAAGCCGCACTGATGAGCCGCCTGCTGCCGGTGCGGATGGACGGCGTCTACGCCATCGGCTCCCTGCCCTTCACAGCAAACAACTCAGAACAAAATCAATAACCTGGAGAGAATGATGCATTCCGCCCACGCCACCATCACCTCGGAGAAAGCCGGCCGTTATCTGGTCCAGCTCTGCAAGCATTTCGCCCACAAGATCCCGGCCACCTGGGACGAAACGGAGGGCGAGGAAACCAAAGGGCATGCCGATTTCGGGATCGGCACCTGCGAGATGACGGCGAAGGACGGCGCACTTCTGCTTGCCTGCAACGCGCCCGACGCGGAAGGCCTCGGCAAGGTGAAATATGTGGTGGAAGACCACGTGGTCCGGTTTGCCTGGAAGGAAGAGCTGAAGGTCGACTGGCAGGACGGCCCCGCCGCCACAGCCTGAATGAACGGTCTGAACCGGCCTCAGGTCAGCTCTTTCACGCCGCCCGGTGTCTCGATTTCCGCCCGGTAGCGGAAGTTTGGTCCCTGGAGGATCGCGGGCGGCGTGCCGATGGAGAGATCGCGATACAGTGCCCCGATGGCGGACGGGTCCGGATGCTCGAGGGTGAACGACCGAAGCCGCGCCCCCAGATCGGGAATCTCCGCCATCGATGTTGGATCGCCCCGGTGATCGATCAGAGAGGGCAGCACACCGTCGCGCGGCAGCGATCCATCCACTGGAATGGAGAAGGCAAAAGCCGGATCGGCGAACGGCAGCGGGACCACATCCCCGAAGACCGCGCCATGCGCCGCGACAACGGCATCAATCCCCTCCACCGCGGCAACCCACCCGCGCAACCGCCGCCCGTCCCTCCAGTCCGCCCGGACCTTCTCCTGATCATCCAGCCCGAACCACCGCGCCCGCTCCGGCGCAACCCCGCGCGGATCGAGCGCCACGATCTCGAGATAGACATTCCCGCCAAGCTGAAGCCGGTGATTGTGCGTGCCCATATAGCTGTGGCGCGTCCCGAACGGCACATCGAGACCAAGACACGCCCGGACATGCGCCGCCCCTTCGGCCAGTGTCGGGGCGATGAGTGTGATGTGGTCGAGCTTCAGCATCGACGAAGAACTCCAGTGCGGTCAGGAGAAGCCATAAAACCCTATCGGCCGGGAAAATCAAAGGCACCTTGGATGGGAAACACCCAATTACAAAATTGTTTAAATGATACCGGGATACATAATAAAGATTTGCTAATTTTGATTGCCAAGCGAGCTTCCACTTCAACCAGAAAACAGCGCAAAACAGGAGCTGGCCGTCATGATCTTTTCATCAGACTGAGACGACTTCATTTCCTTTAAAAACAGACAAAAATTAACAAGCCCTCTTTTCAGAACGTGACAGCTTCCAGCGTTTTACAGACTCGCGCGCTTACCGGCGCGGCACATCGACAGACGCATTGATAAAATCATTAAAACATCTTAAAGTTGCATACATGGAGTCTCGCCAGCCACTCGCGATGTAAGTTAGCCACGCCTCCAAGTGGTCTGAATGGAAGAAAATCGAGGGACCACTTATGAAGACATTTATCTCCGCCGTTTCGATGGTTGCGTTTGCTTTTACCGCTCAGGCCGAGGTCTGGTGCGACGCAACACCGCCCAGCCCCTACAATACCGCCACGGGGCTGATGCCAACCGAAGGGACGATCGGGGGCACTTCCGGAACGACGTGCGAAGAGCTTGAGTTATTGCTCGAAAAGCCAAGCGCCACTCAACCATCCACCGGTAAATCAGCGCCTGAAGTGTACGAAAATCTGGTCAGCCAGTTCTTCATCAATATGTGCCATCGCCGTCTGGCCCCCATCGAGAATGGCAAACCGACCGGCACCGGCTGGTATCGCGACAAGTATGTGCGCCAACTGGGTCCGGATATGGCAACCGGCGTAACATTCGGCACATCGGGCTCAGGCATCTGGCAAACATCACAGAGCGGATTTCATTCACCTGCCGTGATTTGGTACAACCAGATCGCCTTTGACTGGATTTCCGAATACCGGACCGGGGATGACGGCGGATATACGCCCCCCGCTGCCCCGATGCCAGACGGCGCCATCATCGTAAAAGAAATGTATTCCGCGCCTGCCACCGTGTGCCAGGACCGCGATCCGATGACGCTTTACCCGACCAGCGGCATTGCTTTCATGGTGCGCGAGGCAGAGGCAACGCAGGACGGATGGTATTGGGGTTATTACGGTCTGGCGCTTGGCAAGACCAAGGCCGATGCGCAAAACAATTTCGCGACGCAAAACACGGAATACGCCCCGAACCCCGACACGACGAACACCTCCGCCAATGATTGGCCGCCGCTTTACTGGGGAGCGCCATCAATGGGCTTTGGGCAATATTGCCTGAACTGCCACGCGTCCGCCGTCGACAACTCGACCTTCTCATCCATGAACAATCTCCAGGTCGGCACGGGCGAACCACACAGTTATTTGACCAATTCCTGGTTCGACAAGCAGGTACTCAGTGACCCGGTCGCCGTAACGCCTTCACTTGCAACCGGTCCGTCCGATGGCGCCGATATCACGAACGGGCACAAACTGCGCGCCCTGCAATCCGCGATCGATGCATCGCAACCTGTCGCGGCGCCCCCGGTCAAAGGCCTGATCGAGACCTATTTGTACGACAAAACCCCGGTTCCGACGAACGCGGACAATGTCAGCATGATCAGCGCGACCTATGACACGGCGACGGCCGCAGCCGGGGAGCTTACGGACTCCAGCGAATATCTGACGTCGGATCAATGTGCAGGTTGTCATGACGCGGGCGGCACAGGGATGCAGTTCGACATGACCCAGCCGCTGACCGTGGCCGAGCATACACGGTTAAAAGAGAACGCCGGAGGAGACGCATCAGTACCCTATCTCTACAATTTCTCGCCTTATGCCACCTGGCGCACCTCACCGATGGGATTGGCCGGGCGCGATCCGATTTTTTACGCGCAACTGGCTTCCGAAACGAAAACCTTCCACCCTGGCACCTATGACAATGGCGCCAAAAGCGTACCCAGTTTCGTTGAAAATACCTGTTTGGGCTGCCACGGAATTTCAGGCCAGCGCCAGTTCCAGATCGACACCTACGATGCGTCGACAAATACCTGCAAGGAGTTCACACGCGACGACGTAAACGTCATCCCAACGACATTCGATGATCTGGATGCGCGGCACGCGGCACTCGCCAGGGACGGCATCAACTGCACAGCCTGTCACCGGATGGATTTCTCCGGCGCAACGGTTGCCAGCAATACCCCGGGCACGAATGGCGTTGAGGTAACGCCCGCTCCGCGCGACGCATGTGTGGAGCAACGTCAGGAAATATTCAGCCAGAACGGCGCGGGTAAACCGGCAAACACCAACTTTGCCGCCACCTTCACCGGCAGCTTCAAGGTTGGTCCGGCCACGGACATCAACGGTCCGTTTGGCGGCCCAACCGATCCTGCCGGACCGATCAAGACCGTGCCGATGCAGAACGCTCTAGGCATCACCCCGAAATATCACGAGGGGTTCAAGGATTCCGCCGTCTGCGGCTCTTGCCACACGGTGCATTTGCCGGTGCTGGGCAAGACTGACCCAACCAGCCCGGACATGAATATTCTTGGCTATGTCTACGAACAGACGACCTATCCGGAATGGGCCTTCAGCGCCTATCGCTCCGGCAAGTTGCTGGGTGTGGACCTGCTGGGGAAACCGGACGAAGGCAGCAAGTCAGAGGAATGCCAAGGCTGCCATCTGCCAAGCAAAACACCGAGCGGCCAGGATTTTGTGAGTAAAATTGCCGGGATCCAGGAGCGCACGAATTTCCCGGTCACCGATTACGCGGAATCAGCAGCCTCGATCGACCTGCCCTATCGCACGGGTTTTGCCAAGCATTCCCTGGTCGGCCTCAACCTCTTCCTTGTCGAGATGGCCAATCAGTTCCCGAGCGTGCTTGGTATACCCGCGTCAAGCCCAATGCTCGTAAGCCATGGTCTGGACCCGGCCGGCCTGACCAAGCTTGCGATGCTCGACAATGCGAGAAACGCAACGGCGACGGTCAGCGTCACGAAAAGTACGGCCCCGCCGAACAATCCGAAGACAGGCAAGCCCTATGGTAATGCCTATGACGTGACGGTAGCGAACCAGACCGGACACAAATTTCCTTCCGGTGTCGGGTTCCGTCGCGCCTTTATCGAGTTCACCGCATATGACGCCAGCGACACCGTGCTGTGGCAGTCGGGGGCCGTGAATCCGGCCGGGCAAATCGTGAATACGGGCGACACGTCACGAGATCCGATCACGGGCGAAATCTGGTGGACCAAGCAATGTGCCCGCCCCGCCAACTGGACCGACCGGCCGCATCAGCCGCATTATCAGCTGATCACGGCGCAGGATCAGGCCCAGATCTACCAGGAGCTGGCCAGTACGCCGCCCGCGAATGCAACCCCGTCACAATGCGGCCATGCCGCGACGCCTGAAGGCGTGCTGACAACCAGCTTCCTGTCGATCTGTGCCGAGGTTAAAGACAACCGGCTGTACCCGTCCGGCTTTCTACCACTGGCACACCGGAAGGAAATCGCGAAGGCCCTGGGCGCGCAAGAGGACCTGGCGGAAGATACAACGGCGCTGGGAGTGGGTAGTGACCCCGACTACAATACCGAAGGCCCGAACAAGGTAAAAGGTGAAGACAGCCTGACCTATGCCTTTGACCTGCCCGGCGCGACTGTCGCCAAAGTCACGGCACGCCTGCTGTATCAAGCGACACCGCCCTATTATTTGCAGGATCGCTTCTGCACCGGAGAGGGCAGCAAGGACACGGACCGGCTGTTGTATCTGGCGGAAAATCTGGTGAGTGACAAGACGCCGGAGATCAAGGACTGGGTCCTTCAGGTCGGCGCCACCGCACTACATCAGGAAGCGCAGTAAGCCATGGCGATCCTGTGCTGCAACAGTTGGCGAAAGGCCTATTTTGAAAAGTTCGGTTTTCCCGACACCGCCGCCGTGCCAACTGACGACGCAGATGCCTACCGGCTAAACCCGGACCATCATTGGCTGTTCAACAAACTGCATCTGGCAGAACTCCAGGGATTGCGGGCCGGCCCATTCGGGGTTCTGCCAACGCTGGAGCCGCTTTTCGCCAAGCCGATCTACAATCTCTCCGGCATGTCCGTGGGCGCGCGCAAGTTTGAGACAATCGATGAGTTTGAAAGCACGCTGCGCCCCGGCATGATGTGGTGCGAATTCCTGGAAGGGCCGCACTACAGTGTCGACTGCATCGCCGTTCAAGGAGAGATGCCCTGGATCTGCATCACCAGGGGATATCCGCTGGCCAAGGGCACCTGGGATTACTGGCACGTCAATATGCCCGCCGCGCCCGAGGTCGAAGCCCATCTGCGGGACTTCATCGCCCGGCATCTGGGTGATTATACCGGAGCGCTCAATTTCGAAGTTATCGGCACCAAGATCATCGAGGCGCATCCCCGGATCGCCGTGCAATGGGTAGACCTTTATGGCGATGGCTTCGTGCGGGCACTACACCATCTGCACGAGACGGGCCGCTGGGAATACGAGCCCGAGGACCCGAGCGGCTATAGCGTCGTGGCATTTGCCCCACCCGCCTATTACCCGCCGCCAGCGCCAGAGCTATGGGAGCAATGGAACGCAACCGAGGGCGTCACCTATATGCAGCTCCCCTCCTACGCGCCGGACGGCACCTTCAAGACCCTCGGCATGCCGGAAGGTGGAATGCGCCTCATCGTGATCAACACCCGCACCCTCGAGCCCGCCATGGCGCTGCGGGAAGATCTGGTCGCGCACTATCTTGGCTCAGAAGAAACGCCCCTGAGCCTTACGGCTTGAGAGAGGGCTGGCGGGGGAGAGCAATTTCGCCCCAGCCGGCCAGTTCCGGCCTGCGCTTTTACTTCTTGTCGAGACCGGGCATTAGGCCCTCACGATAGACCTCCAGGCCAAGCTGAAATCGGGATCATGATGTCTCGCGCTTCATCATATGCCTCTGCTCCTCTCGAGAAGATCTCCTAGATCGGCTTTGCGATCGCGAGAATGGCAATGATCAGCATGGCAAGCACAAGACCAGCGCCGGCGCCGGTCATCCCTTCCGCCAGCGTTCCGTCCCGCGCGGATCGCCGTAACCGTCCCGACTGCAGGCCATGAAAGGCCGACACGGCGACGACGACGGCGAGCTTGACCGTCAACCAGGTTGACGGAAACCATTCCGCCCATACCGCCAGGGTAATCCCGAATATCCAGGCCAGCAGCAAAGCCGGTGTCACGACCTGACGGTCGAACCGGGCCAGGGCCGTGAGTGTTCCGGCCTGCTGATCCTGCGGTGAACGCGACACGGCAGCCACCATACGATCCAGCGCCAGCATGCCGCCGACAAGGAACACCACCGCGGTGACATGCGCGGCCACGAGAAACGGATAAAACGCCATCATCTCTACCTGCTCTGTGCGCCGCTGAATGCCCCTGCCCTGCGCCGGAGCCAGGAAATGTTGAAATATCCGGCGAATGGCAGGAAGGCGACGAGGAACAGCCGGGCCGTGTCGCGCTTGCTCCATCCGCCGCCCGACGCGGTTTGCAGCGCGGTCCAGATATAGGCCAGAAAGGCAAGACCATGCACGGGGCCGAGGATCCGGGTCCCGAGCGGCCAGTCGTACAGATGCTTCGCAGGCACGGCGACACATACCAGAACAACCAGTGTCGTCGCCTCGATGATCGACAGAAGCTCCAGCCGTTTCAGCTGGTCCTGCTCAAGCGTGTCGGTCGAGCGCGGGGGCATTGGCTGGTCAGTCATCGACGCCCCTCCGGAAGCCGGAGGCTGGAACAGGTTGCCGGAGATCTTTCCGCGCTTTCGATAAAAGCCGGGGCAACGGGAGTAAACGACAAGGGCATGGATCACGTTTCCGGTTGTGTTTCGTCCGGTGCGGGCGCGGCCCGGTATCGCCGGACCAGGGCATCGACGGCATGGGCCGCGCGCGCATCCGCACTCTTGTCACGGATGAAACGGCTCGAAGCATGATGGCTGAGGTAAATCCCGCAGAGCTCCCAGATGAATTGCTCCACATCGGTATCGGCCGACAGATGTCCCGCCGCCACCGCCTCGCGCACGAGCCGGCCCAGCACTGCCCGCCATTCCGCTTCGAGCTGCAGGGCGTGATCGCGCACGTCGCTTTCGATATCGTCCAGCTCGAACAATGCCGCCGCCACGGGACAGCCGCCGCTGAGCCCGGCCCGGCGCGACCAGCCGAACCACAACCCGGCAAGGGCCAGCAGACGCGGCAAACCGGCAGGTGCCTGCATCGCGGGCTTAAGCACCACGCGCTCGGCCGCCCGTACGGTTTCGTCGAGCAGATCGATCTGCAGCTGCTCCTTCGAGCGAAAATGCGCAAAAAGCCCGCTTTTCGACAAACCCGACACCTCGGCAAGCCGCCCGATCGTCACGCCGGAAAGACCGAGCGCACTGACCTGATCGATCCCGGCTTTCAGCAATTTCTGTTTAGTTTCATGTCTCTTCATGAAAAATAAATACGAACGGTCGTTCTTTTTTTCAAGAAGATTCGACAGGACCAACTTTGCAGGCAGACACCTGTGCAAGCGGCACGTTGAACAGCACACCGGGGACAGACTCCCCGGAGATACGTCTCGGCAGGCCCGCGTCGGGCGATTAATGCGAGGCGGCTGAGTTTCAGCGGGTCAGCGGACGGAGCGCATCCTGACTTGGCGCGCTGTCGGCGACGGACGCGATGGCGTCATAGGCATCCGACCAGGCGGCAAGTGCCGGATAACTCTCCCGCCAGTCCGTCACCAGTTCGTAGAACTGCATCATGCCGAGCGCCGCCACGACGCAGAGCGCATCGAAACTGATCGGCGGGGCGCCAGCGGAGGCTTTCCCCGCGGGCGTTTTCAATGTGTCGTTCAGATGGGCCAGACCGCGCCGGACCTGAATATCGGCCACCTCCTGCAGGAACCCGGAACGCTCCGCCTCACTGCGCCGCATCTCGCGCGACCAGACCGTGACCACATCGAGAAAAGCAAGCGACTGCGCCTCCTCCGCGACGGCCTGCCAGTCGCCATAGGGCGCAACAGTCCGCCTGCCGGATTTTTCGTCCAGATAAGCGCAGATATGGCGCGCCTCCGAGAGCACGAGGTCACCGTCCACCAGCAGCGGAATGCGCCCCAGCGGAGAAACCGGGATAACCGGACTATCCTGCGTCCGCAACCCCACCCAATCAAGCTCCAGCGCCTCGCCCAGCCCGCTTTCGATCGCGGTAATCCGGCAGATCCGGGCATAGGGCGAATTTGGGGTGTAATAGAGCTTCATGATGGCGGTTTCCTCCCGTTTTTATTTTATGGGCGCCACCCTAGCGCAGACCGCCCCCTGTGACAGGAACAAATGAGCTGATGCGTGCGAGCGCGGCCTGACACGATGACGGTAATGCGGTCGAGTTTGAGCGTGGGGGAGTTCAGAGGCAGCTATGTGGGAAGCGGTCGTTCGTCGCGGCAACCTTGAGGATTCGATACTCATACAGCCTGCTGCGAGGCTCAGGGATTAAAGCTCTCCAACGCTAAAATCTTTGTCCCGTTCATCTATCGGTCAGCTTCGATAGCCGCTGGGCGAGGCCAGCCTCGCATTCGAGGAACGAAAGGTCTGTTGAAAAAAAGTGTCTTTGGCTTGAGGCGCGGAACATCGCAGATCGGCTCCCAATCGCTCATTAACGTCTGAAAGAAGCGCCCATCATATAGAACTGCTGTTTTGGGATGGGAGTATCCGTGCGTTTCCAACATCTGATGGCCTGCCCGAAACGGCATGCACCCGTTCAGCTCGTCGCTACAGTCTTGTTACTGGTTATGTGTCCGAAGCCCAAAACGGGAAACCATTCACGGTGCTTTCTCCCTGGCAAGGACGTCCAGCAAGGCACGGTCGGCCTTTGTCGAGTAATAGGCGCGGTATCCGGGGAAAAAGAATGGAGGTAGCACTCTGGGAATGACCCCCATTGCCTGACCTGTACTCACAAGCTGAGCGTAGCGCTTCTTGTTAAATACATGGGTTCCTACGTAATAGGGCAAGCTAGTCCGCGTGAAGCTCCTCTTGAAATACATAATGGATTCAGCCCCGCCTCCGAGGTGAAATTTTTTGAAACCTTGCTGTTTGGCCCATTTTGCAATCTGCATTATCAAGAAATGGTTCACATATGTACGCTTCTGAAGGCGCCGGTTCGCGGCCAAAAAGTATTCCAACGTGTCACCGCTACGAAGCGTGATAGCTGCGCCCAGGACATTTCCTTGCTCTTGAACAGTAAAGAGCTCGATATGGCCTTTCATCTTTTTGAATAAACTCGCAAAGAACTCTGCTTTGAAATTCAGGTATCCGGAATTACCGCGACGACGCATGGCTTCATGATAAAGTTCAATAAATTGAGTGATGGTATCAGCGGTATAGTTTCGCTCCATGACGAACCCAAGCCTCGCAGTCTGGCGGATACCGGTCCTGATGCGCGATCGGCATCCGGCTAGTATGTCATCTTCACTCTGGGTCAGGTCTATGTAGAGGTTCTCGTTGTGATGCCTTACGTTGTCGATCAATCCTTGGCCGAAGACATTATTTTCGGCGATAGGATCAAAGCGAATGAACTCGGAGATGATGTTCGTATCCAAGGCGTACTCTGTCAGGCGTGCTCGGAAATCTCTCGTGATTTTCTCACAGGCCGCACCCGTGCCACCAACGTAGAATCCTCCGTATCCATAAGGTGTGGAAATGTCGAATTCATCCTTGAGCGTGCCCCGATCGAATGGGAGCCCCTTGAGCGACGTGCGTATGACGGGATAAACAATCGTGCCCTCTGAGCATGTGTAAACGATGCATTCCGCGTCGCCATCTCCGTTACCCTCCAACACTGAGCAATATTCAGGTAACGACGAAACCCCCATTCCATTCACACTTTGAAGAGCGGCGCTCCACTCGTCTGTATTTTTCAGGGTCAATATTTTAAAATCTGGCACGAAAATTTCTTTCACTTTGAGTGCCTGTTCGCCGGCATGCAAAGGTAGGTTGGCCCAGGGAAGAATGATCTGAGGTATTGCGATCCCGGCTCTCGAGCGCTGCTTTTTGATACCAGACTATCGTGCCTTCCCTTGCTGAAGCGAATGCTTCAAGGCGTGACGGCATGCAGTCAATGCGGGAGCGCGTCAGCACCGAAAACCCCTTCCACGAAAAATGATAATTCCTCAGTGAATTTCAGGTTAATGAGAGCATTTCTGTTCCGATCCGGGAAAGGGCTAATCTGTTTCCCGGTTCGCTTGAGCGAGATACCGTGCCACTGATAGAAGGCGTCAATTGCTTCGACGATTGCCATTGGCTTCGCTCGCAATTCCTCATATTTCAGGTCCAGGACCTGTTCGGGTGAAAACTGTGATACTTGCATGGCCTGTTCGTCAATCAGGGCACGAGCCTGGAAGACAATCTGCTCTATCGGATTCGAGGCTTTATCGAGCACCGATCGATCTCTCACATGTGTACCGTAATATGTGTTGAGATTGCCATAACGCTCAATCCGTGCATTCAACAGAGAATTGCAGATATGCCATGGGGAGCGCGTGAGATTTAATACGAGGATTGGTCCTGACCCTGCATCGATATCGGTTAAATTACTCCCGGCTAAAGGTGAATCGAAAAGCAGTGGCACTTCGAGTATATGTTCAATGATACCAAGTGTTCGTCTCAAACTGGACCAGTCTACCGGGCGGGTGACATGATGCTCATCCCCTTCAAGGGATAGCCACTTGCGCCAAAACCATCCCCATTCATGAGGCTCGAATATGCCTTCCGTATTGCCGAAGCGAGATGTGAAGGAGCTCGTGAAAACTTCCGGTGCGAGTTGTACGTGAAGCGCCGCACCGACAGCTGGCGCATTCCAGAAACGGGCCATAAGATTCGAGACATATCCGAACTGGAATGACGAGACCATGACTTGCTGCAGCAGGGTGGAGCCTGCTCGCGGAGGTGCCGCGATAAAGCAGGGTGGCCACCGCAAGTCTGACGCCGAACCGCTTAACGTGAGATCCAGATTACTCAGCGAGTCGTTGGCCTGCCGCAAGATTTCGGAGTCGAGATGCCCCATCTGATCACAAGAAGTTCTTGTGATATTGGTCTGCCGCGTCGGGGTTCAGAACCGTGTGAATCAGATGGTTCATCCCGTGGTACCGGCAGCCGCCTGGGCATTTCGACAGGTTCAGCTTGTTCGAAAGTGACAGGATATTCTCTTCAATCAGGTCAAGGTCGTCATCCATTGTTCCGACCGGAATCCTGTGCGGGCCGCAATAGACGACAGCACCATCTTCATAGAGATTGAGATTAAAGAAACCAGCTACACAGCGATCATAATTGAGGATATTCCTGTCCGCTTCCTCTGAAAGAATTTGATGCGGTCGATAATAGATCGTGAAATCGCGACTCTCGAAATCCTGCCGCGCCCTCGCAACGATCGGAGTGATATCCTCGAAGGTAAGATTATTCTTGTCGATGCGCTCCCCTACGGAACCTCGATTGAATACCGGTTTGACAGAAAAATAATCGGCTCCGATTTCGGATGCATTTCTGGCCGCCAGATGCAGATCGCCAAGATTATGGTGGTGCGTTGCATATTGGATCCCGATGGTCGGCGTGCCGTCCTTCCGCTGCTTGATGATTGAGGCAAGATTTTTCATGATTTTCGGGTAATGCTGTGGACGCACGTCGTGCATCCAGGCATGCATTTCAGTGCTGCCGGCATCTAGGCTGATCCGGAGATAGGTGAAGCAATCAAGAATCTCTTGTTCGAACCGGTCGAGCAGAAACCCGTTCGTAAACATGCCCTGTTCGATACCGAGTGCGTGGACTGAGCGGACCAACTCTCCGAACCGTGGATGGGCGGTCGGCTCACCGTTGCCTACATATCCAACGGCCTTTAGACCGCGCTCTCGTGCTTTTGTCAGCCACTCAAGCAGCAGATCGAAATCCATCATCTTCGCTTTGTCGAGCTGGTACTCATAAGCCGTGCACCAAAGGCACTTGTGGTTGCAATAGTTTCCAAGACTTAGCGTGACATGGATGGGGAATTGCTTTTCACCGCGGGCGAGCTTGTCGAGCTTGTCCCGATGATAGATGAGTTTCTCAAAGCCTAGGATGTCCATTCTGTTCATCCTCCTGGGGAAAACATACTCAGTTCTATTGTACGGTCAGCCTAGCACGAAGGCGCCGAAATCATCCATTGCTGCCGTGAAAGATATCCTGTCCGGCTTTCAGGCGGGCAATCAAAAGGTCCTGTACAACGGGGTGTATGTACCAGTCCGGCAGGCGCTTGCCTTCCAGTAGTGCCGCTCTCGCTTCGGTTCCAGAAATCGCCCGAGCATCCTTCGCTCCCTTTGCCGGACCGTACCGACCGCTTGCCAGATCGTAGGCGTATGCATCGAAAAATAGAGGTGTTATCCCAAGGTCGGGAAGGGATGCGAAGAATGCCCGAGCTGCATCAGCGGCATAAAAATCTCCGACTCCAGTATGATCCCGGCCGACGATAAAATGGGTGCATCCCATATTCTTTCGGCAGAGTGCCGTGAAGACCGCCTCTCGTGGACCAGCGTAGCGGGAATAGGTCGCGAACCCACCCAGAACGATTTTGCCGCTAGGGTAGATTCCAGTCTGAAGCAACGCCTCGTAGCTCTCGATAATCGGAGCGGAAAGGAAATCTCCCGGTTTTTTGAACCCGAGCACCGGACTGATGAGCAGTCCGTCCGCATTAGCACGTTCCAAAGCCTCGAACTGCAGGTGCGTATGTACTTGATGCGCAACATTTCTGCTGTGAAACCCGACCACCCGGTTCCAGCCTTTTTGCGCCAGAATGTCCCGGATTGTTGCTGGTTGCAGTTTATAGGGCGAGTAGAGTTCACGGGTGGCGGCAACAAGGGTTGGTTTGCCTGCAACAAAATGGCTGCCTCTTCCTTCCAGACTCCGGATTCCGGGATGGTTCCGATCTCGCGTACCGAACCAGGTCGAAGCGAGAGCATCGAGGTCGGCCTCATAGATTTCAGACACGTCGAGGATCGAATGCAGATGGTTCTGTGCGCCGCGGATTGCGACACGTTGCCCGACCGAAAGCTTTCCTGCTTGATCTGTCGACACAGGCAGAACTATTGGCAGGGGCCAGACAGTTCCGTCCAGCAGCCTGTTTTCGGACAAGACTGATCCGAGTTCTTCCTTTCCAAGGAAGCGATCGATGGGGGAGTAGGTGCCATGACAAATCTGCTCAATATCACTAAGCGCCATGGCATCCGCATGCAGGGTCGGAAGAGAGTCCTGTTCTGCCAGAGCAATCGTATCCGAATCAGCAATAGCCGAGACTAGGGTTCCGCCGTGAGGGCCGTTTGCTGCACTCTCGAAGTTTGGGGTGCTGGCAAGCGCACCAGTGTCGCTGCGGAACTGCTGGATCAGTCGGCGAATCATAGCAGCGCAGGCAACCGGATGCTCGCCGATAGCCGTTTCAGCTGCCAGCACCAGGCCGTCTGCACCATCAAGCAAAGTATTATAAATGTCGTTGATTTCAGCACGCGTGGGGACCGGGGAAACCACCATCGATTCGAGAAGATTGGTAGCTACATAAACCGGAGTGCGAACCTTCTTTGCGGTCTGGATAATTCGTTTCTGGGTAATTGGAAGGCGTTCGATCGGCACCTCGCGGGAAAGGTCACCGCGGTCAATCAGGATCGCGTCCGCCGTTCGCGCGATATCCATGCAATGGGCCAACCCACTCTGGCTTTCGATCTTTGCGATGATGTGCGCGTCATCGCCGGCAAGTTGCCTCAAAAGATCAACATCGCTCGCCGAGTTGGCAAAGGATAGAGCGAAATGCTTGATGCCCAGTTCACGCCCAATGCTAACGGCTTGACGGTCTTTGTCGGTAAGCGGTTGCAACCTAAGTGGTCTGTGAACCGAGACCCCTTTGTTGGAGCCGACGGTCCCGCCGGTAATGACGCGGGCTCGCGCGTCATGTTCGTTTAGCTCGACGATCTGAATCATCACCGCGTTGAAATCGATCATGATGAGATCGCCGACCTCGAGCAGCGATAAAGCATAAGCCGGGTAGAGGCTGAATTGGCCCGCGTCTCCAAGCATTGGCTCTGAGACGATGTGAACCTTCATGTGCTCGGCGAGTTCCACGGTCCCTGTACGCATCTTGCCTGTTCGGATTTGCGCTCCCTCGGTATCGAGGCTGATCGGTACGGCGCTATGCTCCTGAACGAATTTTACCCGGTCCGCAACCTCATCTACGGCAGTATGAGATAGATTGATTCGGAACAGATCGACACCGATCGCATCCAGTTTTCGGATAACAGAACTCTCAAACGAGGCTGGCCCAAGGGTGCAAAGGAGGTTCATATAAGACTGCTTCCAAGGTTCGTTTTTAAGGAAGATGCCGCAACAGAAATCATAACACCAGAAGACAGTGGCCTGTAATTTGCCTGATGTTCATGCGAATTTACATATGTGGTATACGCGGTGAATGCGATGGTGGTTTGTTTCAATCCTGTGGGCCGAGCTGACCGAGATAAAGGACGCACATGGTGAAGCACACAGAGTTCCCGATTCATATTGATATCGACCTGAGCACCAAGTGCAATCTGCGCTGCAGTTTTTGCCATCTCAGTTATTTTAAACCTAAGAGCTGGACCCAGATATCAGCAGGTCAGTTTAGAGCTGTTGAACCGTTGCTCCCTCACCTGAAATCAATGACGCTTTTCAGCAAGTACGAGGTGTTAACGTGTCGCGATTTTATTCCGATATTCGAGAAAATCTCTTCCTACGATATCGAAACCTATTTCTCGACAAACGGCATCCTGCTTGAGGATGACATTCTCGACGTTCTTGTTGGAAACCTGACATATCTGACCGTGTCCGTGACCGGTTTTGATCGAAAATCCTATGAACGTCATATGGGCCTGGATCGATTGGACGTCGTGCGCGAAAGATTGAAACGCCTGAATGAGAAAAAGAGAGAACGGGAAACGGATCTTCCAAAACTGCGCATCTCAACTGTCGGAATGTTAAGCACTTTGGATGATTTGCCGAAAGCCATCGATTTTGCAGACGAGTTTGAGGCGAGCGAAGGGGTGCAGGTGACCTATTTGAAGGCTCACGGTGATGACATGGTGCGTGAAATGCCTTTGAATGACCCGACGAAATTCCAGAAAGCCTGCGACGCAGCCCGGGCGCACGCAGATAGGCTCGGTGTTGCGTTCGAGCAGCAAGGCGGCACCGTGGATGAAATCGTCGAGGCGACGAAGGATTTGGGACACCGTTACTGCTCGATGCCTTGGTATAGGCTTTCCATTCAACCGGATGGCGACGTTTATCCGTGTCCCTTGACCTCTAATCCGATCGGCAATCTGAACGAGCAGTCGATTGAGAACATCTGGAACGGCGATAGCCTTGCTGCCTTTAGGGCAAAAGTGAACGTGGTCGAGAATCAAAACGAGGATTGCCGAAACTGTACTCATTGCCGACATCGGAACGTGCTCGATCCGGCCGCTAATGATTTCTCAACAGCGCAGTCCTATGTCGCTGGTATGACACGTATTGTTCCTGAATGATCGGGTTGATATTTCATCGAGGATGCAACCTTACTGAAGCAGAAAATTCAATCGCTGGAATTAAGGAATGCATTGAGCTGGCTCCTTGGCGACCCGTTGAAATTGACGTAGCCGTAACAAAGGATTGTCATCCGGTCTTACTGCATGATCTCTCTCTGGACCGTCTCTTCGGGCGTCGTCGTACGATTCTTGATGTCACTCTCAACGAGTTGGAGGAAATTGCAGGTGAATCGAAAGTCGCAACCCTGACGGGGGCGCTTGATGCGTTTCCGGATACCCAGTTTGAGCTCGATCTGCGTGACGATACCTCTATGGAACTGTTTCCGGAAAGTAACCTCTCGGTATCAGACCTTCCGGTCAATCCCGTACATTCCCTGCTTAAGGGCATCGAGCCTATAATACAGAACGATGCGGGGAAACGCCTTCGGCTTATAGTAGGTCAACCAAGCACATATAGGCGCCTCAAGAGACTGTTTCCAAACGTGCCTCTCAGTCTTGCTGAGCGAAGTTGCCGAGCATTTCTCACTGAATTGACCAAGGACGCTTATGCGCCGGCTCCTGTAGAGGGGCTTGATCGTCTATATGTTCGCTATCGGACGGCATCCCCTGAACTGACGGAGCGACTACATAGAAGAGGGTTCTCTGTCTGCCTGACGGCGTCGTTTCCTTATAGAAGTCTGGAGAATTCGCGCCAGGTCGCAAAGCGTGCGATTTCATCATCTGTTGACTACGTCACAGTCAGTCCTGTTGACATGAATTTAGTAGATCTTTTGGAGAGCAGTTAGTGAAGAAGAGCTTTCCTGCGCCTGCAGAGCCGCTTTCTGAAGCGCTGTAACCTCAATCCCGCAAGGCTCCTCCTTTTTGAGTAGAGCCCGTCACCCGAGAGGAGACGGATTATATAAAATGCAGCCGCTTCAGCGAAGAGCAGATCATTTCGATTTTGAAGGAGCAGGTGGCTGGCCAGAGGACGGCGGATGTGTGCCGCCGTCGGGGGATCAGTGACACGACGTTCTACAAGTAGAAAGCCAAGTATGGAGGCCTTGAGGTATTCGACGCAAAGCCGCTGATGGACATCCAAGACGAGAACGCGCGCCTTAAGAAGTTGCAGGCTGAAATAATGCTCGACATCACCATGTTGAAGGATCTGCTTGCCAGCCCATCAACAACAAGTCGCCAATTGATACTCGAACCCTACCAGCAGGCAAATAAAACTGGAGACGCAGGTCAACCATCAAGAACTTAATATGCTGTTCATTTTACACCATAAAATCAATATATAACGAACATAAACATAAAAAACTAAACTAATTCTTCCTCCTTACCGGGTATATTTCGCGGTAATTGAAGATGTTTCGGATTTTAAATAAGGTTAACTTTTCTTCAGTCGCTTCCGTTCGATGGCGCTTCCATATTTAAAAATTACGAGGAATCAGTCATGCTGACCGCTGACGTCTCAACGCAGATACTCCATACTGTCGATCAAGGTTTTAGTGAGCAGCTTCAACTTAGCCAGGAGTTGGTGCGTTTCCCCTCCACACCAGGGCAGGAAGCGTTGGCACAGGCTTTGATCGCCCGTGCCGCGCAGTATTATCTTCAAACCTTGTAGCCCACCACCTGCATTAACAGCCTGCATCTCAGATAAAGGAGCACCTCGCGTGAAACAACCCGAAGACCTTTATCGTCTGGCAACGCGGCTTCCCATGAGAACACCTCCAATTACGTCTTCGGGCCTCACGCACTTGAAGCAACAGATGGACGTGCATTTCCGAAACTCGCTCGTAACTGACTCCGGCGTCAGGGCATTTGCCGCAATTGCCGCAGAACGACTCGAAGATCCAGACCTCCCGGCGAAGGCCGAGGAAGTAATCAGCGCAGGTGACGAGTCAGTTCAGGCGCGCCTTGCCTTTCTGAGCGACAGCATTTCTCTTCTGAACATAAAGATCGACCAGCCTTTTATGGAGGACGTCTTTGCCCGGATCTGCCTCGACCTAAACGAAACCGCGGCTACGAACTTCGGGAAAATCATCGCGACAGTCAGATCCGAACCGGGCACCAAAGGCATCGTCGTGATGGTCGCGGGCACTTGCTATAACGTCATCTGGCGCGAGGCCTGGGCACTCAGACGTCGGGGATTTCGGGTTTTTCTAGTCTGCCTCGATACCATCCCCGACGACCAGATTGCGTCGTATTCGGAAGCTTTCGATCGCATATTCCATGGGTGCGACAATTACGTCGCGCTCGACCTCGTCCTCAGACACCTGGAACCAGACGTCTTTCACGTACAGTGCCGGATGTGGGAATACGTGATGGGGCGCTTCGTCCTAGAACGCAAACGCAAGGCCCGCGTGATCTGTGAATTTTATGACATTACAGGGATCGTGAGCACCAGAGAGGCCTATTATACGAACTGGCTCCCCGCAGCTGTCGATCTCGAACTAGACTGCGAACGGACCATCATTCGCGAGAGTGACGGGATCGTACACCGGTTTCCAACCGAATTGATCACCGAACATTGCGAAACCTACGGTCGCGTGCCGCCACAAGCCGAAATTCAGCAATATCCCATTGCTCCCTTACTTCAAAGCAGACCTTCAACATCTCGCGGTCCGAATGAAATTCGCTGCGTCTATATCGGCGGCATTGTTCCCCGCAACGAACGTCATCCGCCGGCTTTGTATCCCAATTGGGGCGCGGCAGAAGCATGGGAAGTCCTGCTCCGGGCAGGAATCTCAGTTTCGATCTATTACACCCCCTATGGCAAGGGAGACATACCTGGATTCAAATTCCTTGAAGACCTGCAGGAGCGCTATCCGCATTTCGAGGTTAAGCCGAGCTTGCCGACGAACGAACTGGCCGCGGGCATCGCCGGATACGATTTCGGTTTGATTATTAACAATCTAGATATGACGAACAGTATGTGTCGCCCGGAGCTTTATAAAGGCGGTGTCGGAACAAAGTTTTTTAATTATCTGGAAGCTGGGTTACCGATACTGATCAACTCCGAATACAAACACGCTTCGTCGATCATTCAAAATAATGGTATTGGGCTTACGGTTTCATCGGAGGAGCTCCAGAGCCTACCGGAGCGCTTGCGAAAGGTGGACTACGCTCAGATGCGCAATAACGTCAGTCAGTTCATTACTCAAAATTTAATGGAGCATAAAATCTCCAGCCTGATTGACCTCTACGGCTTGTCCGATTGAGCATAGACATTCGTGAAGCTCAAAGCCTCAAATACGCTTTATGAACATGACAACGGCTCGATCTTTGGCAATCCGAGCTTGTCGACGCGATTGATGGCGGTTTAGCGTGGTGCCGGTTTTTCTGTGGCGCCATCCTCTGCGATCAAGTGGGATCAACAGTGGCGGGCGGAAGGTGCGCTTGAGCCTGCGCGTCAGGGGCACTTTATTCTCAGCTTGGTGTCCGCCGACAAGGATCTCGCGCTGCATGAGCTCGCCGAGCACTTGTTTGCCAAGCGCAGGGTCCGGGGCGGTCGACCAAGGGCAAAGGGTGTCGCGCATCAATCCCGCGCGGGCACAGGAGAACACGTATATACGGTAGGTTCGCCGCAGGCACTAGATCGGACGCTTCGCGAGGTGATAATTGCTGGCATCAGAAGCATCCGAGGAATCCGCCGCATACAAACCACCTCACCGATCAGTCCCGGATCATCCGACGGAGGGCTGTTGGAAATCTAGTTGGAATAACGACCTTCCTGCTCAAGGGCAGCCAGTCTCTAAACTTCGTGATTTGGGAGGACGAGTTCGCCAGGTAGATATCCGAAAGCCCAGATCAAATGACCGCTTCGGGTCGCTGCCGGGCGAATAGGCTGTCAGGCGCGACGGGGAAGCACTCGCTCGCGGCGAGCCTCCGAAGATACAGCCAACGCCTATGGATTTATCGCGCGATGTCATCCGGAGGTCACATAACAATGTAAAGACCTAACCGGGGACGAGACTGGCTGTCTCGCTCAAGGTAATAGGGGGCTGCATATGAACAGCGAGAAACGCATTGCCGGGATCGGTGCCAGTCTCGGAGCCGTCAATGGCGAACTGGACCGGGTTCGCGCGCAGGCAGATGAGTTGCTGGCATTCGGCGTCGATGTGATGGAGCTTTATGCGTCGTCACTGGGCGTGGTCGCCAACGCCAGACTATTGCCAGCACGTACCACTGAACTCCGCACGCTTTGCGAGGAGCGGCCGTTGATGCCGACCCTGCATGCACCAATCCCGATCGACTTCATGGACCGTGACAACATCACTCTGCATCGCTCCGCCGCACGGGTTTCAGTTGATCTCGCTGCCGAGATAGGCGCGCCGATTGTCGTCATCCATGCCGGACGGGCAGATCCCACCGAGTGGGCCTCGGACCCCGACAGTCTGCTCATCTTTGAGCGCGAGGAATTATCCGCCCTCGGCGATCATGCGGCAAAATCCGGCGTCCGGATCGCCCTTGAGAACATCAGCCCGAACCTGGCTGTTATTGGCGGCAAAGCCACCAGCTACTCACTCGATCCGGCAGCACTGGCACGACAGCTCGGTGCATTGCATCACCCGTCGGTGACTGGCTGCCTCGATTACAGTCACGCCACCCAGGGCGCTGGTCTGCTTGGGCTCGACCCGATCGCCGGTGCGGCAGCGATGGCGCCCTTCACCGGTCATATTCACATCAGTGAGGCATCCGGTTTACCGACAATTCCCTCGATCACCTCTCAGCCGGACTGGATGTATTTCGGTGTGGGCGATATGCACGCGCCTTTGGGAACCGGATGCATGGACCTGACAGCGCTTGCCGACGCATCACCGGTTCTGCCGGGTACGCTCGCCGTGCTGGAGCTTCAGGGTCATGCCCGCGCGATGCTGGCCGACAGCCTCTGCCATTTGCGTGCCTTCGCCGATAGGGTCAATGCCTGCTCCGTCGCGGCATGAGTCCCGCACGCCCCTGGGTGATCGCACATCGCGGTCATTCCGCCGCAGCCGCGGAGAATAGCGTCTCAGCACTGGAGCAGGCCATCGTCGCCCGCGCCGATGCGGTGGAAGCAGACGTTCGCATCTCATCCGATGGCATCGCAGTGGTCTCGCATGATGCACATCTTTCGCGGCTCGCTGGTGATAACGGTGCCGTTGCCGACCTCCCGGCCGAAGAACTTGATGCTCGCGCCAGGCGCGCCGGGGCCGAAATTCCGCGACTTGCCACTTTGATGCGGGCAGCGCGGGGGCGCATACCACTGATGCTCGACGTGAAGGAGCGGAATCCGATCGTGCTCACACATATCGCTTCCGCTGCAGTCGAAGCCGGTTTCCCGGCATCGGCGCTCATTCTCGGCCTGCGGGATGCGGCGCTGGTCCGGCCGAGCCGAACCCAACTACCGGATGCGGATATTCTGGCCCTGCATGGAGAGAGCGATCCACTCCAGTCATTCCGCGAAGCCGGCGTTACCCTTGTCCGGCTATGGGAGGCGCAGGCCGCTCCGGTAACGGTGTCCGGTCTGCGGTCCCAGGGCTGCACAGTCTGGGCGACGACCGGTGGTCCGAAGACCGGACGCGATGTCGGGGACGCAACGCCTGAATCTCTCGGTAACCTGATCGCTGCCGGTATCGGCGGTATCCTGATAAATGATCCCGATCTCGGCCGGCATGCGGTCGACAATCCCTGACGCATTTAACGCTGGGTCGGGTCGAGGCGCGTCCGCAGCCAGTCGCCGAACAGACTCATAGACAAGGTGGTGATGAAGATCACCGCACCCGGTATCACCGCCAGCCACCATGATGTCAGCAGATAATCCCGTCCCTCGCCCAGCATTTGGCCGAGAGAAGTCAGCGGCGGCTGAATGCCGAGTCCCAGAAAGCTGAGCGAGGTTTCCAGCAGGATGGTTTGGGGAAAGTTCAGCGTAAGCTGCACAATCAACGGACCGACCACGTTCGGCAAGATATGATGGGTGTAGAGCCGCCAGGGGCGTGCGCCCAACGCCCGGACCGCCACTGCATATCCCTGCTCCCGCGCCGACAGGACAAGACCTCTGGTCAGCCGGGCATAGGTCTCCCAGCCCGCCAGCCCCATGAGCGCCAGGAACAGATAGAAATTGTTGCCAAAGAATGCCAGCACGGCGAGTGCGATGATCAGGAATGGCATCGCCGCCTGCCAATCGACCAGCATCATGACGATCTCATCGACCAGGTGGCCATAATGTGCGGCAAGGACGCCGAGAACCGTACCGAGAACCGCACCGATCAAGGTTCCCAGCAGGGCAAGCGCGAAGGAAACCTGGGTTGCCACCAGCAGGCGCGACAGCAAATCGCGGCCGAGCTTGTCGGTACCGAGCACGTGCCCTTCGATCGAGAGAGACGACCAGAACGGCGGCTTCAGCCGATAGAGCAGGTTTGTGTCCTCATAGCCGTAAGGGATCAGTACCTGGGCGAATATTGCTATCAACGCGGCCAGGACGAGGAAACCAGCAGCGAACCAGACCAGTGCCGGCATCCGCCAGAATCGTTCACCGCGCGGGCCGGAAGCCCCGGATTCCACCAGAGCATCGGTTTCGGCGCTCATCGTGATTGCCCCCCGCTACCCAGCCGGATCCGGGGGTCAAGCCAGCCATAAGCGAGATCAACCAGGAAATTGGCTGTCACCATGGTGATCGCCACCAGCACCACAATGCCCTGCACGATCGCGAGATCCCGGTCGGCAACAGAACTTGTCAGCAGACGCCCGACTCCCGGCCAGGCAAACACGTTTTCCGTCACCACGGCACCACCAATCATCCCGCCCAGGCTGAAGCCGACAATCGTCACCACAGGCACGGCCGCATTGGGAAAGGCGTGCAGCCAGACCCTACGAGACAGCGACGCACCCTCGGCTTCCGCCGTCCGGATGTAGTCCCGCGACAGCACGTCGAGCATGGCGGAGCGGGTAAAGCGGGCAATCGCACCCGCAAAGGCGGTCGCAAGTGTGAATACCGGCATAACCATATGCGCCCACGTGCCGTAGCCGGAGCTGGGCAGCATGCGCAGATTCATCGCAAACAACAGGATCAGCAGGATTCCCAGAAAGAAGTTTGGCATTGAGAACCCGAACACAGCGAAGGACATGGTCAGACGGTCGATCCAGCTGTCTCGCCAGATTGCCGCCATTACGCCAAGAGGAATACCAAGTGCGAGTGCTGTAACGAACGTTGCCAGACCCAGCTCGACAGTCTTCGGAATTCGCTGCCAGATGAGATCAAGGGCTGGCTGGCTGTTGCGGAATGAAATACCGAAGTCGCCCTGGAACGCCGCTTTGAAATAGAGCAGATACTGCTCCCAGATTGGCCGGTCGAGGCCCCAAAGGGTAAGATAATACTGTCGTATTTCCTCACCTACATCATCAGGCAAAAGTTGCTCGGTAGGGTCCCCTGTGATCCGTAATACGATGAAGACAAAGCTCACCACCAGCCAGAGGGTGAAGATCGCCCGCAGCAGCTTGATCGCGATATAGCGCAGGTTCACGTCAAATTTTCCGCATGATGGCACGCCACGAAACCGCCGCCGGGAAGTGGCCGCAGGTCCGGGCGCTCCTGCCGGCATAGATCGGTGGCGAAGGGACAGCGCGGGTTCAGCGCACAACCCTGTGGAGGAAACAGCGGGCTCGGCGGCTCGCCGTGCAGGGCGACCGGCTGCACTCGTCGGCCATGCCGCGACCGTGCCGCCGGCACCGCTCCGATCAGAGCGCGGCTATAGGGATGAGCGGGTTTTGAAAACAATGCGTCACGGCTTGCGACCTCGACGAACCGGCCGAGATACATGACCGCGACCCGGTCGGCGACGTGGCGCACCACACTGAGGTCGTGGGAGATAAACAGATAGGTCAACCCGTAGGCGCTCTGCAGGTCTTGCAACAGGTTGACGACTTGAGCCTGGACAGACACGTCGAGAGCGGCGACCGGCTCGTCGCAGACCATCAACTTCGGCTCCAGTACCAGCGCCCTCGCGATCACCGCCCGTTGTTGCTGCCCTCCGGACAGCTCGTGCGGGTATCTTCCCATCAAGTTACCGCCGAGCCCCACCGCCCCCAGCATATGACGCGCTCTCTCCAGTCGTTCCGAGGGCGCACCCATGCGGTGGATCTCAAGCCCCTCGGCCACTTGCCGGTCGATGGTCAGACGAGGATCGAGAGCTCCTCGGCTATCCTGGAAGACTAATTGCAGATCCTGGCGCCGGGCGCGCCAGCGGGCCGCATTGGCGCGCGACAGATCCTCGCCCTCGAACGCGATGACACCGGCGCTGGGCTTCAGCAGATTGAGGACCAGATTGCCAACCGTCGACTTGCCGCACCCGCTCTCCCCGACCACAGCCAGTGTTTCCCCGGCGGCAAGATCGAATGACACATCGGCCACTGCCGTCAGCATCGGTCTTGGTCCGAACAGCCGCTCACGCGGCATCGGGAACCGCTTGGCCAACCCCTGAACCTTTAGGATCGGCGCCGTCTGATGCAACGTTGCGCTCATGCTGCCACGGTATCCGTCTTTAAGACGTGATGGCAGGCAACCAGACCGTCACCTGCTGCAAGTAAGTTCGGCGGGGTGGTGCAGACCGGCGACGCCCGCGAGCAGCGCGGAGCAAAGGCACAACCCGGCGGCATCGCATGCATTGGCGGCACCGTTCCCTCGATCGGTGTCAAGCGATCGATATCGTCGTCGAGGAAAGGCAGGGAGGTCAGGAGCCCATGGGTATAGGGATGACGCGGCCGGGAAAAAAGATCTGCGGCAGGTGCCAGCTCCGCAACCCGCCCTGCATACATGACCGCCACCCGGTCGGCGACTTCTGCAACGAGGCCCAAATCGTGGGTCACGAACAGGATGCCCATGCCGATCTCCCGCTGAAGGCGAGCCAACAGATCGAGAATTTGCGCCTGAACTGTTACATCCAGTGCCGTGGTTGGCTCATCAGCGACGAGCAGGGCGGGGCCGCCGGCGATCGCCATGGCGATCATCGCGCGCTGCTGCTGTCCGCCGGAGACCTGATGGGGATAATCGGCGGCGCGACGCTTCGGCTCCGGAATACCAACCAGGTCAAGCAACTCCACCGCTCGCTTCCGTGCAACCCGGCGGCCTTCGCCGGTGCGGATCTGATAGGCCTCGGCAACCTGCCATCCGAGGGTGCGGACCGGGTTCAGGCAGGTCATCGGATTCTGGAAGATCATGCCCATACCGCGTGATCGTCTGCGCCGGTCATCCTTGTCGTCAGGGTCGATCTCGACACCCTGGAAGACCACGCTGCCGCTCTCGATCGAGACGCGACGGCCAAGCAAACCAATCACCGACAAACAGGTCAGCGTTTTGCCGCAACCGCTCTCGCCCACAAGGCCAACGGTTTCGCCTTCTTCAAGACTCAGAGAGACATTGCGCACCGGGAATACCGGTCCATCAGGAAGATCGATGCGAACCGTCAGGTCGCGGATATCAATAAGGGTACTCAATTCAGCAAAGACATCAGCCGGCGCTGCGGTGGGA
>TARA_R110002051_G_scaffold291343_1_pt1 | contig 26959 bp, 29 predicted proteins | sample TARA_R110002051 | Tara Oceans TARA_R110002051 (sample SAMEA4397023) | marine metagenome | biome: Polar Biome; feature: [MES] marine water layer (ENVO:01000295) within the mesopelagic zone...; material: water (ENVO:00002006), including particulate matter (ENVO:01000060) such...
AAATTTACCACCCATTTCGGTGTCCGGGATTAGTAGACCACTACATGTTGATGGTTGCTTGGTATGCGCCCAGGACGGACGTCTAAGTGACTATTAAGGTAAAGTGTTTTTTCACTCGAAGGTAGGTCCGCATCAGGGTCGAAGTGCAGTAGGCTAGTCGTGTTTTCATTGCGGCAATGAAGAGTGGCTGAGAGGTGCGTTTAAGTTTGAACGTGATGGGGTTGATTATTTAGTATCGAGACGCTACGGCGTCTCCGTTTAGCCTATTCTCTCGGAGTGCCGAGATTCCGTCACTATTGTTTGTTGAGGTGAATGCGTTTCATCGCTATTTTTTAACGTGCAATACCCTATATTCAAGTTCTTTGATTCTCACCTCCAACTCATGCATGCGTAATGCGTCTACCGTTTGTAGGGCGCATCGGTTCTGAGTGTCTGGCGTATTCGTGGCTGCCCCCTCGTCCCTGCCCAGCAAAAGCCAGTCAAGCGATACATCCTTGTCTAACGCAACTTTAACGCAGAGCTCAAAAGGAACCTTGTTGCGGCCTCGCCACGTACTCAGTGTCTGCGGACTCAGGTTGAGCTTTTTGCAAAGATCAATGTGCTTTTTTACCTGATAGATATCCATCAGGCGACCAAGGATCGCATCGAATTCAAAGGGTACGTTTATGTTTTTGCTCATGATCGCATCTGTTGTATTAGTGTCTGCTCAAAAATAGATAGAACCGTTACCTAATTCGTGCGATTCAATTGGTTTTAGGAAGCATCCAAGTCCTGGTTAACTGTTAATCGTTACTCATTTTGAGTACTGTTAAGCGGCACCCATAACAATACTCTAGGCTAAGTTATTGGCTGGGAAAAGAACTTTTCCTTTTAGTGTTGAGACTACTCGGTGCGCCGCTAACAGCCCGGTGCATGGCGTAACAGGGATGAGTCCTTGGTAAGCGTATGAGGGTGAGTTTTTGATCATAGCTCACCATCTCCGGCTTGGATGCAACTGAAAACCGTTCGTACCTCAGGCTTCAATTGCAGTATTTCTCACAGCTGAAAAAATTGTACCGCACAAAAAGCAGCATTTAGTACCCGCAGCATAAGCGGAAATCATGAGTATCCTCCATAAAAACAATGGCTTGCAAGTCAGTACTTAGGATGAGTACTAATTCTGTTGACGTACTCAATATGAGTATAATATCCTCGTTTCGAAGAGTTGATACTGCCTCAGGAAGCGGGTTGATGCGTTGATGCGCGTCACAAATATGGTCGATATAAAAGCTGACGTTTTTAGATATAAGCTCTTTTTATGATGAGTGGAATGCCGACGATTACCGCGTAGATGAGCAATGTTTTGCCCTGCGGTATATATGCAAGATGAGCGTGATTGGCGGGGTTAATGTAAGTCAGAATTGTTTGGGGAAAAGGGATGAGACTCATTAATGAAAAGTGTAGGGCAAGTGGCAGGCAAAAAGGAATACTGAACGGTGTTAGAGGTGTTGTGCGCAGGCCTGTATTTTCAAGAAATGATCAGGTGGTGGGAGGTTGCTATAAAGAAGTTGATCAAAGCTTTCAGTTTTCTGAGTGGGCCATGCCAAAGCAACGCTGGAAAAATCAAATGGTGTTGACGTCATTTTTAGACTTTCTGAAGGCGGTAGAGTTGGATTGCATTAAGCATCAGCAATTATTGAGCGATAAGCCAAAGCGCGAAAATATTTATTTTTTACATTTGAAGAGTCAGCTGATTTTGTCAGCCTATGTTTGTAGGCAGCTCAGTGCTGCCGCTAACAGGGTGCGTTTGTTGGGGGGGCAGTTAGTGGTGATTTTAGGCCAGTCACAGGATGAATCTAAACGCCTTAAAGCATTCTGCCGGAATGTTGCAGAGTTGCGGGACGACGGGGTGGCGCTGGGTATGCATTATAGTTCGTATGTCAATAATGTAAGTCTGCCTGAGTTCATGCTTCGGGCACTTGGTTACCTTCTTCTCGATCCCTTCGCTATAGGCATGCCTGTCGATCAAGATTCAATAAATTACACCGATTTGATGTATGCGGGTGAGGTCGTTAGAGAGATTCATAATCACCTCGACGTAAAATTGGTGGCAACGGATATTGAAACGGCGTGGCAGGAGCGCGTGGTAAAAGCGCTCCCAGTGCACTATATGCTGGGCGGGTATTATGGGGGATACAAGGAATTGGCCCGTGTGCCGTGAGGTGGCGAATCCAGAGCGTCATTTTAGCTCAGGGAGAGGATTTGGATGGGCTTACAGGAAAGCTCGATCCTATCACGCACCTGTCATAAGCGCGTTCTACCGGGCTTTAAGATATAAGCTCTTTAGCGATACTGGCTGGTTTTACACACACGGAGGCTTCAAGAAGACGAGAATAGTAGTTCAGCCTCGCGATCAGGACTAATTCAAGGTCATGGGAGAGAGCCCCGCGTGGCTAGAATATCGCCAAAGATAGACAGTACCTGCATAAAGCTCGCATCCGGTTCTGCCCGCAGTTTAAGCGTTGTCCCGGTGACCGGGTGGGTGAACACCATCGCCGTTGCTGCCAGCATCAGACGGCTGTGGCCAAAGGTCTGGGCAAAATAGTGATTATGTTTGGTACGCCCATAATTGGTGTCGCCAATAATCGGGTGGCTGATGTGCTGCATATGCCGGCGTAATTGGTGCTTGCGTCCGGTAGCCGGGTGCAGTGCGACCAGACTGTAGCGGCTGACCGGGTAGCCTTCGATGGCCACCGGGATTTCCGTCGTTGCCAGCCGGCGATAGCGGGTAAGTGCATCGCGTATCGGCTGAGGCTCATCCTTGCAGCGACGGTCCGTTGGGTGTTCACGCAGTGGATGATTGATTACGCCCTCTTGCTGCGGCCAGCCGCGGACCATGGCCAGATAGGATTTTTGCACTGCGCCAGCCATCAACGCCTTACCCAGCAAGCTGGCGGTATTCGGATCGCGGGCGAAGACCAGCAGCCCCGAGGTGGGGCGGTCCAGTCGGTGCACCGGATACACATGCTCGCCAGCATTCATCGCCCGGGCATATTGCAGGGCAAACTCGGTTTCATGCCGATCAATCGGGCTGCGGTGCACCAACAGGCCAGCGGGCTTATGTACCGCCAGCAGCCACTGGTCGCGATAGACTTCGGTCAACGGGTTGCCATAGAAGGCAGGGCAGGGTGCGGGCAGATCTGAATGTGACACTGGAGCTCCTGAAAATACCTGGGTGTGCCGGACTGCTGGGCCCAGACAGGCTTTATACCAGCTAAGGGCTGCACCAGAGTACCTATAACGCCCAGGGCGGCGACAGCATCCAACGATTTCTCGCGGTGGCCGCCTTTTTCACTGCGTAATCTTTGGCAAAAACCAAGCACAATCCTGTATAGTAGCGGCCTATTTCCAACCCGGCTTATGCAGAGAGCGCTATGACTGACCTTAACCTTTACAGAAACATCGGTATCTTCGCCCACGTTGATGCTGGCAAGACCACCACAACCGAGCGTATCCTCAAGCTGACCGGTCGCATTCACAAGCTCGGCGAGGTTCACGAAGGTGAATCCACCACCGACTTCATGGAACAGGAAGCCGAGCGCGGTATTACCATTCAGTCAGCGGCCGTTAGCTGCTTCTGGAAAGGTCACCGCTTCAACGTCATCGACACCCCCGGCCACGTTGACTTCACCGTAGAAGTTTATCGTTCGTTGAAAGTACTCGACGGTGGCATCGGCGTATTCTGTGGTTCTGGCGGTGTTGAGCCCCAGTCAGAAACCAACTGGCGTTACGCGAACGACTCGAAAGTATCGCGTCTGATCTTCGTCAACAAGTTGGACCGTATCGGTGCCGACTTCTTGCGTGTAACCACTCAGGTAGAGAAAGTACTGGGCGCCAAGCCGCTGATCATGACCCTGCCCATCGGCCGTGAAGATACCTTCTCCGGCGTTGTCGATCTGCTGACCCGTAAAGCCTACATCTGGGACGAAACCGGACAGCCAGAGAACTACACCGTCACTGACGTACCAGCCGATATGGTTGACGACGTAGAGACGTATCGCGATCGTCTGTGCGAGATGGCTCTGGAAATGGACGACGATCTGTTGATGGCTTACATGGAAGGCGAAGAAGCCTCCATCGAAGACATCCAGCGTTGCATCCGTAAAGGTACTCTGGAACTGGCATTCTTCCCGACTTACTGTGGTTCTGCGTTCAAGAACAAAGGCATGCAGCTGCTGCTGGACGCCGTTGTTGATTACTTGCCTGCGCCGCACGAAGTTAACCCGCAGCCGCTGACTGACGAAGAAGGCAACGCCAACGGCGAATTCGCCATTGTGTCCGCTGAAGAGCCCTTCCGCGCCCTGGCGTTCAAGATCATGGACGACCGTTTCGGCGCCCTGACCTTCGTCCGTATCTACTCCGGTACCCTGAGCAAGGGCGACACCATTCTTAACTCGTTCACCGGCAAATCCGAGCGCGTCGGCCGTATGGTTGAGATGCAGGCTAACGAACGTAACGAATTGAGCTTCGCTACCGCAGGCGACATTATCGCCATCGTCGGTATGAAGAACGTGCAGACTGGTCACACCCTGTGTGATCCCAAGCACCCTTGTACTCTGGAAGCGATGGTATTCCCTGAGCCCGTTATCTCCATTTCGGTCACCCCGAAAGACAAGGGCTCCACTGAAAAGATGGGTGTTGCTATCGGCAAGATGGTTGCTGAAGACCCAACTTTCCGCGTTGAAACCGATATCGATTCCGGTGAAACCATTCTGAGAGGCATGGGCGAACTGCACCTGGATATCAAAGTTGACATCCTGCGCCGTACCTACGGTGTTGACCTGCTTGTCGGCCAACCACAGGTTGCTTACCGCGAAACCATCACCCGTGAAATCGAAGACAGCTACACGCACAAGAAGCAGTCGGGTGGTTCCGGTCAGTACGGTAAGATCGACTACGTCATCAAGCCCGGCGAGCCGAACACTGGCTTCACCTTTACCTCTTCTGTTGTGGGCGGTAACGTTCCCAAGGAATACTTCCCGGCCATCGAAAAAGGTTTCGCTTCGATGATGGGCATTGGTCCTTTGGCCGGCTTCCCGGTACTGGACGTAGTTGTTAAGTTGACAGACGGTGGCTTCCACGCTGTTGACTCCTCGGCCATCGCGTTTGAAATCGCAGCCAAGGGTGCCTTCCGTCAAACCATGCCGAAAGCTGGCCCGCAGCTGCTTGAGCCTATGATGAAGGTTGACGTTTATGCTCCGGAAGATCACGTAGGTGATGTGATCGGTGACCTGAACCGTCGTCGTGGCATTATCCTGGGCCAGGAAATCAGCGCCACTGGCGTGCGCGTCAAGGCCGATGTTCCGCTGGCAGAAATGTTCGGCTACATCAGCACTCTGCGTACCATGACCTCAGGCCGTGGTCAGTTCTCCATGGAGTTCGCCCACTACGCGCCTTGCCCGGCCAACGTGGCTGAAACAGTCATTGCCAAAGAGAAAGAGAAGAAAGCTGCCAAGAACTAATTTGTTCTAGCAGTTGCAAAACCCCGTCAGTGAAAGCTGGCGGGGTTTTTTATTAATCGGGGTACATGATCTGCGGCTAAGTCATCAGCACTGATGAAAGCTGCGGGCAAGCCAGTTGGTGTAATCTCAGACGATAAACACCACGTCAGCTCATCACCTGTTCCCAGGAGTAAAGGAATGGCAACGCCGTCACAGCACGATCTGCGCAAAGATCTGCGCGCATTATTATCTAGCAACCAGTGCTATTACACCGCCTCAACCTTCGACCCCATGTCCGCACGTATCGCCGCCGATATCGGATTTGAAGTTGGCATTCTCGGCGGTTCCGTCGCTTCGCTGCAGGTGCTGGCGGCGCCGGACTTTGCGTTGATCACCCTGAGTGAATTCACCGAGCAGGCCACGCGTATTGGCCGAGTCGCCCGGTTGCCTATTATCGCCGACGCCGATCACGGCTATGGCAACGCCCTGAACGTCATCCGTACGGTGACTGAGCTCGAACGGGCAGGGGTGGCCGGGTTAACCATTGAGGATACGCTGCTGCCGGCCAAATACGGGCATAAATCCACGGACCTGATCTCGCTGGAAGAGGCCGTGGGCAAGATCGAAGCGGCGTTGGATGCGCGCATTGATCCGGTCATGTGTATCTTTGCCCGTACCAACGCCAGCCAGCTCAGCCTTGAGGACACTATAGCGCGGGCCAAAGCCTACCAGGCAACCGGTGCGGACGGCATTTGCATTGTTGGTATCCGCGATTTCGAGCATTTAGAGCAGATCAGCCGGCATGTCTCTATCCCGCTGATGCTGGTTGCCTACGACAACCCCTCGCTGCGCGATCGCGAACGCCTGGCAGCCAATGGCGTGCGCATTGTGGTCAACGGTCACGCCGCCTACTTCGCTGCGATCAAGGCGACCTACGACTGCCTGCGTGAGCAGCGTGGGATTGCCGAGGGCACATTGAACGCGTCAGAGCTGGCGACCAAATATTCCACGCTGGAGGAGAACCGCGTCTGGGCAGTCAGATTTATGGATGTGCACGACTGAAACGGGGCTTTAAGCGCTTGGCCGGGGCCAATGGCGGGGTTGCTCCGTTGCATGCTCATACCGCCAATGTGCCTGGCCGGGCATAATCTTTAAACCACCCACCCAGCGCTCCCCAGGCCCACAGGCGTGCCAGTCATGTTCATTGTGCAGCAGCGCTAACCCGGTCGGTGTCAGTTCCAGAACGCGTTGCGGCCATTGGGCGTCTTCATTGGCAACGATGCGCATCGCTGGCTCTTCGGCGCCCAGTAACGGCTGGATCAGCCACCAGAACATCATATCGCCCAGGTAGGGGAGTGGTTCGCGTTCACGCATCAAGTGGGCGAAGACCTTGCCGGCTGGCATTGCGCCCAGATCGCGCAGAATCTCCAGCGTCAGCTGTTCACTCAGGCTTAAGCCGTTGTTGCTTGCGGGTAACTCCATTAGATGGCGTTTCAATGCAATGCCCAGCATTGGCAGCGGGAGGGTGCCGGAGTTGATTAGAGCCATAAGCCGCTCCGGAGTGTCGGCACAGAGCGCTTCCCAGGCTGCGCCGCCGAGTTGCAGCAGGACCCAGTTAACCGGTTTGCGCTGCGGCCATAGCCAGGCGAGCACATCCGGCGCCAATTGGCCGATGCCAATAAAGCGTTCAATCCCAGGTACGGCATCAACCGCTACCAGTTCGATGTTTGCACCGGGACGCTGCCGGTTTAAGTGATGCAGCAGGCAGGCCAGGATCAACTGATCATAGCTGTCATGCTCAAACCACAGCACCAGACGCTCGTAGTCATCCAGCCGCTCCAGCACCGACCAGGTTTGCTGCAATCGTGCGAGCGAGTCCGCAGGTGTGATGCCGAAGGCGCCAGCAAGAAACTCCGCGCGCACAGGCATCAGCGCAGCGTAATCCGCCACGGTTACCGGACCGATACAGAAAGGGTCGGAGAACTCCAGAAAGTCGCCAGTAAAACCTGCGACCTTGAGGCTATGCTGGATATCGGAGCCGCAGCGGATATGCAAGGTGCGGGCGTCCTGGTCGCCATGCAACCCCGCGTGGCGGCTGGCAAAATCCAACGCGTCGATATGCGCCTTCATTTTCGGCCAACTGGCAAAGCCGTTTTCTCGTGCGATCACCCATTGTGCATCGCTTAGTTTTGGCGGCGCTTCTCGAACGGGCAGATGCGCGAGCAGGCGGGCGATAGCGTCGGGTTGCTGGTTGCTGGCGGCCTTGAGCAGCTCCTTGGCGCGCTTGCGTTGTTGCTCAAGATTGAACCGGCCGTGGCCGATGGGGCTGTTTGCAGACATACGAACTCCCTCACAAGCCTGTGTCCGCCCAGCAGGCTGGGATTCGTATGGAACATGAATGGGGTGTTGCCGTGGGCGCAGCCCTTTCCGCGGACGGGACGCCTGGCGGCGCGGGACTTAGATTGGGGTGATTGGGGTTTTCTGTCAAGGCACGCCTGCGATCATGTGAATCATAACAGAAGTGAACGAACGATCATTCATATTTCACATCCTTGTATTTTCCTATGATCACTTCCGTAATATGTCTCTATAGCAAGCCTCAATAGGCGTTTGCTCTTACAATAAATCCAATAACGAGGCATATGATGAACAACAACAGCCCCCGTATCAGCCGCGCTTGGCGTCTGGCTGGTCTCCCTTTGCTTGGCCTGGTCGCGGCGATGAGTGGCGGCTGCTTTTCCGGTTCAGGCTCAGGCTCAGGTTCAGACGACTCTTCCGACGTGCTGCAGGGCACCTTTGTCGACAGCCCTGTGGTCGGTTTGCGCTACGAATCTTCTAGCCTGGAAGGTGAGACTAGCGCATCCGGTAGCTTCCAATATCGCCAGGGCGAGACCGTCAGCTTTCATCTAGGCGAGATCAAGCTGGGCGAAGGCTACGGTGAGCGCATCATGACGCCAGCAAGCCTGGTGGCCGACGCAGCGGATTCTGCCGACCCTGTTGCGCTTAATATTTCCCGCCTGCTGCAGACGCTTGATGCTGATGCTAATCTAAACAACGGCATCCAATTGACCGATGCGATCATCACACAGATCAACCAATACCTGGCTGATAACCCTGGGACCAGTATCGATTTTGCCGATACAGCAGCGTTTGAAAACGTTACCGCGTTGCTACTGACGGCGTTGAATGACGCCAACGTTTTCGCTGAGAACGCCGAGGGCAAACACCGCCTAGTCAGAACCCCCCTCCAAGCCTGGCAGCACCTGCAGGACTCGCTCGACGCCCTGAACGGCCGCGACATTGACTACGATCTTCGGCCGGTGGTATTTATCCATGGCGGTGCAGGCTCTGCCTCACAGTTCGAGTCACAGGCCCAACGCTTTATTGCCAACGGCTACCCACGTGACTATCTGGCGACCTTCGAGTACGACACCTCCGCTATCGACAGTGACGAGTACCTGGCGATGACGGACGCGCGCAATGCTGGGATCGAGGCCATCATTGACCGGCTGCTGGCCAGTTCCGGCGCAGACCAGGTCGACCTGATGGGCCACTCCAACGGTACTCGCGTCAGCCTTACTTATCTCAGCGATCCGCAGCGAGCGGCCAAGGTGGCGAGCTACATCAGCATCGACGGCACCCCAGCCGCCAGCCCGCCCGGTGGTGTGCGCACTTTGGCCTTATGGGGTCAATATGTTGATCGTGAGGTGGTGGGCGCCGAGAACGTCTACCCACCAGTGGAGGCTCCCGTCGGGCATGTCGAGGCAGCCACCTCAGCTAGCTCGTTCGAACGCATGTACTCCTTTTTCAATGCGCGGTCGCCAGCTACAACCCAGGTACCGCAGGCGCAAGGCTCAGATGTATGGGTTGCCGGGCGGGCCAACATCTTCCCGCGTAATAGCGGCGCAGAAGGTGCCGAGCTGCGCATCACTGAAATTAGCGCTGACACCGGCGCGCGCTTGAGTGACGCTCCGGTTTACCAGGCCCTGCTCGACAGCGTCGGCGAATGGGGGCCTGTGCGCTTGAGTAAAGGCGGCAGCTATGAATTCGCACTGGTTCGTGAAGGCACCGGCAACGATCATTATTTCTACCGTGAGCCGGTCACCTCAGACAGCTACAACATACGTTTGAATACCTCGTTGCCCGGAGCGGGTCTCGGCGCATTGCTGACCCGCAGCGCCAACCACAGCAACATTGCTATCAGCCGCGACAAGGAGTTCTGGGGGTATCTGCAGGAGGGTAACGATGTGCTTGAGGTGAAGGGCAGCAACGTCATTACCGAGCAGGTTGCGCCACTACTGAAACGTCTCAGCTCACTGTTCCTGCATGATAGAGGCGCGGATGGAGTCAGCAATCTGGACACCCCAGACCCCGTACTAAACAGGTTTCCCTTTATTTCCGGGCTGGACATGTTCTTGCCGGCAGCGGGCGGCCCGAACGGTGTTATCAGTCTTGAGCTTACGCCGCGTGGTGAGCAGGGCAGCGACACCACACAGGTAGTGAATGTGCCCAACTGGCCTTCCGACCAGATCCGCTCCATCTCAGTGCATTTCAAGGACTATGTAGATTGAGGTTTAAGTAACTGCGCACCTGGAAAAGCCGCCTGTGAAGACGGCTTTTTTTGTCCAATGCCCGTGATCAGCATTAACCTCAGAAGCTGAAGACGCGGAAGCTTGGGTTGAGCATTTGCGCAGACATGTCCACCGGTGTGGCAACGTTCACCCCTTCAAGCAGGTCAGTTCTGGTATAGCCGCTATTGGGCAGGTACAACGCACACACGTTAACACTGGCACCTTGCTTGATCAGGCGGCGAAGCATCTGGCCAGGCGTCAGATCATTCGGTTTGAGGCTCTCGCCCTGGTACGCGTTGAGCGCGAGATCACCCGCCTTGTCACATAACAGTACGTGTACATTAGCCCCTTGGTCGGCCATGGTGTTGCCCAATACCATGGCCATTCCCTGCGTTTGCGTTGAGCTGTCGGAGAGGATCACCATGACATCGTCGATGCTGTTCTGATGGTTCTCAGCATGCACTGGTAATGTTAGCGACAGTGCTGCAAAAGCTGGTATCAACAGGCGCTTGGGTAATTTCAACATGAGGGAACTCCTTGTTCTAGATGGATTATTGGGTCTTGCAGGTTTTTATGCCCAACAGCGAGTAGGCTGGGCAATAGCCGATCAATGCGGTCACAATCGGCACAATCCCGATCCAGCCCCAGACAATCTGTGGCCCAACAAAAACCAGAGCGATAAGAACGACACCTACGACGATACGGATGATCCTGTCTGTAGCGCCCATGTTAGTCTTCATGCTGTATCTCCCGACGGTTATGGATGATTGTGTATCAGTCTACGCCCGCGCAGCAGGGAGCTCAGTGACATAGTCACACAGGGCCACACAGGGCCACACAGGAGAAAAAATACATGGGTAATGGACCCTTGATAACACACCCGATTCTTGACGTTCTGCCACTGCCTATACGACGCGAGGCGCAAAATACGCTTGATGTCCTGGCTCTGCCGGTAGGTCAGATCATCTTCCGCGCCGGCGATCCCTGTGCGGGTCTACCCCTGGTGCTCAGCGGATCAATCAAGGTACAGATGACAGGCGTGTCCGGTAACAGCATCGTTTTGTACCGTATGGGCGCCGATGATATCTGCACGCTCTCCATCGGCTGCCTGATGTCAGGGCATGGCTATAGAGCAGAGGCCGTAGTGGAAGAAGCAGGCGAGGCCATTATGGTGCCGCGCCGTCTGTTTGATCAGATGATGGCCGTTTCGGCGGAGTTTCGCAGCGGTGTAATGGCCTCATACGGCCGGCGCCTGGATGATCTCATGCTATTGGTCGAAGAAGTCGCATTCCGTCGCATGGACGAGCGGCTGGAGCAGTGGCTCGCGACCAGAGCAAAGCAGGGGGTGATTACTATCACTCATCAGCAACTGGCAGTGGAGCTGGGCACCGCCAGGGAGGTAGTAAGCAGGCTATTGAAGGAGTTGGAGCGGCAAGGGCGTGTGGCCCTAGGTCGGGGTCATATCGAGTGTCTGTGAGCCAGCTAAGGCTTTGTCAGCGTTGCTGGATTGATGCTTGTTCACGTCCTTGCATGTCCTCGTTGTCGCGCCTTTCCCGTTGGCGGTCTATGACATTGCCGCTGAAATACATCTCCAGTCGCAGGCTAAGTGCCCAGCGCGGCTCAAAGTTGGCCTCCCTAGGGAAGTGCAGCTCAGGGATGATGTCAGCAAACAGTATCTCCTTGTGCAGGTTGCGGCGGTATTGGGTTAGCAGATAATAATCATTGATACGCGGGTTCGAGGCGCTGTTACCAACGATGACGGCGGCATAACGCATGGCGCTGCGGCGGCTGAGTCGTTGATTGATCTCGACCGATTCGGAAAGCTCCAGTGTATCTTCATCTTCCTGCCACTGAATGTTGGTCAGGAATCGCAGATGGCGTGTGTCATCCAGTGGTTTGCCAATATCCCAGCGGCTGCGGGCTGAATAGCCGTCACTGTTGAACCAGGACAGCCGGTTGTAGGACTCCAACTGCCAGGGGCCAGCCCCCAGATTCCACAGGCGTTCGGTGCTCAGGCGCAGATAAGGGTCCAGGGGCAGGCGGAACTTGACCCCCGCACCTACACGAGTATCCCACTGCCGGGTCTTGTCCTTGTCACTGAGCCGGCTAAGGCCAATTACCGTGCTTTCCCTGCTGGTCTGGTCATTGCGCAAACGGGCGGAGCCCTGCTCGCTGAGGGTGCCGCGCGATTCTTCCGGCTCACTTTCAATGATTAGCCGCAGCCGCTCTTTGGTGGTGGGCAGGTCAAGCTTGAAGCGAATGCTGGGGTCGGTGCTGAACCCCTCGGACTCAGCCCACTCAAAATCATTGCCTATACGCAGGTAGGACTTGTTTCTGACTTCACGGCTTTCATCATCACTACCAAAAAATCCATCAAGGTTGCGTGAGCTTGAATCGACCCAGCGCGAGACCCCCTCGTGCATCGGGCGTATGCGTTCCACTGTCCAGTCCGGGAGGTCTGAGTCGTCAGCAATCAGGCTGCCAACGTAGAGCAGTAGCATGGTCTGGAGCAGGGCCAGCAGAGGAGTTTTGCGCATGGAATCCCTTGCATATTATTCGATAGCTTGACTATAGCCTGTTCGAAGGAATCCAGCTTGTTGCCGTTCATGGGCAAGACCACGCAACTACCTGCGGCCTGCGACCCATTTTTTCCCTGTTAAGTTTGTGGGGCGGTGTTTGCGGCCGCATCAGCGGCAGTAAAAAGTGTTTTAGGTGCGCCTGCGGTTGATAATGCATTGGCCTGATGCACCGGTAACACAAGCCCGTTCTGTGCGTCCTCGACAGCCTCAATAGCAATTACCGGTGGTGTAGAGGTTGCCGCGCCAAATATCGTGGCGAAGGACACATCTGCTGCATCCCTGCCGGTGCCAAGTCGCAGCAGCCCCATTGTTGGTGATACGCCACTGGGGTCAAACAGGTACCAGCGGCCACTTAGAAATACCTCAACGTAGGCATGAAAATCCGAAGGTCCCATGGCCGGGTCAGCGCCATAGTCAATGCCCGAGACAAAGCGCGCAGGAATATTCAGGGCCCGGCAAGTGGCAATCATCAAATGGGCAAAATCGCGGCACACACCAACATGGTCGGTGAGCGTATCCAGAGCCGAGGTGCTGCCGCCAGAGCTGCCCGAGGTAAACTTGGTTCTCTGGTATACCCAATTGCGAATGGCGAGCACACGGTTGTATCCCGGTGGCATATTACCGAACTCGTGGTTCGCCAGCGCCTGCAAGCGGTCTGACTGACAATACCGGCTGGGATAGATATAACTAAATAAATCCATCGGCAGATCGGCTACCGCCATCTCCTCCAGAGCCGCAGGCTGAGCTATGGTGTGACGAATTTCCACTACACCCTCATAACGCACCACCAGTGCTCCGCTGTTGCCCCGTATTTTCAGCCACCGTGTACCATCATCCTTCTGAACGAACAGGTGCTGTTGCACGGGTTGGTTGATGGTCACCGTCTCACTAAGGACTTGCTGGCTTTCTGTGATGGCTGGATGAACGTTGAATAAGAAATCACAAGATGCATCCAGCACTCCATATGCCAGCTCAATCGAAATTTTTAATCGAACCATGACAATGTGTTCTCTGTTGGAACGGAGGAAATAGGCAGAGCTGAACCCCGTACAGGACATTACCATCCCGAACGCAGATGGCTGCCTCAAATAGAGGTGGCGTATATAGGACTACAGCAGGCGCTGCGTGTTCAAAAACGTAGGAGAAATCAGTTTGGACGTAGGTGGGTCTTGTATCAGCTCAGAACAGGAAGATAGCCGGGCCGCCGCAACCCATAAAACACATGCTCGGTCGTCTACCGGATGATTTATATAGAGGGTTGGTCCGGAATCAACGCCAGCAGATCGGTCACCCCAATATCTTCGCCTGCCTGAGATAGCAAAGTCGAAACCTGGCCGCGATGGTGAGTCTGGTGATTAAAGAAATGCAGAATCAGGCTGGAAAATTGTCTGCTGAATGGCAGCGCTTTGCTGTTCTGGTAGCTCAGAACGTCATCCAATTTCGCTTCAGGCAGTGCGTCGACCCAGTCGATAATCTGTTGATCCAGCCATGCACGATGTTTCCACAGACTATTGAATTCCTGGAAAAGAATCTGATCCAGGCTGGTAGGGCTTGGCAGAGCGACCACATGTCGCAATGAGTTCTGGCATGAGGGGTGAGTAGCAAAACGCTTGAGCCAAATGGTATCGCCAACAAGAATATGATTGAGTGTGCCCTGAATCGAGGCAAAAAAGGCGCCACGATCTTTGGCGAATTCTGCTGGGCTAAGGTGGCTCGCAGCTATATACACTGTTGAGTTCATAAGCTGGTTGTAGGCAGCGAGCATTTCAAAGTGCTGTTTTAGGCTCATAAGAGAGTATCTCGTCTTTTTTGCGGGGGTACCCAGTCGATTACAAATTCGTATTACGTGCCGTCAAAGATTCGCATTGCTGCATGATATTTTGTTTTTTAGCGCCTGTGGCCGCGATCAGGTGATTGTTCAAAGGCGGTGATGGAGCAAGCTAGGGTCCGTTCCGGTTCGGAGGGTAAGCAGATTGAAATATAGCAAATGTGATCTGGCGCTTGGGCGTCTGGTCGCTGTGAGTTTGGGAGCTGTAGAATTGGTAGGACTTTGCCACCCAATGAACCGAGTGCTTAATGGCCGTAAAACTTACCGAGAACAATCAAGGCATTGCCTACGGCGTCAGCGCATACACGATGTGGGGCTGCTTTCCGTTGTTCTTCGCGTTGTTCCAGGGCGTGCCGGCTTATGAAGTCCTGATTCACCGGATTATCTGGTCCTGCGTGTTTCTTGCGCTGGTCATCACCCTGATGCGCCGTTGGGCGCCGGTGAAGAAGGCGTTGGCGCATCCAGGGCGGCTCGGCAAGGTGCTGGGGTGTGCGGTGTTAATTGCGCTTAACTGGGGCGTGTATATCTACTCGGTTGAAACCCATCATGTGCTGCAGGCCAGCTTGGGCTACTTTTTGACGCCGCTCATCAACGTCGCCCTGGGCATGTTGATTCTGCGTGAGCGCATGGCGCGGTTGCAGGGTGTGGCGGTGGGGCTGGCAGCTGCGGGGATTTTGCTGCAACTAGTGCTACTCGGGACGATGCCTTGGATCACCCTGATTCTGGCATTGAGTTTCGGTACCTATGGACTGCTGCGCAAACAGATACTGCTGGATGGGTTGTCTGGTCTGTTTGTGGAGACGCTGCTGTTGTTGCCCCTGGCCTTGCTGGCACTGGCTGCGCTGGCACAGCTGGAGCTGTCTCACTTCACTCAGGATTCGCGCACGGTATTGCTGCTGATGGCCAGCGGGGTAGTCACCGCGATACCGCTTCTCGCGTTTGCCGGGGCAGCCCGGCGTTTGCGCCTGGCCACCGTGGGCTTTCTTATGTACATCAACCCAAGCATACAGTTTCTGATTGCTGTCTTCGTGTTCAAGGAGGCGATCAGTGCTGTTCAGCTCGCCAGTTTTGCCCTGATCTGGCTGGCGCTGGCACTATATTCCTGGTCGGCCTGGCAAATCCTGAAATCGTCCAGAAGCCGCCAGGCTGCACTATAGCGTGGCACGCCGGCGAATAAAGTCGGCGGTTACCTCGGGCTGGGTGATGGGCAGCATATGCCCGCCATCGATCAGCTCCAGCTCGGCGTTTGCTGCTACATCGGCGAGTCCCTGGCCCTGTTCCATATGATTCAAAATTCGATCCTGGCGGCCATAGAGAACGGCGATTGGCAGCGCGAGGGTAGGGTATTGCTGCTGCATCATCGGCAATGTGTCCGCCAGGGCGTTCATGTCGGCCGAGGCGCTAATGAATTGGCCAGGGCGCAGGCCCAGCAGGCCGCCGCCGCGTACCGGAAAGTCCTCGGGTACACTTTCCGGGCCAAATACGATATCCATCACCTTGTCTTTCTGCAGGATCGATACGGGCGTCGCCAGGGTCCAGGCGACCAGCTTGCGCAGCCAGGGCCAGGTGATGCCCAGGGCGGCGAAGGCTTTTGGAGTGTCTTTGGGCATATGCGTGAGCGGGGCGAGCAGTGCGAGGCCAGCTACTTTGTCCGGATGCCGCAAGGCGGTGGCCAAGGCGACAGCGCCACCAAGGGAGTGGCCGACGATCAACGGCTTGCCCAGGTCAAGTGCGTCGATCACGCCCGCAACCACATCCGCCTGCACTGCCAGTGATGCGGATGAACGCGGGTGGCGCTCAGAATAGCCGCTCCCCGGGCGGTCAATCGCGACCACCCGGTGGGTTTTGGCCAGGTCACCGAGCACGCTGTAGCTGAAGTTCTGTGCCACACCACCGAGGCCGTGGATCATCAGGATGGTGGATGCGCTGTTTTGCTCTTTACCCTGCTCAAGGTAGTGAATGCGGTTGCCCATCACGCTTACGAAGCGGCCTTCGGGTGGCAGACCCATTTGCACGCGCAGGGTGATGAACAGGGTGAACAGAAACAGCCCGCCGAGGAACATCGACAGGCCGATGATAAGTGCACTGAAAAAGTAATTCACCGTGAAATTCCTTTTATGGCGGACAGGTTCAATTGGTTTTCTGGGTAGCAATACCGGGCAACAGGCGCCAGTAATTGACCGGCATCAGGCGCTCCAGCCAAGACACTATACGTGCATCATTACCAACAACCACACGCGGCTTGTCCCGCGCGATTCCGTTTAGAATGATTTCTGCGGCCCTCGGCGGTGGCATACGCAGCAGTTTTTCTGCCTGTTTCAGTTTGTGTGCATGTTCTGCTGCGTCTACGCCTTCAGGTGCGCGCGCGCTGGTGGCTATGGCGGTGGCAACGCCGCCGGGGTGCACTACGGTGACGCCGACCGGGCCGCCGTGCAGTTCCAGACGCAGTGCATTGGAAAATCCGCGAACCGCGAACTTGCTCGCGCAATAGGCGGTTTGCCCGGCCGGCGTGATCAGACCGAACAGACTGGATATATTGACGATGCGCGCTGCCGGGCGCAGTTTAAGCAGCGGCAAGAAGGCGCGGGTCATGCAGACCACTGCGTCGAAGTTGATTGCCATTAGCCAGTCGAAGTCCTCAGTCTTGATCTGGTCGAAATTGCCACCCAGCGCGACGCCGGCGTTGTTAATCAGCAAATCGACCTGGCCATGCTGGGCCATAACAACCTGGGGTAGGGCGGCCACGGAGGCGCGGTTGGCCACATCCAGCGGATGCTCGCTGACGCGTATTCCGTGCGCACGGGCCTGTTCGGCGGTTTCCGCAAGCGCTGCTGCATTTACATCGGCCAGTGCCAGATGGCAGCCGCGCTGCGCCAGAGCCACGGCCAAAGCCCGACCAATACCACTGCCCGCGCCAGTTAGTACCGCAACGCAATCGTTTACTTGCATGGTTTTTATCCTTGTTATTGAAATTGCATTACGCCGTCATCGACCCGGCCGTATTGAATGGTCAGCTTGTCTTGCAGGTAGTTCTGGTGCACCTGCCAGGGTTTGCGGTCGCCCTGTTTGGGCAGCATGCCTTCGCCACGTTGTACGTAGCCAGAGGTGAAGTTGAGAAAGGGCGCATCCTGCACGTCCGCATCCCGGCGTGGCACCGCTACCTTATAGCCCTTGCGGTCCATATAGCGCAGTAGGCGACAGGTGTAGTTGGAGGTCAGTTCGGCCTTCAGCGTCCACGAGGCGTTGGTATAACCAAAGGTGAGGATCAGGTTGGGGATGTCGCTGAGCATCATGCCCTTGTAGGCCATATGCTCGCCAAAGGCGACTGGTTGGCCGTCTACGCTGATATTCACGTCGCCCAAAGCATTCAACTTCAAACCGGTGGCGGTGATGATGATATCTGCCGGCAGCTCTTCGCCGGAGGCCAGGCGAATGCCGTCTGCGGTGAAGGTCTCGATAGTATCGGTCACCACGGACGCGCGCCCGGCGCGGATATCGTGGAACAGATCCCCGTCGGGTACCGCGCAGAGGCGCTGGTCCCATGGCTTATAGGCCGGGGTGAAGTGCTTCATGTCCACCTCGGGGCCGACCTGGGTCTTGACCATGTGCAATAGGCGTTGCGTGAACAGCTCCGGCTTGTTACGGGCGATGCGGAAGAAGAACGAGCCCAGCAGTACGTTTCTCCAGCGGGCCAGGGAATGTGCTGCAGGCATCGGTAACCATTTCTGCAGAGTGCGAGCAAAACCATCTTCCAACGGGCGGGACACCACGTAGCTGGGTGAGCGCTGCAGCATGGTTACATGCGCAGCCATTTGCGCTAGCGCCGGCACCAGCGTCACCGCGGTCGCACCGCTACCGATTACCACCACCCGCTTGCCCGCGTAATCCAGATCCGCCGGCCAGAACTGTGGGTGAATGATCTGGCCTTTGAACTCGGCTTCATTGGGGAAGTCCGGGCGGTAGCCCTCGTCGTAACTGTAGTAACCGGCACAAACTGAGAGCATGCGCGCCTGGGTGACTTCTTCATGCTCCTGGCCCTGCGCGTCTGTGGCGAGCGCGGTCACCGTCCAGAGCGCTTGTTCGCTCGACCAACTGGCGGAAACCACTTTGCGCTGGAAGCGGATATGGCTGGTAATGCCGGATTCCTCGGCGATGTCCTCGATATAGCGCTTGATGTCCGCACCGTCAGCAATCGCCTTGCGGTGGGTCCAGGGTTTATAACTGTAACTCAGGGTGTACATGTCAGAATCCGAGCGGATCCCAGGATACTGGAATAGGTCCCAGGTGCCGCCCATGGCCGCGCGGCGCTCGAGAATCAGGTAGCGTTTGTCCGGGCATTGATCGGTCAGTGCGCGGGCCGCGCCAATACCGGAGAGGCCGGCACCGATGATGAGAACGTCCAGCGGCGCGGGTTGGAATTGTTGTTGTGCTGTGCTCATGCGGATGTCCCGACAATGGGTGGTGGTGACAATCTAAATTGTCATATAAAATTTGGCAATCCCTATTGTCAGAATTCAATTCATGAATACCACTACCTCCAACCCAAGCAGCATCGCGGCTGCTACCGCGGCCACCACCGTGAACAAAAGACACTACCGTGGCTCGGCGGTTGAAGAGCGCCGGGCGCAACGCCGGCAACAACTGATTGATGCAGCGATCCAGGTCTATGGCCAGAACGGCTACCGGCACTCGGGCGTTAAGCAGGTGTGTGATGCAGCGGGGCTGACTCAGCGCTATTTCTATGAGTCCTTCGCCCACAGCGATGAGCTACTGATCGCCTGCTACGAGCAGGCGGCGCGCTGGATGCGTGAAGATAATATGGCGGCGGCCAAGGCCGCGGGGAGGGATCCGGTGGTACGCAGCAGGGCGATGTTACAGGCGTATTTCCAAAGCCTGAAAGACAACCCGACCATCGGCCGTCTGTTGCTGATCGAAATTCGCGGCATCAGCCCGGCAGTGGACGAGGCCATTGAAAAAGCGTTGAAGGCCACCAGCGATGATATCGCCCGCGTGCTCGCGCGCCCCGGTCGGCGCTTTGATGAATTACTGCAGGCCGGCATTCTCGGTGGCGTGATCCATATCGCGCTGCACTGGATGGCTAACGGGTACAGCACACCGGTGGACGTGGTGACCGAGACCGCGCTTAAGTTGGGTGTGTCGTTACTTGACGACAACGGCTGACCGGAGTCTCCATTTGGGCACCCTAGGCTAACGCACTCGTTAGCAACGTCACTGGCATCTACACCTTACTTTCAGACGTTGGCCTTTTATCCTCGGGCGCAACGGAAGAGCTGGGAAACCCTCCGATATTCTTCGCCGCGATGTGAGTCTCAGCGCCGTCAATGCTCTCCTGGTTCTTCTCAAGCCAATACTGACGCAAGCCCTCGTCACCGCGCTTTTCCGCCCAGTTCAGAAGGAGATCGCGATCACCCTCGTATTGGTAGTAAGGAACCGACATTCCGCACGAGACCTGAACCAGATCTACCTGCAGGTCAAATATCTGTCTGGCTCCCGCCAGGGGGCTAAACAGCGGGAACAACTCATCCCACTCCGGGTCATTCCTATGTACCACCTTTGCCTCACCATACAGCCGTAAGATCATTGGCGGCCCCTGGAACGCGCAAAACATGATGGTCATACGGGGGGTCAGCTGAACATGTGTAGCGGTTTCATTTCCGCTTCCAGTAACATTTAACCAAGCAACGCGCTGGCTGCTGAGCACGCGAAGTGAGTCCATTCCTTTCGGCGACACATTGATGCGGCTGTCTTCTGTCGCCGTGCCAACAAAGTAGATCCGCTGCTCGCCAATGAACTGAATGTGACTATCTGACAGTTCTTTGTACCTTTTGCTCATGTATGGTCCTTGTCCTTGCTTTAGGAATGCACACTGACTTTCGCATAAACATTGATCACTACCACACCAGTGACAATCAATGTCATGCCAACAATACTGAATACAGTCTTGTTATAGCTGCACGGCTGTGAGCAACGTTCAGCGGCATCTAACATCCGCCATCAACGGAGCGAGGAGGGTGCGTCCGGCGGTGACATTAGGGAGTGAATTCAAAGGTCTGGTTATGGATTCTTGACCTCAATAAACCACTTGGGCTGCATTTCATTGAAGTCCGTTCGAATATTAGATGGGAGGTAACTTGCTGAATCTAGAACAAAAGCCTGGCCATCTACACGTTTGAAAACAACCCAGTGCCAGAAATTTTTGCCCTCTTCCTGATGATGCTTGATGGACAGCAAGGCCAAATCAGGTAGCGCATTCCACGATTCAAAGGGAATCTCCCCGGCAGACGTCTCTACACCAGCATGAGACAGCATCTTCCTTACATACTGGGTATCAGACCAAAGCGATTTATCTTCAGCATGAATACCCATAGCATTTGCTGTGTCCTTCATTTCCGAGTAGGTCTTGCCCAGAATGTTGGCAACAGACGCAATACCGCAGCCTGTAGTTTCTTCCTGTATGACCGGCTTCAACATCGTTTACTCCTTGATACAGGACAGAGTTTCCGTTACGTAGCGGCGAACCTTCGCCATTTATTCGACATCTGTGATGCGGTGAACGAGGGGTGAGGCCGCATTGGGATGCGTGGTTACGGAGCGAGGGCTGGTGGTTCCAGTGCCGTTTCAATGAGAGCGGTGTCAGTGTACTCAATCAGCTTAACAACCTTGCCGTCACGGAAGTGAAACAGCCAGCAGTAAGTATTGGCGTATTCCTTACCCGACTTGGTGCGATTGTGCCCCTGTGCTTGCGCGACTACAGTATCGCCCTCTGCGACGAGATTGCAGGCCTTGATAATGTTTGGGCCATCAAGTTGTGCGTTCAGCGGTCCGAGCAGCTCCTTGAGTACCGCTTGCTTCCCGCTATAGGTCTTGGACCATGCGGTGGTTCCGATGATGGTCCAAGATACGTTATCGGCGAGCATCTCGACGAACGGGCGTCCATTGCCCTTTGCAGTTTCGGCAAACACATGCTCCAGAGTTGCCCTATTCTTTTCAGTTGACATGGCCTGTACTCAGATGTGGTGAAACAAGTCTTGAGGATGCGACAAACCTGGACATGATGAATGATGTGCTTTCAAACCCCATCTCTGCGTAAAACCATGACCTCAAGCCTTCGAACGCTGTCCGGTGCAATAAAGGGATAGACCCCTATCACTTAAGGTTTAGGCACGGATACGCTTCCAGTACGGCGGCACTTTGAAGTTACCTTGCGAAGCTTCCGCGGTTATTCCGATCCGGTCAATAATGGAACCTATCTGACTCGCATATTTGTCCCGTACAGACGGCGATAGAGAGAGCTCTTCTGACTGTTGGACTAACTCGCGCAAGGCGATGAGCTCGACGTCGATTGGCGTTCCCTCCAAGCCTACCTGGACCAAGTGATGTCGCGCCTGGGTCAATCCGATCGAAATTTCTTTTTGGGGACCCTCCCGGAGAAGTACGTCCGCAGTCCACATCAGATCATGACCTAGCCAGAAGAAGCTCCCAGTCGCCCGCGCAACTAGTGATATGCTCGGGGCGGTGGATGCGGCCTTTATGTGCGACTGATCGTCAATACCTGCTAGGCCATAAGGTATACCCGCCGATCGCACGAAGTTCTCTTCGTTCTTGAAGTCTGCCGGAGCAAAAAGCTTGCCGCTATGCGCACTGACTAACCACGCGAAGACTGCCAGCACTACGATAGGGAAAAGGACTAAAAAGTAGATCAGGGGCAGACGCTCTTCAGGTGTGAAAGATCCTGCGAAGGCAGTGACCAAAGAAGCAAACCCGTACACGAGCACGATAAACAGAGCAATGATGCCGAGCGGATTTCGCGCGAGACCCTTCGCGGCGTCAACAATTCCGATTGAGCTGTCGGCCATAGACGTGCTCCTCTTTATGGGTCTAACGCCCATCCGCGAAGGGCGTCAACGGACAACAGCCGTTTGTTACGTTTCAGCACCACACCAGTCCATTATAAGGCGAGCACCTCAGCTCAGCCAGGCGGGTTGCCAATGTTCCGCAATGAAGCTCAAGGCGATGCCCATTAGGGTCGAGTAAATAAATGGAGTCGCCCTCACTGGTATTTTTCTTCCATTCTTCAATCCCAGCCCGGTTCAGTTTAGCTCGCAGCTCCAAAAGCTCCACTTCGCTGACACTGAAAGCGATATGCGTATAGTCCTTGGCCGGCACTGGCTGAGCGCCTAAGCTCAAACATAGCCACATATCGCCCGCTGTCAGATAAGCGCCGGTGTCCCAGAAAACATGCAACTTCATTCCCAAAAGATCACGATAGAACTCGATCGACAAACTCAGGTCCCGGACCGAAAAGGTGATGTGATTGATGCCGGTAATCATGCGTTTCACCTTGCGAAAACGTAACGCCGCTCAGCACGCGCGGCTACGAAATGGAGGCGAAGCCGCAATGTAGGTCGCCGTGCCTGGCTTGGTTATAGGGCATGTAGCTCCCACTGGCCTCTGTTTATCTTGTACAAAACATGCTCGCGAAGCGGGTCAGAAGGTTCTAGGTCCGGATGCTCAAAATTGCTGGCATAGGACATTCCGACTTTTTCCATGACGGCTTGAGAACGAATGTTGCGCACTGTCGTAAAAGAGACCACCTCATCTAAACCCAAATGAGTAAAAGCATACCGCAATGATTCGTTGGCGGCCTCTGTCGCGTAACCCATGCCCCAATATCGTTTAGCAAGACGCCAGCCAATCTCAACACATGGTGAGAACGGCATGCTTTCTTTGGGGATGTGCAGCCCGACAAATCCAATAAATTTACTTTGACCAGGAATCTCTACAGCCCAAAATCCCCACCCACGCTCAGCAATGAGAGACTTGATTTTTCTCCCCATGCTGTAGCTTTCTTCCTCCGTCAGAAGCTTCGGGAAGAACTCCATCACGCCCTTATCCCTACACATCTGTGAAAAGGGATAGAGGTCTTCGTCATCCCATTGCCGAAGTATTAATCTTTCCGTTCTAATCATACGTCAGGTGATGCCCTATAACATTTATATAGTGGTCGCTCCGACCAATATGTCGGTGATCGTTTTGTCTTTTTTGAATTTAACTTTGACTCGTCTATAAGTCCCATAAAACGCGACTCCTATTTATGTTCTGAGATATCGGTTATAACGATCATTGCTCTGTGTTGCCCTGTCCTGTTTTTTGATCAATGCTGGTTGTGTATACAGTATTGAGGTGGTCAATGGACGACATCCCGGTTCCTCTCCGTCGAATCCCGTGCGATTCATGGATCGTTTCAAGGCGCATATGCGTGCGAAGCACCTAGCTTATCGCACTGAAAAGATTTACTGCCTCTGGGTGCTTGATTTCATTCGTTTCCATGGGCGCCGACATCCCGAGGATATGGGGGCAGCGTTTGTCTGTGGTGTTTTCCCATGAGGAGGCAATGCAGGTGATTGGTGCCATGAGCGGGGCTCGTCAATGTGTTGCCAGTTTAATGAACAGCTTTCAGGCACGCTACCGCCCATACTGCTCAGCGTAAACCAGCAGGGGCGGGATCATACAAGTAAGGGGTGCAGGCGGGTTTATCGGGCATCCGTGCCGGGAAGGGAAGGGTGCTGACAAGCGGGCTTGCAGTCACCGGATAGTGCCGGAGTTTTGGGGTACTGCCAAGGTTTGTGTGACGCGGGTTGCCTGGTGTTACGGGATAGATTATTGGCCGAGGTGGAATTCGGCCTTCCCGGAATTGATGCATTAGGCTGAGGGGATCGGCCATTTGCAGGTAGACGTTGAAACTGTACGGTGTTGCAGGCCGCTAGCGTTAGTTTAGGCGCAACGCGCCGACGTCAGTAACAACTGACGTCATCAATGCAGCCGTGATGCGTACTAATAATGAATGGCTTTTTGGCGGGCGAAGTGTACGGTTTTATTATGACTCTAGATCAATCTCGCCGGGTCTTAATTGAAGTTGAATGCCGAGTAAAAACTTGCGAAGGATCTGATCTTTGCATTCTCGATAATTCTTATTGCCGGGCTTGCGAAAAAAAGCACTTAATTCATGCTTGCTTAAACGAAAGTCGGCTAGCGCTAACAGGTGTAAAACGCCTTCAGCCTGCAAATTGAGAGCGATTCGCAATTTTTGCAATACCATATTATTGTTAAGACGCTCTTCTAGCGGTGGTTGCGCTCCGTCGCGCTTGCCACGCTTGAAGTTAATAAAGCCATTTAGAAAAGCGACCATTTCACGGTCATTCATCTTGAGAAAGTCGTCGTCTTCCTCTCTTTTTAACCAGGCGGCTACTTGCTCTTCGGTTACGTCAATATCGGCCAAGGCGAGTATGTTGCCCACCGCACTGTCTTTTAAATCAAATGTATAACGTAAGCGGCGTAAAATATCATTGTTAGTCAACATGCAATTCCTGGTTTTCAGATAAGCCAAACGTCTTTAGGCAGTAACTTAAATTTAGACGTTGTCGCTAGATGGGCTTGAACGCCCGAAACAGCAAAACACTTAACTGTAAAAGGCTTCAACCGTGCCCTTCAGCGTGATCAGTAGTGGCTGTCCGCGGCGGTCCAATGCTTTAGGGGAAGGGGTTTTTATCCACCCTTCGCTGATGCAATACTCCTCCACGTTGGTACGCTCCTTGCCGTTCAACAGAATGCCAATATTATGGTCGAAAATCGCCTCTACATAATGCGGGCTACGGGGATTGCTCGACAGTCTATCCGGTAAGGGAGGTAGCGATTTAGTATCGTTCATGCGGTGGTCCTGAGTTGGAATACAGCCAGCTATCTTAGACAGTAAAGAACGAGCACTCAAGAACCGCAACACGGGTTTCAGCACCGTTAACGGGCGTTGGGAGGCAATTTGGCTGCAATACCCATATTGGCCAGGAATTTTGCGCTACAATGCGCGGGTCTAGCCAAATCGGGTGCTCTATGAAAGTGTGTGGCGTTGAAATCAACAGTAATGATGTGAATGTATGTTTGTTGTCGCTGACAGACGAAATTTTTGAGCTGCCTGATTTTCGCTCCAGGCGGCTGACGTTGACAGACATCAACAGCACACGCGAGCTGCGCTATCTTCAGCAGACCTTTGCCAAGTTGATGCAGGACTACCAAGTGGACCGGGTGGTTATCCGCCAGCGACCGATGAAGGGCAAATTTGCTGGCGGCGCGGTGGGTTTTAAGCTGGAAGCGGCCATCGAACTGATCAGCGATCTGGACGTGATCATCCTGTCCACGACCGATATCAAGGAATCATTGAAGCGCAACCCGATACAGATCGACTATTCCGAAACTGACCTCAAGGTCTATCAGGAGGTTGCCTTCAATACGGCTTACGCCTATCTGATGAAAGACAAGTACGCTTCCAAGGAAGAGTAGAGGCTGCAAGTCGCGCGGGAGCCAGTCGGCGGCACAGCGGAAAATAAGGTGCTGTTCTGCTTCCGCTTGAAGACGAACTGTAGGGACCCTCATGCTATGGCAGAGCGAAGCGGTTACAAGGCTGTCCGGTGAAGGGCCCTTCGGCCCGGAACAAACTAGAACACTTGGTTACGTGGTGTAGTACGCCAACCGGAATTTCGATTCACCCCTTGTTACCCACCGAAACTGGCTTTTCTAGCTGAAGCAACAGATCGGAAATTTCAGAAACTTTTTCTGAGATCATGGTCTCGGCATCATACAGGCCACGGTTGTAGAAGAAGCCACCCATCTCTTCGGCAAAGAAATCGATAAGAAACTCTGCTTCAAAGTTTCCGACGTCCTGGTTCAACTCTTCTCGAAAATACATCTTGACTTTCTGGATCATTATCTCCTTCTCGTCCTTTGAAAATTCAATTTTGTCCATCGTGAGATCCTTGAATTACATAACATTTATTTAGGCAATAAACAGGTTTTCAAGCTCTTTGGCGCGTTGAGCTGTCATTTCTAGCTCGCAAGAAGCTGCATGAACCGCAGACGCGGTGCCACCATCTGGATATGCATAGACTTTACAATTCGCATCACGATACCGAATCCAAAGTCGTTGCGCGGCAAGTAGTTCTTTCTTTCGATTGCCGGTGAGATTGCCAGTGAGAGTTCTATATGCCTCATTTAGCCTGATGTCTTGTCGACAATGCAGTTATGCATTTCTATGGCTATACCGCCCGAATTGTCCACACAGGAAATGTAGCGTTGGCTGTAAAGGCTAACTTCCGCGCGAGCGGAGAGGCTGATGCAGAAAAGAATAAGCGCTACGAGCGTCCATTTGGTCATGCAGTTACTCCTGATAGTGATGGCTAATGCCGGATCTGGCAGCAGCTGGAGGCAATGCCTTTGGAATAGCCAACAGAATGATCTTCAGCAGGATGGCCGGTCGTAGGCCATGCGGCCGGTGTTGTCATTACGATAGCGCGGGTGAAGTACCGACAGATCCAGCTTGTGGTCGATCAGGTAGTCAACAGCGTACTCGAACGCGCCCGGCTGGAGCTGCTCTTGGTAGTTAATTGTCACCGCCGGAGTAATACTGACCCACCAACGTCGACTTAAAAT